>Ga0315908_10002906_pt1 | contig 12442 bp, 6 predicted proteins | sample LakEriMetagenome_12_FD_203520 | JGI IMG/M metagenome (GOLD analysis project Ga0315908, IMG submission 203520) | Freshwater fungal communities from buoy surface, Lake Erie, Ohio, United States - Buoy 4 MA124 | ecosystem: Environmental > Aquatic > Freshwater > Lake > Lake biofilm | place: USA...
CCTTACATAATCCTAATGACCTTCTAGAGTTTAAATCAATTCAAATGTTTCTGCATTCCATATCTTTATTGTCTTATCATCACTACCTGATACTATCCATTTACTATTTGGGGAATAATTAACACTTAATACAGAATTCTAATGACCTTCTAGAGTTTAAATCAATTCAAATGTTTCTGCATTCCATATCTTTATTGTATAATCTTCACTACCTGATACTATCCATTTACTATTTGGGGAATAATTAACACTTATTACAGAATTCTAATGACCTTTTAGAGTTTAAATCGAACAAAACTTATAATTTTTTAGAGATTTACATGTATTTTATCCCATTTTCTTATTATTTAAATAATTTATAACAAATATGTATATTTAATTAAAATAAATTGAAAAATATAATTTAATATTTTATTATTTTAAATAAATATTCTTTAATAATTATAATAATCATAATAGTCTTGTTTTGATAATATCGTCTAATACTTTACCTTATTTAGGATTATTATTAGTAATATCATTTAAATTTGATTTGAGGAAGTTATTAGCATTAAGTGGCTAAACATTTATATTTTTTATTAAAGCTTTAGGTAAAATACTTTTATTTTAGTTATTTGGATTGTTTGTTTAATTTAAAAGAAAAGTTTTATTATTATCAAATATTATTGTTTTATTATTATTATATATACTTGCTACTTAATTTAGTCTTTAAGCTTATTAAGGATTCATCACGCTTTAATCATTAATACCTTAAATCATAGAAAACTTTATTTAGTTTTATTTTGCTTATTTTTCTTTAAGTTTTTATTCTTAAACCTAATATATTTTAAATAAATATCTTATTGGAATTTTGAATATATATTTTTATAATTTTGATTAATTTATTTATTTTTTTTTTAAATTAGAAAAAAATTACTTATTTGTCAATTAATTTAGGTAAATATTCTTAATAAGGACTTTTAGAATTATTAATTTTTATTGGTTCAGTTTTTTTTTTCTTTTTTTTTTTTTTTTTTGTCTTTCTTTTTAGATTCTTGTTTTTCGTTTTTATCTGCTTTTGAAGGAGGCATTCTTATTTTAAGAAATTCTTTTTTTTATTTTAAAAGATCATTTTTTTCCTATTAATTTACAAAATTATCATAATCAAATACTTGATTATCCTCATCTTCCTCTTCTTCTTTATTCAAATCAGGAATTTCTTAATATTAAGATTTTTTCCCTATTTTTAAAGCTTTCATGCTCTTTTTCTTAATTTAAGAATCTTTATTTATAAAATTCCTGATTGGTTCTTCGTAATTTTTTTTGATGAACTCACTTTTATCAAGATATTTTTATTTCATTTCATTTTCAAAGCTAATTTCATCAATATATTTAAATTTCTTTTTATAATTTTGTGTTTAATTTTTATGATTCAATTACTTTTTTTCTTTTTCATAATTCTTTTCTATTTCTGCAAAATCTAATTTTTAAAATTCATTGTTTTGATTATAATCTAATGAATATTAAACTCCTCTTTTATTTATTTTTACTTCTGAGCTAGTCTTTACTAAAAAATGATTTTCTCCTTTAGATCCTTTATATTCATGATTTCTCTTATCAATTTAAACTCCCATAAAATTCTATTCGTGTTAAATATTATTTTAACTTTAATTATTTTGACCATTTTGGTTCTTATAAAGACCATTTTAAGTTTATTGATAGCTTAAATTCTTTGTATTAAGAGAGTTTTCTTTTTTTTATAACAAATTATTGAGTTACATTATCTGACTATCAGAATTATTTTCGTTATTACTGTTTTCATCATCATGGCTTTAATGTTAATCGTTATTATTAAGATTATTGCTTAGTTTATTATCAAATTACTAATTACTGTTTATTGATAAAGATATATTCAAATTAATTCCTTTTCCAAATCTAAATATTATGGATAATTTTTAGATTAAATATTATTAAAAAAGATAATATTAATAAAAAGTAAAAAAATTATTTTAATTTAATAATAAATAATCTTAATATAAATTAAGATGATTATATATAATAATAAGATATGATATTATAATAATTAGTTAAAGATAAGATAAAATTAAGATAAGTTTATAAACAATACCCTGGCCTAATTTCATAATCCTAACTGATTTAAGATAAATTATCGCCATCTAACCTATTTTTGAGATGCTACTAAAGAATATTGGAATTATTGATATTTTCATTATGACTAGCATTAACATCCCTCATAAGATTAAAATCCCTACTAATAAGATGATCATTCTTACTCTGCTATTATAAACTCATCAACAACAATTTAGACTATTTATTGAAACTAGTCCTATCATTGGAATTCTGAGTCTATAAACTATGTTCGTGTTCTTCTTCCCCATTCTCCTAATCTTCCTCATTTATATTTCCTTCACTCTTCTCATCACTGTTTGTTACATAAAACTCATTATCATGAGATTAATTATAATGCACTTAATCTTCATATCTTTCATAACTGCTATCTATTTCTTCTTCTTTTTCTTCCAAATTATTTATTTTATCTTATTCTTCCTCTTCTTCATTTATGTTTTCTTATTCTAGTTGTTGTTTACTTTATTGTGAATTCACTTAGATTTGTTATGTGTTTTTCATGTCTATTTCTTTTTAATTTTGATTGTTTTCCATCATTTCTAATTCATCTTTTTTTTAAGCTTCTATATCATCGTTTTTATGCTTTTTTATGTTCCCTTCATTTTCGTCTTCCTCTTCCTCTATTTCATTTAACAAAGCTTGTTTATTGAACAAACTACTAAAAAATCCTCTATTTTAAAGATTCTGTTTCCTCCATTCCATCATCTAAATCTCAATTTCTCTTTGATAGTCATACTTTTATAATATTGATAAAATTTAATCTTTTTGACTATTAAGCATTCTAAAGAACTTAAAAATTACAATACATAAAATTATAATAGGTCTGAATATAATAAAATCAGCCAAAATAGCAAGGAAGAGCATGATAAAAGATCCACTAAGAACATTATCAGGCTGCCAAAATAGGAAATTGAAGGCGACAGCTGAGAAATAAAGAAAAACAAGTATCATTATAAAGAGTCTAAATAGCTTAAAATAAAGAGCATTTTAAACTCTTTCATGTTTCTTAGTATGTTTATACTCCAACTGAAATTCTTCATCATATTAATTAACATCAATGGAAAGTTCTATGCTTTAATTTTAATCGATTTAAATAGACTTGTGGATTTTGTTTTAATCATGAAAATACTTGATAAGGTAGCTTAAAAGAGTATAAACTACACAAATTATTATACTGATTTGGATAAAAGATGTGATTGTTATATTGCTAGAATCTGGATTGACTTTTTATTAGGAAATGTTTAATTAAAGACTAATGCAAATAGTCATTGCTATTTCCAACATTAATATTTGATAAATAACCATTCTATTGAACATCCCCATTGGAAAAGCATAATCTCCTCGAGATATTTAGTATAATGTGTGGCAGTTACACATTTCCATAATCATTAGACATTTTAATAGTTTTATCAAAATTGAAGATTTACTGTATTTTTTACCATTATTATTATATAGCATTTCATACTCATTTTAATTGTTATCTTTTATTTCTAATTCTTTATCTTGCTCATTCATATTGTTGTTATTTATTGTATTATCTTCATTTCCCTAATTATTATTTTTGAAGTTTGATTTGCTGTTTTGCAAGCTGAATACATTGCTGTTTGCATTTTCATCTTATTGCATTGAATTTTGTTTTGATAATTTTGCATTTTGATTAAGAGTGTTGCTATTTATTGATTGGTATGCATTTATTGTTAGGCCATTTGCTATTTATTATTTGTACTTTTTTTCAGGACTTAAAGATTTTTCATGATTTTTATGCCGCATCCAAATTTTTCCTATTAACATACGTATTTATAAAATCCATAATATCCACATTATTATTATTATCACCACCAATATTATACTTAAACTTTCCATTTTATTATATTTTTATAATTTAATATAAGTTAAAAGAATTTAATGATACTTTATTTATTTGCTAATTTATTATATATTTTTATTTTAAAGTTATACTTTTTATTTTATCTCATTTATTTTATAATCAATATAAAAATATAACAAATATTTTATTAAATATTTTTTATAGAATATATTATTAGAAATTATTATTTTAAATCTATTCTCAATAATTTTTTTAAAATTATTAGTTAAATTTATTACATATTTTATAAAAACTATTTTCTAAATATATTATTACTTAAAAAAATTATAAGTTATGTAAAAATATTATCTATCACTCATTCAATAGATTTATTTAATTTTAAATTTTTAAATTCTGGGAATATTGAATTTAGTATTGATTATAAATCATCGTGTTAAAGATATTTATATAATTAAAACTGTATTCTATTAGTTTCTTTTACATCTTAAACTAACAATATCTTTAAATATTATTCAAGAATCTTTAACTAAACATCATCTTTATTATCGTAAAATGGTAAAATAGGTATTCCATTATCTAATTAATGAATGAAGCTATAAATAGCATTATCGACTAAAATAATATTATTAATATCTCTATTAAAAATTCTTAAATCTTTAATATGAATATTATTTTATAACACACAGTTTTCTCAATATACTCTAAAATCTACTAAATTATTTTCAGGATCCAAATATTAAATCACTTTATTAGCATAATGAGATTTTGAAGCTGTAAAGATTCCTATTTCAAATACTTTACTCATATTTTTCAATATTTGTTATGCATAAGGTCTAATATTTATACATGCTTAAGTTAATTCTTCATTATCAAATTACAAATCTATCACTACATCACAATCATCATCAAATGCCTCCATACAATGCACTAATGTTTCATCCAAATCAAAAATTAGCGTTTTCATTCCTTTTTTTAATTTATTTTCTTTTATTTCAAAACCTTTTTATTATTTTAATTACTTAATATCCTTTAATTATAATTTTATATATTTACTATTTAATCTATACTTTAACAAAACTTTATACATTTAATTGATTAATAAAAATGTTCTTTAATTAACAAACTTTCATAATCTTCCACTATTTTATTTTAACTATAAACATTTTTAAGTTATTCCATATAATATTTCTATTATTTTATATTTTATTTTTGAAATTATTTTTTTATATTTTAAGGACTTTAAAATCTTATATTATTTTTCTAATCTTATTAAAGATTTCTTTTTTAATCAATTTTTAAATAATATTATTATTTTTATTTGATTTTAGTCTTATTTTTGAATTTAGATTTTGAAATTTATTCTTAATTTTAATTTTAATCTATATTTAATAGTGACTATGCAAATTATTTTTCTTTAGAATTTTCTTTTAATTAAATGTTTTCTATGATATTATTTATATTTGAATGCTTTCATTAAATTTTTTAAATCAAATTTGAAGTTGAAGTCTAATATAATTGAAAATATTTACATTAATATTAGGATTCTTTATTTTTTAAATCATTTGAGTTTTATTTTAAAATTAAGTATTTAATTATCATTATGATTAAATATTAATCTATAAATATAAAAAATTTTTTACATTAGTTTGACTAAACCATTCATTATTTTAATTCTTTTAATTGCAATTTTTTTTTTTATCAAAATTATATTATTTGAGTTTGGTCATTGATTCATTTATTTTTTTAGTTTATAAAATTGATTTAAAATCAAATACTTTATTTTTTTTTTAATTTTTAGGGCTATTAAATTTATTTTAAATTTTTTCAATTTTAATTTGTTATTATTCAATTTAAATTTTGTTATATTTATCATATAATTATTATCCGTCATTAATTTAAAATTCTAAATCTTAAAATTTATTTATTTGTTTGTTTTATTTTATATCATTTTAATTTAATTATTCAAAATCTTATACAGTATTTTTTTTATCACATTCTTAACTTAAAATATTATATGAATTCTTTTTAATTTTATTTTATTAAATATTTTTTAATAATTATTATTTATTTTTTTAATCATTATATTAATCTTATATAAATCAAAGCATTTAATTAACTTATATTTTTTCATTACCAATATTCAAACTTTCTTATTTTGAATATTTTTTTTATGTCTTTAAATCATTCGGCAATATTTATTTATTTTCTTTTTATTTTCTATCTGTCAACTAAATAAATTAATTAATTTAATTATCATTTAAGTTTGAATTCTTAATTTACTATTTTTAATTACTATTTATAAAATTTTATAATTTTAAATTTTATTTATTATTAGTACTTCCAATTATTTTTTATTACTTTATTTGTTAATTATTCATCGAAATAAATTAAACATATTATTTTAACAATAAACTTTATTCCTAAACTTAACTAAAATTTTGTTTCATTTATAAAATATATTTTATATATTTATTAAATAAAAAATTAAATGTACAGATAATAATACTTAATAGATCATATTATAGCATATTTAAATAATGTTAATGGAAGAGATAAAGTAAATTAAATTTATTATTCAAAGTTTGTAAGATTAGTCAATTATTTAATAAGATTTATAAAATTTAGAATTCAAAATAAATTAAAATTAGGAAAAATGGATTAAAATAATAAATAAATTTAATAAACTATTAATAAAATAAATATTATTTCAGAAAACTTATCGAATTTTAGAAGAGTAATATATATTTTAAAATTAAAGTTAATAAGAATAGGAAAACTTATCTAATAATATCTTAGAATAAAATAACATATTTAGGATTTTTTTTATAAAAATAATAAAATATAATTAAAAAATGATAAAATAAGTTTTATTTTTAAATTATCAAGTATGATAGGAACTTTTTTTTATTATATTTGTGATCATTTTTTATACTTGGACAATGTAAATTTTAATCTATTATTTAAGATTAAATTTATACAAAATAAATTTATATAAAACAATAATTAAAATTTGCAAAGAATTTCAACTCTTATGTATTTAAACATAATTTTAAGTGAAATTATAGTCAATATAAGAGAATTATACATCAATAACTATACCTAAATAAAAAATTAAACCAATCAAAATAATTAATAATTTACTCAAAAAAATGAATAGATATTTATATCTTTACTATAACTTTTATTTGACCTACCTATTGGAGTAGGATTATGGTTTAAAAATTCGATTAATAAAGAAAAAATGTATTTATTCGGGACAATTAGCTCAATGATATCTTGCTATCAATTGTATAATAAATGAAAAAAATTTATTTTTAAATTTCGCTATTTTAATTCGACCTATTAAAATAATTAATATTTATTCAAGTTTTATTTATCTAAATAATCAATATAGTATTTAATATTTATTAATTCACTAGATGAAAATCTTTAGCTTCTCTTTAAATATTACTCTACAAAAAGGACATTCTTTTTCAATAAATTTGTTAGCACAGTCTTCACAAAAAATATGTCCACAATTTTTCGATGCATAACTTTTTAATTTAAATAAACAAATACTACATAATATTAACTATTATTATTCTTATTCATAATTTTGCTTTTAATTATTTGTTGATTAATTAATTGTATAAATATTATCTTAATCTTTTAAATAAAATAATCTTATTTATCCAATTTGCAACGACTTTTATTCTTTTGATTTAATTTCAAATCTTAAAACTTTACATTTAATAGATTAATAAATATGATATTGTTTTTCCATCCATCTTTAAGTAAATTATTGATTATTTCTTTTATCTAATTTTATCCATTCTTCATTCTCATTTAATCCAAATAAGATCCAACTTTCTGGATCTCTATCATCAAAATCATTTGCTGATTTTATTACATAACTTGATATAAAATAATAATTATTTAAATATAATTCAACAAATGAATTTCCATGTTTATTGTCAAGCCTATTTAATTTATCAGGTTTAATTTTATTATAATATATATTTTTATTACCATTTATTATAATTTTAAGTTCCAAAATTCAATAAATTTTCAGGAAATTCTCCACCTGTTAGCCCTCCATTTGTAATACTATATTTTACTTTTATTTTTACATCATCATAATTGATTTCTTTTAAATTATCATCAATTTGAATTGAATTATTTTCAAATAAATAATTAAATAATTTATTCATTAAATTTGTAATAGAAATATTATAAATATTTTAAAAAATAATTTTTAAATTATATTATAAATTTTAAATGAATTACAATTATAAAATATAAATAATATCATGAAATAAATTTATGATAATTATTATTTTTAAATATATATTTTGATAAAAAATTTAAAAATTATATTATATTACTATTATTAAACAAAATAATAAAAATTAGTTAAATATATTTTTATTTGATAATAACTAATATTATTAATAAAAATTATTTATAAAAAATTATCAATTAATGTGTTCAATAATATCCTCCAGTTTTTTTTTTAAAAAAAAATCAAATTTTGAAAATGTATAAAATTTAATAAATTTTAGGCTTTAAATTGAGTAACTTCATAAGATGATTTAAATAAACCTGATGAAGAATAAATATAAAGTATTTTAATAATTTTATAAAATAAAAGTAATTTTAAAAAGTTTATAAAATTAAGACGAAGAAATTGACTCTACCGAAGCTTTGTAATAACTCTAAAAAAAGCTAAATTCTTAAGATAACTTCAAAAATTGGAATACTATAATGAAAAGCTTAATCATTTTAGATAGATGTGTAGAATAATATATAATATTGGATTAAATTTAAAAGCTTGATATAACTCATTTAAGTAAGTTTTATTCATAATCTGAAAAAATAAGTAAATAAATTTTTATTATATTTAGATAATTTAAAAATAAATGTTCTTATTTAAAAGTACTCAAAATTAATAGTATAAAAAGCTAAATAATTTTACTAATAAAATAAATTAAAATTTATTTCTATTAATTTATCAAGCAGAAAAAAATATTTTGAATGTTTATCAATCGATTAAATTTTAGATCAATATGAGTAATATTAATAATGTAATGTTTCAGTTTAAGAAGTATTTTTTATATTATTAATAAAGATTATCAAATTAAATAAATTTGGATTTCTTAAATATAATACTAATTAATATGCATTTCTTTTACTATTAAAATTTAGTTTTAGAATTTATTCTTTTTAGTATATAGCTATTATGAAATTAGTTGGTAATATTTTTAAAATTTATAATTTAAGAAATAATTAATGAATTAAATTATGATTAGCTAATTATTATGAAATAAAAAATAGAATAATTTGATTAAAATTAAAATGAGCTATAATAGTTTTTAAATAAATTTTAATTTATTGACGGATTCGACATTGAATTCAAAACTTTTGATAAAAAAAAAGAAATATAAAATTTAATAAAAGAGTATTAGAAAATAAAATAAGAAAAATAAGGTAATGATAATTATAAAATAAATTTTATAGATAATAAATAAATAAATTAATAAGATTTATAAGATAAAAATAATTTATCTGAAGATTAGATTGAAAATATTTCTTAATAAGAAAAATCAATAATCTAAAATTCTATAATACCTTTAATGATTATAGGTTAATATAATGAAAGAATGACTTAAATAAAATCAGAATCTAAAACAAATAGAAGCTCAAAATAAAATCCATAAAATAGTATGGATTATTGCTAAAATAATAAGTTATATTAGATGATTTTAGAATCTAAATAATTTAAATTATTGTAATATTAAATGTATTATTTAAAGTAATGTATGCATAAATAAATCAGTTGATTTAAATTAAAATACGCCTATTTAGTTAAGTAAGTAGAAATAATCAAATTAAAAACCTAAATTAAGAAATCAGGTCGAAGAATATAAAGAATTATTTGAAAATTAAAATCATTTTAAAATATAGGAATTATAGTATATTATTCTAATTATTTTAGAAATTTTAAAGAATTTAATAATTTCTACTCTTCAGAATGGACTAATAATAAAAATATTATTGTCAATGATTTAGAAAATTCAAACTTACTTTGATAATAATATAAAATTAATAGAATATTATTTTACATTTTTTTAATATCGCTAATCTTAATTAAATGAATATTAATTTATTGTTCAAGCTATTTTTAAATAATATAAATATAATTCAATTTATTAAAGGTAGTATAAGACTGTTGTTGAAATTAGTTTTATTTTTTTTTGTGGATGTTTCATTTGAATTTTTAATCAATTAATATTTGCTTAAGATTTTATTAGCATCGGGTTATGTTTTTCTGCTTATCCTGTATTAATCGTTAATTTCATTTAATAAATTTGTTTCCAAGTGTTTATTACATGTAACAATACTTTTAGTATCTCTAATATTATAATTTTTAATAAAATATTACATAGTACTATAAATATCAATATATTGTTTAGCTTTAAATTTCTTTACTTAATTATTTTTATCTAATGATTTTTGAATTTAATCTTCTGTTTTATCATATTATTCGTTTTTTACTAAACTGTAATTAAACTCGTGATCTCTTCTTATCATTTAGTTTTTTTCTAACTTTAGTTATTTTAGAATTTATTTATTCCTTATATTCATCTATCTTTTATTTTCTATTTCTTTTAAATGATTTTTACTTTATTATAAAAAACTATTAAAATTCTGATTATTTTATTATTTATTATTCTTAATTTATTCTAATTTAAATTTTTATAGCTCTTATTGTTTATTGAAATCTTTTTCACATTTTTAATTTAGTCTATTTAATTTCTCATCCAATTTTTATTCTTATTCTATAGTTTTATTCAAATTATGGTAATTAAATTATTTATTAATGTCTTGATATTTTTTATAGTTATTTTCTAATATTATATTATGAGAATTATTAAACTAACTATTATTTATATTATTTATTATTTTAGTTTCATTTAAATTTTAATAATAAATGTTTTCACATTTTGAATCGAATTCTTAATTTTTTAATTGTCTATACTGTTTGGCTTGATCAATCAATTAATTTTATTTATTCATATATTGTTTTAATTTTTCATGCTCTTATTATTTTAATTATTGATATCTTTCTTAGGCTAATTACAATCTTTGTTTAAATTATTTATTATTATTTTTTCTTTATTTCTCATATTATTTTTTGTCTTCTAAAATTTTTTAGAATTTATCATTTTCTATTGCTTTTCTATCCTTTATTTCTTATTATAAATTTTCCAATTATTTTTAATGACTATCTTCTAATTTTTAATATCTATTTTATAATTTTTAGTAATATAATTATTCATTTTTTAAGATTTAATTTGTTTTATCTACTTTTTATTTCTATTATTATTTATATTAATCAATAATTAATTTTTATTTTTCTAATTATGATTAAATATATTATTCTTCTAAATTTAAATTGATTTATGTTAAATGCATAATACTTTAACTATAGTTTCTTTAAACAATTTTTGCAACACTATTGTTTACAGAATCATTATTATTTTGAATATTTAAATTGTTAACCAAATTTTAACCATTTTTTAAGCTAAAATTAAGTGATTTAGAATGGATTTATTTTTATTTTTCCTTTTTTTCTAAAGTATTAAAAATAATTTACTTAATTATTATGCTCTTTAAATTGCTGCCTATAAAAATTTTTGTTAATTTTCTTTATAAAATTAAAATCTTTATTCAATTATTTTTTTGTCCACACCATTTTCAATAAATTATTATTTATCCCTTTTTTATTTATAATATATATTACTTATATAGTATTTCTGATTCTTTAATTTTTAATTCTTATATTGCTTATAAAAAAAATTTATTTTTTAGTAAAGATTCGATTTTTTCATTTTAAATTTTAATAGTTTATTTAGATTTATTTTAAAATTCATTTGAATATTTACTTGTACCTTCTAATTCATTAGATAAACTTTAATCTTGCATTTAAATAAAAAATTAATATAACTAATAAAATATAATAAAATTATAATAAGATCAGGATTAATTTCTGAAAAAGAGCATATTAATATCAAATAATTAAAAAATTTTATTTATAATAAAATTAAAAATTTAAATTATACATATTTTATAAAAATTGAATTTTTTACTCTAATTGTTAAAATTGATAATAAAATCTTTTTAATGATTAAAAATAAATTTTAATTCATATTTTTCAATTTATTTTATTTAAATATACATATTTGTTATAAATTATTTAAATAATAAGAAAATGAGATAAAATACATCTAAATCTCTAAAAATTTATAAGTTTTGTTCGATTTAAACTCTAGAAGGTCATTAGAGTTGGGTAGAAAGTGTTAATTATTCCCCAAATAGTAAATGGATAGTATCAGGTAGTGAAGATTATACAATAAAGATATGGAATGCAGAAACATTTGAATTGATTTAAACTCTAAAAGGTCATTAGCATTGGGTATCAAGTGTTTATTATTCCCCAAATAGTAA
>Ga0315908_10002907_pt1 | contig 12438 bp, 10 predicted proteins | sample LakEriMetagenome_12_FD_203520 | JGI IMG/M metagenome (GOLD analysis project Ga0315908, IMG submission 203520) | Freshwater fungal communities from buoy surface, Lake Erie, Ohio, United States - Buoy 4 MA124 | ecosystem: Environmental > Aquatic > Freshwater > Lake > Lake biofilm | place: USA...
TTCCAGGTGAGGGAAGACTCAGCGGCCTTGCATTGGGCGCGACAACTGCAACGGCAATCTTCGGGGGTCTTACCCCTTTGGTTGCCCATCTGTTGGTGACGAACAGTGGATGGGCCGCTGCTCCCGGTGCAATGATAGCATGCGTTGCATTATGTGTGATCATCGTATTTTGGCGCATGCCTGAGACCGCCCCCAAGTGCACCAAACCTTAAGCTAATTCAGCTCGCAGCAAAGTGTGCGAACCTACAAAGGTGCGCATTTATAAGCCGACCGTCCGTTCTCGGCCCAATTGTAGCCGTTCTGTTTTGCGCCCAATTGCGGCCATTAGAGCTCTGCAGAAGCGCGCTGAAAGCGGAAATGGATAGAAACGCATCAGTTGGCGGCTGTGCATCATTATGTCGTGCTAAATGGAGGTGACTGACCAATGTCAGTTTCGCCCGATCTTTATACGATTTGCCAGTTTGCTTAAGATTTTGCGTTTTTCGTCGACGCCAATGTTGGGCCAACGACCAATCTCCGAGGCTGTGCGTCCACAACCCACGCACCAACGCTTGGTTCGATGCAACCTACACTCTCCAGTGCAGGGTGATTCGACGTCATCTACTGAAGACACAAATGCCGACCCATGTTGGCTCGCCTATCGTCGTCGGTGAAACTTTATAAATACAAAAGAGCCCCCCAAGGTGCGAGCAACTAGCAAACCTTGATTGCTCCTGCCATTCCCGAGTTAGCCCCATCTATGTTGGAAATTAGCGGGTGCACACAATTCATAGAGCCGCTGAATGGGGCCAGAGGGGCATATGCGCAATACTGCCGTTCCGCACCGCGCAAAAATCTACTCGTGTTCCCCATCAACTCTGCGTCCTGATCCTGTGCCAAAGACGCTTGGCTTGATAGTTGCCGTTGTATAGGTCGCAATAGTAATGGCAGCGGCGCCGATCAAAACGACGTGTCCGATGAGATTTAGAGCAAAGAATGTATAGCTTCCAAAGGCAAGGCTAATCGCGAGAACCCACATGGCACCTAAGGATTGCAGAACATAGTGCCGCGTTGAGACGTCCGGAATATGCCTGAGCGGACTAACATCGCTGTTAAATATGAAATTCCATGCGTGAACGACTAATTTTTTCATTTTTCTCTCCCTAAACCTCCGCAATACTGGAGTCTTATGCTCCTTTTATGACGATCTACCAACAGAATTACCTACGGTAACACTTCCCTCTATGGTGTCATTATGCTGGCTACCCAAAATGGAGTTCGCGCATTCATGCGGCTTTTTCTTGAGCCTCAATCGCGCGCAAGCGGGCAACATTCTCCTCATGCTTCTGTTGGGTGATTGGATAGAACAGCAGGATCAAAACTCCCACAATCCACAAAATAAGCACGGTAGGCAAATAGTGAGCCAACAGACTCTTTACCATCGCGTCTGTGACCATCAATGGATCCGCTTTTTCTGGAAAATTCGACCAAGTCAAAATCATGCCTGCCATGAGTATCCCAAGCCCTACCGAACATTGTGTCATGAAGCTGCTTGCCGCAAAAAACGTGCCCGCCGAGTGCCTGCCAGTTTTTACGGCACTGTCTTCGACCACGTCTGCCATCATTGAAGTCGTGTTGATCAAAGATATTGCAACCATGCCTCCATAAAGTGCGCCAATTACAAACAGGGTCGGGACTAACAACTGATGTCCTGGCTCCATAAACATATCTAAATAGGACAGCAGTAAGGGTATTAAACCAAGGCATACCCCAAACAGCGCAAAGTACATTGACGCATTGCGTTTGCCGATTGACCGCGATGCAATTGGTGCAAGCGGTGCTGCCAGCATGGCAGCAACGAGCCCATCGAGCGTCAGGAAGGCCAGTGATGGGCCATCAAGTTTGAACAGGTAAGTGCCAAAATACAGTGTCGTCGCGCTATACAAGCCGACTGCGGTCCATTTACACACACCAAAGCCAAAAATGGAGAGGAACGCTCGGTTGTTCACCGCCTGCAGCATTTCCTTCAAATGGCTAGAGATGTTGCCTTCCACCGTTGTGCTTTGTCGCAAATAAGGAATGCGACTGTGCGTGGCGAGACCGCTGACTAGGGCTCCCACAATTATCAGACACGCTCCCAATATCGCAAACGGTGTATAGGAAGCAGGATTGAGCTGACCACGAGGATAATTTGCGGTTGCAACAAAGAACACTGCGAGACTTAGCCCTGTGTAGCCATAGGTACCTGCATATCCCCACAGATAGCGCAGCGAGAATAATTTAGTCCGCTGCGTGTAATCCTCGGTCAGTTCAGTGGCCATCGCCGAGGACGGAATTTCGTTGAGACTAACAGCGGCTCTAGTCGCAGCAGCTGTAAAAAATATCCACACTCCATATTGAAAGTCGGACAGATTTGGTGGTGGGAACCACGTCAACAGAAAGAAAAATGCAGTCGGTATTGCTGAACCATAAATGAACGGATGCCTCCGTCCCCAACGCGAACGGAGTACATCTGACCATCTGCCAATAAATGGGTCGACAAAGGCATCGACCAATAGTGTCAACGCAATTGCGGTGCCTACAACAGCCGCCGGCACGCCTATCACCTGATTGTAAAAAAGCAAAAGATAGGTGGAAAAAGCAGCGCTCTTGACGCCTGTAACGATGGCGCCGAAGCCATATCCATGGCGGGTAGTCCATCTCAACGGAGGGGCCGTATTCATGCCCGGCATGATAACTTATATGCTGTGCACAATCCCGCTCTCCCCATTGACGTCTTTGTTTATCTTCAATTTAGAAAGCTGCAAGCCAGAAGAGTACTCGATGCCTCCGCGAGTAGTCACGATCTCCCTCATCACGGACTACTGTGAAAACTTATTCCATCTTGATGGCCCTTAACCGTCGTCCCGATCCCTGCCGTTTGGCAGCCTTTTAATTCCATTGACACAACGTCGTGGTAACATAGGTTCCTGTGCATCCAGCACGCGCTTGTAAGGTTGCAGGCATTCATGACGAGAAGAACATTAGAAAAAAGAGACATTCCCGCTGCTTTGCTGGCTGGATTTCGTTGGCTTAGAAATCCGGTTTCCCAAGGCGGAGCAAAGCAAGTTCCGCGTATTCAAATGTTAGCTCGTGGACCGGAGATACTCGCGGATGTAGAACGTATGCGGGCCCATCCCACGGGCAAAAGGCTTTTGGTTGAACGCCCAGACCTCGGTGTCTTTTTGTCTAATTCCGCTGCTCTTAAAGCGATGCCTGAAGCCAGTCTGGGTCGGACGTTTTATGATGCAATGGATAATCCGGTTGGCGTGCCCGGATATTTGTTGGCAGGACTGATCTACAAAGACGGTTTTTTCGACTCATTTGACATGAGCGATGACGCTAAGTTTTATTTAGAACGAATACGTTGGCTCCATGATTTATTCCATGTCGTAAGTGGCTATGCCACCGATCTGGCGGGCGAAGGTATGCTTATCTACTTCCAGCAAGCTTATCTTTATGGTTTGAACTTCAACGCATTGGCGCGATCACCGTTTGGTATCGGCCCGCGTTACTTTCTTCGTCCAGATTGCGGCAAAGCCCGTTGGCAAGAGTATCTACGCGATGCAAATAGTCGTGGACTAAATGCATACAATGTTTGCCCAGCAGTGTTCGCACCATGGGAAGAATTGCTGCCACAACCGCTTAGCGACGTCAGACGTCAACTTGGAATTGTACCGTTTGTCGAGGATAGCTCACGCTGGCTCGATAAGAGTGAGCTTGGCAAAAGGGCATCAACAGGGTTCGGCGCGCAGTCAGTCGAAGCAAAGCAAGCACAGTTGGCGCGTAAAGTGGTTGAAGCCGGCGTCGACTACCGCGATCTTTACCGGTTCAGTGACGAGAAAGCACGCAGCCTGCACCTTTTAGCGGCGAACGGCGCAACGGATGCGCAAATCCGTGAGGCGGCTGGAAGAAGTACTTAACTTAGGTCAGGTGATTTTTTTGCTGTTGTTCAGCACCGGCGTCACTTCGCTGGGGCCCACCTAGGCCTTTTATAGCCCCGCAACTGAAGCTGCTTTCGGTGTGGATAGTTGATACAGCTTGCCGGACAACCTGCGGTTAAAGCGGATAGGCTGCTTCCAGTCGCATAAGGTCTAAAGCCGACTTTCGTTCATGTATTCCCCGGTCGTCAGCTTTCGGTCAATCGTCGCGTCAGGAGAATGCGCCGCTGTGAACTTCACTTTGCAGTTCATTCTCGGGGGCATTTTTGGGGTTTATGTACTTGCTGGACCTATTGTTAAAATCGCGCAAAACTTCACTTCAATTACCGGAATTTCTAGATTTCACTCCGCCGCGACGAATGTTTCATTTTCCCGCGCCCATTGAGCTTTAATTGAACGCGATGTCTGGCGTGACCCGTCGGGGCTCCATCCGGGCGGGCCGAAGACAAAGCCGATCACTTCGCGCGCGGAACGGGCGCCTGCCACATCCTTGAAGATCGCCGCCCATTCATGCAGCGCGACACGAAACAGGTTAAAGGTACCCAGATTGGAAACGATGCCATAGCGACAGGGCTCGTCATCGCGCTCGGCGGCGAAGGTTCCAAACATGCGGTCCCAGATGATCAGGAACCCGCCATGATTGGCATCAAGATAGCAGGGATTGGTGGCATGATGGACGCGGTGGTGCGAAGCGGTATTCAATATCCATTCTAACGGGCCAATCCGCTTTACTGCCTCGGTATGAACCCACAGCTGATAAGCGGCCGTAATCACGAGAAACAGAATCACCATCGCAGGCGGGAAACCGATGAAAAACAATGGCAAGCGCAAGAAAAAGCCGACACCCAACAGGCCGGTCCACGACTGCCGGAGTGCGGTGGAGCCGTTGAAATGCTGCGACGAATGGTGGATCACATGGCTGGCCCACCACACCCGATGCTCATGACTGAGACGGTGTCCCCAATAATAAACAAAATCCACTGCAAAAAAGCACAGGATCAGCGCCCACCATGTCCAGCCGATATCAAAAAGCCGAGCATCATAGACAAGTAAGATAATTGCCAAATGGATGCCCGCATAGGCCGCGTCGGTAAGCAAGCTAACAGCGCCCATCACTAACGAGGTGGCTGTGTCCTTGACTTCATATGCACCATTGTTACGGCGGCGCGCCCATAAAATCTCCGCAATGATCACGAAGAAAAACAAGGCAATCGAGATGCCCAGAATATTGACCGTTGCCCACGCAGGGGTTTCTGGAATCACGGTTTATCTCGTCTTGTTTGGAGCAGCTTAAGCCAAGCGGGCAGAGTGTCCAATGTCGTTTTCAACGTAATCGTCGAAAATCCCAAGTCCTTGAACTGCATTTTGATCGACAAACGCTCACCCGGCGGGTCGAACGAACTTACAAGCGAGTCAATATCCGATTGCGGAAATATTCGTGTTGCGACCTTATCGCCAACCATTTTTGCAACGAGCAGTTGGCCGTCGCGAAGTAACGCAATGCCGCCTGCACCGCCAGAGTCCATCAGATGTTGCGTGGCCCCGCCATATGGAGCGCTCAACGCCAGAAACTCATTTTCGCTCTCAAACCGCCGCCCGCCACGAAATCCCAGAAAATAGGTCAGCCAAATCAGGAAAGCGGTTGCCGTCAATGATAGAAGTGGGCCGAGTAATGCGTCCATCATGATGATACCTTCTCGCTGCGCATCGGCAGTGAGCCCAGCACAAAGACCACGACAAGCATATACCAAACAGCCACCAGCGTATGAAAGATGTGCCAGCCCAGTGCAGGATAGTCGGCACGGAACGGCATGCTGGCAAGGCCCGCGAGCAGCAAAAAGGCGAACCCGCCCGCAGCAAGAAATTTCCGGTCCGCTGCGTTGCTATAGGCCAAGGCTGCGCCACCCAGAATCAAAGCTGCCAATAGAACCGGATGGGTTTCGGGAAAAGTCATGCCCAGCGCCACAGCAACCGCACCGAGTATCGGGGGTAGCCATGCTCTCCACCCCAGCAGCGCCCCTACCATGCAGCCAAGGCCAAACAGCGAGCCATATTGCGATAGAAATTCGTGGAGGATTACGATTTCTCCGGCCATTCGAGCAGCAATGCGGATCACTGCAACAAATGCAGCGACAGCGATAGCTACTAAACCAAATGCTAGCCACCGATCCACCCGCCAAGCCTGCGCAACAGCATATATCGCCGCGACGACTATTAGCGCCTCGCTCAACATGAAGTGTAGGGGAAGTATTTTCATAATTGACAGATGGATACTCACAAAACGGTGCCTGACACAACACGAATTGACTTGACCCTCCAATATCATTCAGCGGCGAACACAGACCGACCATTGTTGTCGCAGCCATCGAAATGCGGTTTGAGTATCCCGTCGCTTTAACTGGGATGCAGCCGAGCTACGCCAAAGGCGCGGTGAGTGAAATCTGAGACGGAGCCCGGCAGGATGGCGTGTCCGCAAGGCGAAGTGGGTCGAGAGCAGGCTGACCGGTTTTATGGGAGCGTCAGCCAAGAGCCGACTGTCCGCTCTCGGCCCAATTCCGGCCGTTGACCGAAAGCGCTCCTGAACGCGTATCGCGTTCTACTTACGCGCGCGAGGCAGGGCCTGATCGTGTTCGTGCCACATGGCGACGCAAAGGACCCCACTCGACCGCCAGCTTTTTATGACGAGACATACGCATTTTTGGTTTCGTGCGGCATTCCCAAGATATGACGGCGCAGTGTGGCGTCTAATGACTCGCGCGATCCATCTGATGCGTATGTGATGCCTAGCGCTACCATATTGACAACTAGCAATCCGGAAAATCTGGATAAGCCATTGAAATATATGGTGAGCCCTGCTGGGTTCGAACCAGCGACCTACTGATTAAAAGTCAGTTGCTCTACCGACTGAGCTAAGGGCCCCTAGCGGACCGCGAAATGGTCCGTGCGAGAGCGCTCCCCCTAATGGCGGGAACTTGTGCGGTCAAGCGCCTTTGGTCGGTTAAATCGCGATTGTAGCTGTCGTATGGTCAGGCCCGTCAGCGGCTCACGCCAATCGGGGGCAATCATGGCCGCAGGGGTCAGGACAAATCCCCGCGAACGCAGGCCGGGATGGGGAATGGCCAAGGGCGGATTGCTGTCCGCCCATGCGCCGCCGGACCATAACAGGATATCCAGATCAAGCACCCGTGCCCGCCAGCTTTGGCCGCGCCGGACGCGTCCGAAATGGTGCTCAATCTCTTGCAGGCGCGTAAGCAGAGCAGGGGGCTCAAGATCGGTGGACACAACCGCCGCCGCATTTGCAAACTGGCGTGAGGAGGGCCCCATGGGGCTGGATTGGATCGTCGCCGAATGCGCGAAGACGTCGATATCGTCCATTTCCAACGCGGCGACCGCTTGCAAGATGATCTTGCTTGGCGCGCCAATGATTGCATGTGGCTGATTAGAGCCAATGCCGATGAGGTAGAGATGTGACAGTTTAGATATCCTCTGCAAGCCGGCTGTATAATTGCGGGCGCCGGTCGCGGAAGAAGCCCATGCTTGCGCGGTGGGCGCGGGCTTGATCCAGATCGAATGTCGCAACCAATATGCCGGTTTCAGCATCATCCAAATCGCAGACGACATCGCCCCATTCGTTCGCGATGAAACTGGTGCCATAGAATTTTTGTGCCAGACCGCCATGATCGATTTCCGCGCCGATACGGTTTGCGGCGATGACGGGCATGCAGTTTGATACCGCGTGGCCCACCATGGCCCGGCGCCACATGTGCCGTGTATCCAACGTCGCATCCTGTGGCTCTGCGCCAATGGCTGTGGGATAGAAAAGCAGCTCAGCGCCCATCAATGCCATGGCCCGCGCGCATTCGGGATACCATTGGTCCCAGCAGATGCCGACGCCGATTTGCGTGCCAAAGACTTCCCAAACTTTGAAACCGGTGTTTCCAGGGCGAAAATAATATTTCTCCTGATAGCCCGGGCCGTCGGGAATATGGCTTTTGCGATAGATGCCGATAATCTCGCCGTCGGGACCAATCATCGCGACGCTGTTGTAGAAATGCGCGCCATCACGTTCGAAGAAGCTTGTGGGAATGGCAACGCCAACTTGTTTGGCAAGTTTCGCCATGGCGATGACCGATGGGTGCTCACCCGTTGGCCGTGCGAGCGCGAAATGTTCTTCTTCCTGCGTTTTGCAGAAATAGGGGCCTGAAAACAGTTCAGGCGGCAGAATGATTTCTGCGCCTTGCTCTGCGGCCTGTGACACGAGGTCACATACAGCATCGATATTTTCGGCTTCGCTTGCCGACAGGGGCAGTTGCAACGCGGCAACGGTGATATTTCGGGTCATGCCGCGTCTATAGCCGGACGCCGAAACGCGCTGCAATCACGATTGTTACCAGATGCAATAATATTGTCGTCGCTATGCCAGCGACCAGCATGCCCCACAGGCGATGCCCAACCGAAAAATCCACGGCATTAGGCGGGGCATCGGCTGGCTGGGCAACGCTAATGCAGCAATTAGGGCCGTTTTTTGAACAGCAATGTCATGCGGTCGGTCTCACCGATGGCTTCGTACTTTGCGCGGTCGACGTCTTTCAAACGCAACGCTGGCGGAAGCGTCCAAACGCCATCGGGCCAATTCGCACTGTCCTTTGGATTGGCGTTGATTTCGCTTTTTGCGACCAGCTCAAATCCGTTCACTTCCATGAACTTGATGATATCGGCCTCACGCATATAGCCTTTGGTGCCATTGGTGTAGCTGAACGGCGCGTCTGCCTTTGCGCGATGCTGTTCGATGCCTAGTAGGCCATCGTCCTTCAACAGGTCGCGCATCGCCTTGATTTCTGCGTCCGCGATGTTCCAGTTCATCATATTGTGCAGCATGCGCATCACAAGGATGCGGTCGAACGACCCCTTTGCGCCGTCTGGAATTTCGCTGAGCGAAAAGGCGTTGAAATCTGTCCCTGGACGTCCGGACACTGTCGCGACATCAGCTGGGAACTTTGCAATGCTCGCCGCGATGCCGGTTTTCTGTTGATCGCTGAAATGGCTTTTCGTGCCGAAATACAGGCCAGTATATTTGCCTTTTTCGTTCACATAACGGCCAAGGATACGCGAAACCCATTCACCGCCCGGGGCATATTCACCGATGACGTGATCAGGGTGCAAACTGAAGAATTCGAACGTTTCGGCAGGATGGCGATATTGATCGCGCTTGGCATCGGCACCGCGCGACGGGTCGGCGAGAATTTTTGCAAGGCGTTCGGTATGTGCCTTATGCATTTTGTCATGCTCGGCTTTGCTCATGCTGTGATGGTCAGCAAAGGCAGGTGCTGCAAGCGCAGTGGCGGCGAGGGCAATCAGAAAAGTCTTTTTCATTGGGGGCGTCCTCTTGGTTGGTTGTTCTTGGAATATGCAATGTTTCGCGTAGAGATCCAATATAGTCAAACGGGCACGTGTTGGCTTGAACAGTGAAAGCTTCCGCCGCCGGTCAATACAGCATCCGCCATGACACCGATAACGTCGCGTTCGGGGTAGATATTTGCCAACACTTCAATCGCGGCGTCATCGTTCGCGCTGCCATAAATCGGCACGACGACAGCGCGGTTGCCGATGTAGAAATTCATATAACTTGCCGGCACGATTTCCCCGTGTTGTTCAAAACGGCCAACCGAGGGCATCAGCGTCACTTTGCATCCGAACGCTTCTGCGCGGGCGCGGGCATCTTCAAAGACAGCGCGGTTTGGATCATCGGGTCCAGCGCTGCTTGGAACCAGAATATGGTTCGGGCCAACAAAGCGTGCCAAATTATCAATATGGCCGTCGGTATGGTCGTTGGCGAGGCCGTCGCCCAGCCAAAGCAAACGTTCTATCCCCAAGTCAGCGCGCAGCCGGTCTTCAATCGCGGCTTTATCGAGTGTTGGGTTGCGGTTGGGGTTTAACAGGCAATCAACCGTCGTTGCGGCCAGACCTTCACCGTCGACGTCAATCGATCCGCCCTCAAATATCCAATCCGCCTGCGCAATTTCAAAACCGAAATCTGCCGCCAATTCATGGCCAATGCTTGTGTCGCCGGGATAGTCGAACCGGTTTCCCCAACCATTGAAACCAAAATTACGGGCAATCCGCCGATCGCCATCTTTCAGTATGATGCAGCCCGTGTCGCGCAACCAAACATCGCCAATTTGGCGCAGCTCGACATGGACGCCAGCGTCAAGTAGTCCTTGGGCGACGGCCATGGCCTCTGCGTTGCCCGCAATCACATGCACGCGTTCACCTTGACCCGATGCGTGCACCGCATTGGCAAAGGCAGCCATCTGCTGCTGCGCGCGTTGGAGCGGCGCGCCCCAATATTCCGCAGAACTGGGAAAGCCAATCCAGACGGCTTCATGGGGCGCCCATTCGGCGGGCATACGGAACGTCATTGGCTTATTTCCCGCTGCGGCTCTTGTCGCGGACAGCGCGGAATTCGTCGCCGTCGTTCCAGTTTGGCCATGCGTCGGTCATCGCCAACATCCGCCCGATGCGATAATATAGTTTTAAATCCGACATGACGCCTGACCAATCCCATTTTTCGTCAAATTCGTCGCCGGGGGCGTGATACCGGTTCTTTTCATAATCTTCCGCGGCGGCCATTGCAGCGGCCTTACCGCCGGTGACAAGATCGTCCCCGCCTTCGAAATACACCATAGGCACGCCAAGCTTGGCAAAGCTGAAATGGTCAGACCGGTAGTAGAAGCCCTTTTCCGGTGTCGGTTCCGATTCAGATGTCCGGCCTTCGGACTTTGCCGCAGCCTCAAGATAGGCATCAAGCTGCGATTTGCCTTTGCCGATGACGGTTAGGTTTTTCGCGGGACCAGACATGGAGAATGCGTCCATGTTCACGCCACCCACGGTTTGCGAAAGCGGGAAGACGGGGTTTTCAGCGTAGAATTTCGACCCAAGCAGGCCACTTTCTTCAGCGGTCACCGCAAGGAACACGACCGAACGCTCCGGTGCGCCTGCTTTGGCAAAACCTTCTGCCAATGCGACCAAAGCTGCAGTGCCTGTGGCATTGTCGACTGCGCCGTTACAAATGTCGTCGCCATCGGGCGCGGCCGTGCACCGACCGAGATGGTCCCAATGCGCCGTGTACAGCACATATTCGTCAGGGCGCTTTGTGCCTTTCATGACACCAATGACGTTCTTGCTCGCCTTGCGCGCGATGTCATTTTCGAAGTTCATCGACGCGGAGAGGTTCAGCGGAACCGCCTTAAAGCCTTTTTGCTTGGCAGCGGCCATTTGCTTGTCGAGATTTTGACCAGCGGCTGCAAAAATTTCCTTCGCTACAGATTTCTGGATCCAGCCATTGGCTTTTGTCTGGCTCTTTCCGCCATCCTTTGACTGCGCCAGGAATTGCGTGCCGGTCCAACTGGAGTTGACGACATTCCAGCCATATGCCGCGGGGGCCGTGTCGTGGATGATCAAAACGGCAGCAGCACCCTGACGCGCGGCTTCTTCATATTTATATGTCCAGCGTCCGTAATAGGTCATCGCCTTGCCGCCGAATGGGCCATCAAGACCTTCATTTTCGAAATCGGGGTCGTTGATCATAACGACGACGGTTTTGCCCTTAACATCGACGCCAGCATAGTCGTTCCAGCCTTTTTCAGGGGCGACAATGCCGTGGCCGACAAAGACCATTTCGCTTTGCTTGATATCGGTTTTGGGTGTCTCGCGGTAACTGCCGATGACATATTCGTTGCCATAGGCAAATGACAGGGCCTTGCCGCTGCGGTCGGCAATCGTGAGCGCTGACACATTTTTCGCGGTGATTTCGATCAGTGGCACGTCCTGCGTCCAGCTGCCGTTATTGCCGGGCTCAAGTCCTGCCGCTTTATATTTCGCTATCAGATAAGCGACGGTCTTTTCTTCGCCGACGGAACCCGGTGCGCGGCCTTCATAGCTGTCGAGTGACAATTCGCGCGTCACGTCCTTCATCGTCGCTTCGGAAAGCGCGGGGACTTCGACTTGCGGCAGGGCGTCCATGGAGACATCCAACGACGCATCCTTTTGACACGCGGTCGTGAGAGCCAGAACAGATACAAGGGCCAGAGACAGCAGGCGCATGAAATTCTCCTAAGGGGAAAGATTATTGCGCGCCTTCTGCCAGACCCGTCGGTCAGGCTCAAACAAAAAAGGCGGCCACAAGGACCGCCTTTTTCGTAAGATTGTTTGTAAGATTAACGCGAATAGAATTCGACGACCAAATTTGGTTCCATCTTAACGGGGTAGGGCACTTCGTCGAGCGTTGGGATACGTGCGAAAGTAACCTTGTCGTTGCCGTCTACAGAAACATATTCTGGAATGTCACGCTCAGCGAGGCCTTGCGCTTCGATAACCAAAGCCATTTCCTTGGCCTTGTTGCCGAGGCTGATGACGTCACCGACAGCAACCTGACGGCTTGCGATGTTGCACTTCACGCCGTTGACGCGAATGTGGCCAT
>Ga0315908_10002908_pt1 | contig 12434 bp, 14 predicted proteins | sample LakEriMetagenome_12_FD_203520 | JGI IMG/M metagenome (GOLD analysis project Ga0315908, IMG submission 203520) | Freshwater fungal communities from buoy surface, Lake Erie, Ohio, United States - Buoy 4 MA124 | ecosystem: Environmental > Aquatic > Freshwater > Lake > Lake biofilm | place: USA...
TATCGGGACGGACACCTCTCCAATAATTTGCTCCTTCAACCTCCCGATAGCTATCGGGACGGACACCTCTCCAATAATTTGCTCCTTCAACCTCCCGATAGCTATCGGGACGGACACCTCTCCAATAATTTGCTCCTTCAACCTCCCGATAGCTATCGGGACGGACACCTCGATTTTTCTATCTTGATACTTCTGTATAGAAACAAAATTCAGAGGAGAAAAAATCTTATTTCGATAAGTTGGAGGACAAAAGTAGAAAAATATTCCAATTTAAGCTACCGAAAGTTCTCCTGCTATACTTTGCTTTAATATTTTCTCTATTTCAAGTTTATCAGTGGAGCTACCCAAAGCAAACATTAATTTACAAATCGCTGCCTCCGTTGTCATATCCCCTCCTCCAATTACACCTATTTTTTGAAAAAAAGAACTTGTTTCGTATAAACCTTGCTCAACCGACCCGCTCTGACATTGGGTAATATTTAATACTACACCGCCCTGATCGATATAATCAGCTATTAAATCATCAAATAATTGATCAGTAGGAGCATTTCCAGCTCCAAATGTTTCCAGAACAATCCCTTTCACATTTTGAAAATCGAATAAACTTTTATAAACCTTCGCGTTGAAACCTGGAAATATTTTCAGTAAAGCAACACGATTATCCAGTTCCGTATTCAATTTCAATTGATCATTTTCAAAAGGATAACTTACTTTTTGGTAATTTATGTGAATACCAGCAGTAGCTAAAGGTGAAAAATTGGGTGAAGCAAATGCTTCAAATGCATTGGCTGAAATTTTTGTAGTTCGATTTCCTCGATACAAGTTATTTTCAAAGTAAATACAAACTTCATTTACTTTCGAAGAACCATCTAAATTTTTTGCTGCAGCAATTTCTATTGATGTTAATACATTTTCTCTACCGTCAGTTCTAATTTCATTGATTGGTAGTTGTGAGCCAGTTAATATTACTGGTTTCTTTAAGCCTTGCAGCATAAAACTCAATGCGGTAGCAGTATAAGCCATTGTATCAGAACCATGCAACACGACAAAACCATCATAATCATTATAAGAATCAAAAACATTAGTTGCAATTTGTTTCCAATAACTTGGATTCATTTCAGAAGAATCAACGGGTTTATCAAATGAAATAGTTTGAAGTTGTACATTCAATCTCTTCAATTCTGGAATTTGATGATATAAGTTGTCAAAATCGAAAGCAGTAAGCATTCCGGAGTTAGGATCATTAACCATACCAATTGTTCCACCAGTATATATAATTAAAACGTTTGGTTTCATGAAATTTGAATGTTACAGATTAAAAAGATTACAGATTAAAAGATTACAGATTACAGATTACAGATTAAAAGATTACAGATTACAGATTAAAAAGATTATAGATTAACAAATTGTAGATAACGAATAAGAAAATATTAAAATCATGATAAATTAAATAGATTTATTGTGTTTTGGGTTGTAATATTTCCAATTTCATCTTCTGATATTCCATAAATGGAAGATAATTTTTCAGCAATCAAAGGAATATAGGTGCTTTCATTTCTTTTACCTCGATAAGGTGTCGGAGCTAAATATGGACTATCCGTTTCTAAAATCAAATGTTCTAAAGAAATATTTTTTAGCACTTCATCTAACCCAGACTTTTTAAATGTAACTACGCCTCCTATCCCCAATCTAAAGCCTCCATAAGAAAGCACTTTATTTGCTTGTTCTAAATCACCAGTAAAACAATGAAATACTCCATTTAGTTGATCATCATTTAATCGATCAAGTACTTCAAAAATTTCATCAAAAGAATCTCGAGCATGAATCACAATTGGTAAATTGTACTTCTTAGCCCAATTAATTTGAATTTCGAATGCTTTAATTTGTTCTTTTAAAAAAGTTTTATCCCAATATAAATCAATCCCTATCTCTCCAACTGCAATAAATTTATGATTAACTGTAAAAAAAGATTCAATTTGACACAAAGTTTCTTCTACATTTTCAGTTACAGAACATGGATGTAACCCCATCATAGGAAAGCAATTATTAGGATATTTCTCAACCAAATTCATCATTCCATCTATAGAAGACAAATCAATATTTGGTAAGAGGAACCTTTGCACTCCTTTCTCTAAACTATTTTGAATCACGTTATCTCTATCTTCATCAAACTGTGAAGAATACAAATGAGTATGAGTATCAATATAATGCATTATTTGATAACTACCTCCGCAATTTTAGACCAATTTTTACCAGTCAAATATAACTTTTTGGTGGCTGGCTGATAAGCAATTCCATTCAAAACTTCACCGCCTCCCTTTGCTTTAATAACTACTTCTGAACAATCAATTTTTTTTAAAACTTTTCCAGAATTAGGATCAATAACCAAAATGTAGTTTTGTTGCCATACGTTTGCATAAATTTTTCCATCAATATATTCCAATTCATTCAAACTCGTAATTGGCCCCAAATTATCATAGACCTCTACAATCCTATTAATTTCAAAAGTTTGCGGATTTCTGAAATATAATCTTTCAGAACCATCAGTCATAATAATATGCTTTGCATCATTACACAATCCCCAACCTTCCCCATTGTAGGTAATTTCGTTTATTTTTTCTAATGTTTCTTTATTGTAAACAAAGCATTTTTGTTGTTGCCAAGTAATTTGATAGACATTATTTCCCAATATCGTAATACCTTCTCCAAAATATGCAGGTTCTAAATTCACCTCTTTAATCGGATTACCAGAGTTTAAATCAATTTTAGCTAGTAAACTTGAACCATTTTGACCAGTTCCTTCATATAATTCATTTCCATTGAATTCAAAACCTTGTGTGAAATGGCCTTGGTTGTGTGGATAAAGTTTCATAACAGATGCTTTCTTCTTTATCGGATTAATATTTGATAAAACCCTCATCAAACGACTATCTTCAAAAACAACTGCATTTCCTTTATAAACAACCAATTTTAGTTCCTTAGCTCCTACATTAAACTTGTTTGATTCCAATGTATAAGAAAAATTTTTTTTGGGATGATTCCAAGTTTGAACTAAACTGTCTTCGATAAACAATTCAATTTTCGAAGCTTTTAGTGACGTATGTTTTATATTTACTTTTCTAACATCGCCAAACTTCATATCTACATTATCTGTAAAAGCAAATTCCGCTAAAACTTCTACTGAAAGGTCTTCATTTTTTGAATAATTATCAAACATAGGTACCACCACGAGTGAACCTACCATCAAAATAATAAGAGTAAGAAAGATTATACTTTTGGACTTTGACATGTTAAATAAGATTTAAAATTTTTTCTGCATCAATGGATTGATGAGAAGCATTATAAATAACAATTTTATCCTTTAAAACAATTACTTGAGGAGATTGGTGTTCGACATGTGTAAATTTTGCGATTTCATTAGAAACATCTCTATTCGCAATAAGATCAATAAAATAACATTCAACATCTGCTGGATTTTTCCAATCGGACTCGAAAAATTTCAACGCCATGGAAGAAATACTACATCTAGTACTATGTTTGAAGAAAAGTTGAGTCTTTGTTGAATTTTCGTTCAACACCTGATTCAATTGTTGAACAGACACAAGGTTAATCCAATTCGGTTTCATTATATAGTAGGTGTAAATTGTTTTAAGAAACGAATGTCATTTTCCGAATACATTCTTAGATCATTCACTTTAAATTTAAGCTGAGTGATACGTTCAACACCCATTCCGAAAGCAAAACCGGAATAAATACTTGAATCAATTCCTGAAGCTTCAAGAACATTTGGGTCTACCATACCACAACCCAAAATTTCTAACCACCCAGTATATTTACAAACGTTACACCCTTTTGAATTACAAATAGTGCAAGAAACATCAACTTCAGCACTAGGTTCAGTAAATGGGAAATAAGAAGGTCTCATTCTAATTTGTGCTTTTTCACCAAACATTTCTTGTGCAAAATACAAAAGCGTTTGTTTAAGATCTGCGAAGGAAACATTTTTGTCGATATATAATCCTTCCACTTGATGAAAGAAACAATGAGCTCGTGCAGATATTGCTTCATTTCTATATACTCTTCCTGGTGATATCGTTCGAATTGGTGGAGTCGTGTTTTCCATCACACGAACTTGCACAGAAGAAGTATGAGTTCTTAAGGCCATTTCCTGTTCACCTTTTTCAATAAAAAAAGTATCTTGCATATCTCGTGCAGGATGTTCAGGAGGAAAATTTAATGCTGAAAAATTATGCCAATCATCTTCAATTTCTGGACCTTCAGAAACCGTATAACCAATACGATTAAAAATTTCTATAATTTCATTTTTAATTGTAGAAATAGGATGATGAGAACCGACTTGGTTTATTTCTCCAGGTTTTGAAAAATCAATTTTATTTTGACTAAAAGAAGATGTTTGAATCGAATTTTTTAAATTTTCAAAAGTAGATTCAGCATGTATTCTTAAATCATTCAACAACTTACCAACTTCCTTTTTTTGTTCATTCGGTATATTTTTTAATTCACCAAATAATGTTTTAATATCACTTTTTGAACCCAAAAATTTAATTCTAAACTGTTCTAAAGTAATTGGACTATCTACTTTGAAAGAAGAAATGGATTGGTAAATTAAGTCAATTGAATCCTTCATTGAATTTATATTTTTTTGAAAACTTGTTTCATTTGTACGAAATTACTAAATTTAGAATTGTTTTATTCAAAGTTTTTAAAAGAATATTTCATAACTTTGTTAGCTATTTTAAGTTTTCATACCAAATTTATGAGAAATTTTTTATCCATAATCACTCTAACTCTTTCACTTTCTATAATATCAGGTTGCAAGGAAAAACCTTCAATGTTAAGGATTTATGTTAGAAAAAGTGACAACAACTTACTAGATAAGGGACTGTATGCTAAAGTTTTAATTAGTTCAGATGCTAATTCTACTCCACCAACTTCCAAATTTTCCGATGCAAAAATGACGAATGATGCAAGTTTTGCTGAATTTAATTTAGATGCTTTTTTTGCAACCCATCGTGCTGCTTACAGTGACAGTATACGTTCAGGTTATTTTAAAGTTAACGTTAAATTAGATGATATTGAAGGAGATACATTAGTTCGTGTAACATACAGAACTACTTCAGTTCAGACTATATACTTAAAAAATTAAATATATGATAAAAAAAAGAAGCCTATCAGCATTATTTATATTAACCCTATTGATTTCTTTTGGTTGTAATAAAATACAACCAACAACTGCTACTATAACTGTAAGAGGAGAAGATAAATTACCGCTTGCAAATATACCAGTTGTGTTAAATGCTACTCCTGGTGATAATAGCAAAAAAGCTGCTTATAAACCACTGACTGACATTAATTTAATTTCTGGAAGTGACGGTAAAGTTACCTACGATTTCAGTTCTATTTTTAAGGATGGACAAGCTGGAGCTGCGGTAATTGATATTTATGCATCTAAAATTATTGGTTCTGATACACTTGAAGGTGTGAGTCACGTTAATTTACAACCAGAAAAGAACAACGAGGCTATAGTAACGATAGTTAAGAAAATCAGTCAAAACTAGAACCTTTTACTTATATTTTATTTAAACCCTGTAAATTTAGTTTACAGGGTTTTTTATTAAAGGTTCATTTCTCATTTTAAGAAAAAGTTGAATTAGAGCTACTACATCTTTTTCACAATAATCTTTTATTCTTTCAAGATTATTTTCTTCGTAATAAACTTTGGCCACATCTGCACCAGAAATATCATCTTTAGGAGTTGGAATATTAAAAACATAACATAATAATGCGAGAGAAGTATATGCTTTAAAATCGCCAAACTTCCACAACTCCATTGTATCTAAATGTGCTATTTCCCAAGGTTTTTTACCTGCTAAATTAAGTACATCAGGTATATTGATACCATTAATCAGTAGTCTTCTACAAATAAATGGAAAGTCAAATTCTTTAGCATTATGTCCACATAAAATTTGGAATCTTGGATTTTCTTCTAACAATCTAACAAACTGTTTTAAGAGCGTTTCTTCATCATCATGATAAAAAGATTTCATACGAATTTGTCTACCTAAAACTCCTTCATGTATATAACCAACTGATATACAAATTATTTTTCCAAACTCTGCGTAAATTCCAGCTCGATCATACACCTCTTCCACTGTGTTTTCTTTTTGAAGAAACTTAGTTTTTGCTTCATATAGTTTTTTTGCCTCCTCAGGCAAATCTTTAAAATGATAAAATTGGGGTACCGTTTCAATATCTAAAAATAAGATCTTATCCAGAGGAGCTTTTTGTATCATAAATGAATAGAGTTTGAGTATTGTATTATCTAAATTAGTGATTATTGGCTTAATTTAATATATTTGTTTTGGAAAAAAATTGAAAACATGCGTAAATTAAGCTACTTATTGTTATTCACATACTTGATTGTGACAAGTTGTGGTTCTGGAGATGATTTATCAGACAAAAAAGCAAATGGAGGTGCAGCTTATGGAGGTATTTTCAGATTCAAATCTTCTGAAAAAATTGCGACACTTTTACCTGTCTCATCCTCTAGTATCTACACTCAGAGAGTTGCAAGTCAGATATTTGAAACTTTACTAACTATTGATCCTGAATCTGAAAAAGTGGTTCCAGGTTTAGCTGAAAGTTATTCAGTTAATCCAGATGCTACCGTATTTACATTTAAAATTAGAAAAGGTGTAAAATTCCACGAAGATGAATGTTTTGATGGAGACAGCAGAGAACTTAATGCACAAGATATCAAAAACACACTAGATTTTGCTTGTAGTAAAACCATAGAAAACGAAATTCATTGGATGTTAATAAATGTAATTAAAGGAGCAAAGAAGAATTATGACTCATCAAAGAAAGGTGTTGTAAGTAAGGGTGTATCAGGAGTTAAAGTAATAGATAAAAACACATTGACGATTGAATTAGAATATCCTTTTATTGGTTTTGATAAGCTTTTAGCACATCGTAGTTTAGGTGTTTTTCCAAAAGAAGCATTTGATAAATATGATGACGAAATAGGTAAACATCCTGTCGGTACTGGACCTTTTATGCTAGAGAATTGGGAGGAAGAGAAAATTATTTTATCAAGAAATCCAAATTATTGGAAAAAAGATGAATTTGGAAATCAGTTACCATTTCTAGCTGGAATCGAGGTTAGCTATGCGAAAGACAAAAAAAGTGAATTACTTGCTTTTAGAAATCAAGAAATTGATCTTGTTTTACAGATTCCGGCAGAGGAAATTGACAATGTATTAGGATCATTAGAAGAAGCACAAGCGGGTAAAAACATTAAGCATAAAATTGATTCTAAAGCTAGTTTAAGTACCGCTTACTATGGATTTGCAAATGCATCAGAACCATTTAACAACCCGAATGTAAGAAAAGCTTTTAACTTAGCAATAGATCGCGATTATCTGATTAACAATTGGATGCAAGGAGATGGTTACCCATGTAAAAACGGTTTTGTCCCAGCGATGGGAGATTATGATGATACAAAAGTAAAAGGTTATCAATTCAATGTTGCTGAGGCGAAATCATTACTAGCCAAAGCAGGGTATCCTGATGGTGTTGGATTTCCTAAGTTAAGTTTTTATGTAAATACAAAAGAGGGATCAGTTATACATAAGCTCGCACTTGGTGTATTGAAACAGATTAAAGAAAATTTAAATGTAGATATTCCAATCAAATTGTGTTCAATAGATGAACGTGATCAAGCGATTTTAAAAGGAGAGGCAAAGTTTTGGAGAGGTGGTTGGATAGCTGATTATCCAGATCCTGAAAACTTCTTAAACTTATTTTATTCTAAAAACATAGGGTCTAATTCAGCTATTTCAAATCCCTTCCGCTACCAAAGTATGATTTTTGACAATACACTTGAAAAAGCTATGAAAGAAGGTAATCCGATTAAAAGAACGAACTACTTTATACAATGTGATCAACAAATTATAGACGAAGCTGTCGTAATGCCTATTTACCATGCAGATTTTATGACTATGATCAACAATAGAGTTAAAAATTTTCACACTAATTCTAATGAAATTATTGATTGTTCTACGATATTCATAAGAGAACAAAAAAAATAAAAGTTCTATAACCTGTGATAAAATGTTGAAAGAGGATATTAAATATCCTCTTTTTTTATTAATCAGAGCTATAGCTGTAAGCCAAACCAACTGTAAAATTATGAATTACAGGTGTCGTACTTTTATTAAAAAAATTATATAAATCACTTATATTAAAGGAAAAAGAATCTTTTATTTTAAAGATAAGCTTTGTAGTACCATAAAAAGTATAATCTGAAAATTTCATTATGTTTGGCTGAAAAAAGTATTCAGAACTTATGCCAATTCTTTTAGTTTCTCTACTTAATTTTATTCTAAAGGAATTTCTAATGTTATTATTAGTAGATTGATTGTTAAACGTAATGTATTCATTTAAAATAGCATAAGATAAATTTATTTTAAACCCTAATAATGAATCTCGAACACCAAAACCAATCCCCATTAGATTGTTATTTTCAATTTTTCTAACTAAACTATGGTTGTACTGATAAATAGTAAAAATATTAAATTTCCTTTTTGTATAAGATATTGTAAACTTTTCAGCGAACTCATTTTGAGCCATCTTAGGATTATATAATAATGTGTAATTTAGATTGTTTGCTGCCGAAATTCTTTTGAAATCAACCTGATTATTCGTTATTAAAGCAAAAGTTTGTGTTTTATTTGAACCATTTTGATAAAAGGCAAAATTGACAGCATCATTTAAATTCAACTTAATCTGAGAAAATGAAGGATTTAAACAAGTGAAACCAAAAAATAAGGTAACAAATCTTAGAAAATTCATATAATATGAAACAGAAATTAAAAAACATGAAAATAAAAAAAGGGACTGAATAATTCAATCCCTAAGTTTCAATCTTATTTGATCAAGTATCTTATTTTGGAAAGAGTAATACAAACTCTGTTCTACGATTTACTTGATGTAATTCTTCAGAACACTCTACTCCATCAGCACATTGATTCACTAATTTTGTTTCTCCAAAATTATTCATTACAACTCGATTAAACTTTAACCCTTTTGCTCTTAAGTAATTGTTACAACTTAAAGAACGGTTTTTAGATAAACTTAAGTTGTATTCCTCTGTCCCTCTACTATCTGTATGAGAATTTAATTCAATCAAGAATTTTTTGTTTTCTTTCAAGAATCGATATAACGTATCTAACTGTTGTTTTCCAGATCTATTTAGATTTGCTTTATTATATTCATATACAACATTTTCTAGACGAATCATTATACCAGCAGCTGTTTTTCTAATATTAACATCAACTGGATTATCATCATTTTTAGCTGTTATATCAACCATTACAGGGTCGTAACCTATTTTCTCTGTAGTAACTACATACTTTTTATCTTTAACTAAAGTAGCAGATACAATACCTGAAGCATCTGATACAGCTAAAATAATCGTTCCTGTTGTTTTTTCTTTAAATTCAATACGAACTTCGTCAAGTAATTGACCAGTTTCTTTGTCTTTAATCAATAACTGCTTATTCGTTTGACTGAATAAAGTACTTATAGAAAAAGTACATAAGATTAAGGTGAATATGAATTTCATTTGGAAAGATTTGAAAAGGCCACCAATCATGATGGCCTTAAATAAAATTACTTTTTAGAGAAAATTGATAAAAACTTAGGTAATTTAAATTTTTTCAACTTTAAATTTGCAGATAATGGGTTATTATTTGCAGCTCCAACTTTTAACACTTTCTCGTAAGTATCAACAAGTGAAGACTTATTTGTTGTCACAGTTAATAAAGAAAGAGGCTCAACATTTTTACCGTCTCCACAACAATTTTGGTTGATTTTGTAAACCTTTTGCTCCTCAGAAGACAAAACACCGTCAATTTTAGACAATTTAGTTAAATCCTGAAGTTTTTTATCAAAACAATCATCACCACAAGGAGTTTTCTTTACAGAAGTCTCATCTTTAACAGACTCTTTTGATTTCATTTTGTATGTACCAGCATAACCATATACCGTAGCTTCTGCTTTTCCTCCAAAAATAAAGAAAATTCTTTTTGTTTTAGAAACACTATAAATTGGGGCAACCAATACATCTACATCGTTATCAATGATAGCATTGAAATATGCTTCGTCTTTAGCAAGTTGTTCAACTTTATGACGTTTGTTTGTTTGACCTTTGATTCTTTTAGTGAAATCAGGTACAATTTCAACATCAACTTGTAAAGTTGCATCAACAGATTGTTTTCTATCAACTTCTACTAATCTGTGAGAGTGTTGATACGATTTACAAGAAATTACACTCAGTCCTAATGCCACATAAAGAACTGTTTTTTTTACTAAATTCTTCATTTATTTTTTGAATTTATGTGTTTTTTGCTTACTCTATATGGTTTTCAGCATCCCCAAAATTATTACTTCTTTTTACCTATACGAATATATTTACCATCATCTGTAACTTCGTATTTTCCACTATGTATTAATTCTTCTAGCATCCAATTTTCATTGAAAACAGATTTATTTTTAACGATAGATTCGTGTTGGTTTGGTTCGATTATTTCTTTAGGTTCAATTGATGGCTTAACATCAACCGACTGTTTTACAGGCTTTTTTGCTGCTTGCTTGTAAGTTCTGGTTTCTTTCACAACTACTTTCTCAACTGCAGTAGGACTCTTGTATGTACCTTTTTCAGGCGCTACTTTTACATCTGTACTCGAAATGGAATTATTTGTATTGATTAACTCAGATGGTAATACGCTAGATTTAGATATCGAATCTACAACTAAATCTATTTTTGATTGGCTAGCTGCAATATTCTCAATATTACTTGAAGTAGTATCCTTTTCTTCTGTAAGTATTTTAAAATCTTGATCTGATTTAATATCGTTGTTAACCTCTAAACCTTTTTCACTTGCGTTGTCAAAAGCATCAGTTTTGATTTGTTCAATTTGACTAGTTTTATCTTTTACTAACTCTGACGAAGAGGGATTCTCATAAGTTACTTGAACCTGCAAATTATTATTTTTAACTGGATTATTCGCTTTAACGTCAGCAGGGACCTCTTTATTTGCTTCAATATCCAATCTTTTCTCATTTGATTTCACATCTGGATTATGATACTTATATTTTTTATCTGCTAATTCAGAGTAATTAATTTTATCATAATCAGAAATATTCGTGCTTTGATCAACATACACTTGAACATTCTTTTTTACAGTATTAGTAGCTGGTTGTTGAGCATAAATAAATACACTTGAGAAAACAAACAATAACAAAGCAATATGTCTGAAAGTAAAAATTACCATTTTGATTAAGTTAAAACTAAGATTAATTGGATGATTTTAAATAAGAGTCGATGATAGACTTTTTCTTGGTTGTAACAATTAACAACTTGAGTGGCTCTTTATCATTTTTACAATCATCGCACCCATTTAAAATCTTTATTTCTTGTTCTTCTGAAAATTCTTGATTATTATTCTTTGCAAACTTTTCAAGTTTTTTGAGAAAACAATCGAAAGATTCATCATTACAGTCATCTGACTCCTTTTTGTCTTTTTTATAAACTAATTGCTTATAATACCCAGCATAACCTGTTATTTCAGCTTCACAATTCCCTCCAAAAAAGAATAAAAAACGTTTTGTTTGATTAATAGAATATATAGGATTTACTAAAACATCAATTTGATTGTCCACAATAGCATTAAAATATGCTTCATCTAAGGCAAGTTTAGGTGATTTGTGTTTTTTAGTTGATTTAGCAGTAATATTCTTAAGGGAATCCGTAGAGATAGCTAAGTCAAAATCTTGTTGAGCCAAATTCACATTTTGTATATCTACTACTCTATAGGAAATTGGATTAAAAAAAAGTTGAGAAAATAAATAGTTAGATGTACTAATTAGTAAAACAAATAAAAATAAAATTTTGCTCATTTAAATTGAATTTGACGGCAAATATAATCTTAATAAAAGTTAAAACAAGCCTCAAACTTATTATTTTCAAAAAAAAACTCAAAGTATTTAATTAATTAATAATATTTTAACGTCAAAAAAATAATAATTTAAGGATTGTAATCAAAAATTATAATTGAAATTATTTTATGTTATATTCTATAAAACCACATAAAAACATTTTAATTTAAGTCAAAGAAAAAACCTCAACTATCTTGCGACAATTGAGGTTTAAACTAACTTGTAAGTTGGAAGCACTTACTCGTGTACCCAGGGCGGGTCCCGAAAGCTTTCGGGACGAACCCGCACTCATTTATATTTTTCTTTCAAGCGTTCAATAATTTCTGGATATTTGTTTAAATTTTCTATGTAAACTTTACTTTTCATTTTTTTAATATGCATTTCGATTTTTCTAGCTTGTTTGTATTCTAAAT
>Ga0315908_10002910_pt1 | contig 12433 bp, 6 predicted proteins | sample LakEriMetagenome_12_FD_203520 | JGI IMG/M metagenome (GOLD analysis project Ga0315908, IMG submission 203520) | Freshwater fungal communities from buoy surface, Lake Erie, Ohio, United States - Buoy 4 MA124 | ecosystem: Environmental > Aquatic > Freshwater > Lake > Lake biofilm | place: USA...
AATAATAGAAGTAGTTAAAATTTTTAAATAGAAAAAAATAGTTATAAATATTAAAATATCAATTTATCAAATTTAAATCAATTATATTGTTTGCAGAAATAACAATTATTTTAAAAATAGATTTACATAAACGACAGTATTTTATAAAAAAAATAATTATAAAATAACTTATTAAAAAAATATAAAAATAATTGAGAAGAAGGATAGAATTAACTTTAAAGAAATAAAATATAGCATAAAAGTTGTAACTTTTTTTATAATAAGAATATTAGTGATTATAATAAATTTAAAAACAATTAATTAATTAATTTTATTGAAAACTCAAAAAAAAATTAACTATTTAATACAAACCTTACTTAAAAAAATTAAGGAATCAATAATTGTTTAAAAACTAGAATACTTAAAAGCATATAAAGTTCTAAAAATTATGATTTTTTATAGGAAAAATTATTAGACATTAATTAATAAAGCGATAATTTTCTAAATCAATATAAATAATTCCTTTCCTTTAATAAAAGAAAAAACTTCAAATCTTAGGAATTTAACAAGAAAATAAATATGTAAAAACAAAAAATAAAATAAATATAATAATAATCAACAATCTTTTAAAATAAAAAGGATTTCAATTTTGAAAATAATTAATAATTTCTTAAATATATTATAAATAAAAATATCTAATAAATATAAAAAAGAAAATATTGTCTCAATAAATAAAAAAAGATGTCGATATAAACTTAATATCAATCAAAAAATTATCAAAATTAAGGGTTTTCTTAATATAATTCTTAAAATAACTCTTTTGACATTTCTGAAAATGAATTTTATGATTATATAAAATAAAATATCAAAGATTAAGAGTTCAATTAATTCTGAATTTTATAATAATTATAATAAATATTAAAGTTTTATATTGAATAATCAAAAATTTTTTTTTTTACTTTATTATTACTATTAAATAAAATCTTAGCTAAACTGACTATTATTTTAAATTTGAATTCGGCTTTAGTTAATTTTTCCTTATTTATTATTTTAAAAATTATTTAGTTATTCACATTATAAAATTTAACTTAAAAGAGTAGGATTTTTTACTTTTAATAAATTGTTAACTTAATCTAATTTTTAATTCAAAATCAAGTATTTAGCTTTTAGACAGTTATATCTTTAATATAATTATTTATTAATAAATACCTATAACTAATACTAAGCTTAACATTTTCTTCAGTTGAAATTAAAAAGGGTAAGGAAATAAGTTCAGCAAATTTATAATCTAAATTTTCAACAAAATTAAGTAATGCACTGCCTTAATTATTCATAAAAAAAACAGCAAAAAATTACTGGGGATTAGCAGCGCAGGAGCTAATTATTTTAATTATGGAATTTAAAAGATTTGAATATTCAATATTAAGTTGCTATTCTTGTTTTAACTAAAAATAAATAGATTCATCTATTTTAGAAAAATAGTTAAAAAAAAGATCGTTTTCACTAATCATTTCTATTGTCATAGTAATCGGTCTAGATTTATCTCCTTCTATTAAAATTCTTATGTTTATATTTTCAACTGTTCCCATTAAATCTTGTTGATTTTCTAGCTTCAATTCAATGTTCACTGATTTTTCAAAAACTATTGACTAGCCGTTTTCTAATTTTAATCATAATAACTTAAATTGCTTTACATAAACTTGGATCCATTTCTAATAAGAAGGATAAATCTATTTGTGATTAATTGTTTTTTGAACTATTCATTTAATAATTATAATTTTATTTTTTATATTCGAATAGATTATTATTGATATTATCAATATTTTTATTATTATAAATATTTATATTATTATTGATATTATTTTTTTGTTTTATTAATGAAAAGATTAAATATTGTTAAAGTATAGATGAATTGATATGTTAACTAATAATAAAGTAATAAAATCATATATTCCTATGTCCTCTCTGCATTTCTTCATATTGCCTTACCATTTACTAACCAAGGCCATTTTGCCTTCCAACATTCATCAAGACTTGTTTAGTAATAATGTCTTAAAGATATTAAGATCCATTTTCAGAATTGACATCCAAAAAGCAACTTACACCTGCTGATTTTTTGGAAATTAATTCGAAACAACTTTTTGCCCAGTTATCTACATAACACCCATGAACAGGTATTTAAGAGGCAACTAGTTTATCAAGTTCAGTTAAATAATCAGTTTGAGCTGAAAATTTGTTTAACTTCCAGTACTTATCTTTTGAAGTATGCTTGTTTCTTCTATCTATTACTTGTTAAACTGATTAAGCAGGAGCATCTCCAATCAGTATCACTTAAGTAATTGGCTTAATCTCATTCTATTAATTTGCAAATAAAAAACCTATCTCAACTGCTTCTTCTCCTAAACCTCCAGCAACTTTCACCTTATCCATAAATAATTTTAAGTTATTAGACTTAGTTTCCCATCCTGAATTCTCTAATAGTAATTCTTCTCTAACATTATAATTCCTGTAAATTGCCAATAAGATTTCGAAACAACCTTCACTATAATCATTCTGCTTTAGAATTTAATAAGAATTTTCGAAAATGATTTCAATAGTGTTTTTGGTTTTTTAAAATAAGTTACTCATAGAACCAGTGCCATCTAAAAGAATGATGGTTCTTGAAATGGGTCCATAATCAAAGCCTTTGTTTTACTGAAGCAAAAAAGTTTTGACATAATCGATATTTGACTTCCTTATGTGATCCAATAAGAGTAAGGTTTAAGTATGTAACTTTAAGGCTTTGGAGATAGATTATTTATTGTCATGATACTTCTAGAGAAAGTATTGTGTCCTTTTGTGATGGATGAAGTCATAGAGAAATGACTGGTTTGCTATTAGATCTTGAGTGGAAATGAGGAACTTTTCAAGATCAGCATCTAATAATACTAAACTATAGGATCCAATGCCTCCTTGTCTAGCTGTCCTACCTTTAATTTGTACTTCTTCAGAGTATTCCTCAGAAAGGAAAGTCTAAATGACATGAATTCCTCCATTAGCCTCAACCACTTCGTCCTTAGCGATGATATCAGTGCCTCTACCATAACACCGTGTCAGGAAAGTAATTGATCCTTGCAGAGAAGCCACATTAATAATGTTATCCTTCTCATGGCTCTAAGCCCTTTCAGTCAATATCCTCGTCTTCTCTTTCAGACTTTTGTAACTTTTACAATTAAGAAAATTCATTAATTTAACATCATTTTCAAAGAATACAAGGATGGCTCTCATAGTTTTTTCATTAGTGCCTATCATCCTCATTTCTATTTCCCTCTTTAAAGTATTATAATAATTGTCACTGTTCTCCACCTTAATGTCCCTTTATTTATAAAAGGTGAACTGATTCTCTCCAAATACTGATGGCATGTAAGTGCTCATCACTATCTTGTATTCATTCTCCACTATGTCCCTTTCCACCTCTGATAGAGTTTACAAAGTGCCTGTTACTCCCATTATGAAATTGAATTGTTTTGGAATTTCAGCATAAGAGTAAGCTCCACAATTTATTTCTATACCTATATTCTCTCTCAAGCTTGACTCAGATATATTCTTTTCTTCAAACTCATGATAGTAAGCGAATAACGTCTTATATCCATAAGATATATTGAATACTATCTCATCTTATTCTTTATAACCTATTTTATCATTTTACACTATGTATTCTTATGAAAAGTAATTTTTTACGTCATATATTAAGTTTTTCACCGCTTCTTATATCAATTATTTCCAATTTTTAAATTAATTACTTACTATTTTAAATTATTCTGTTTCTGTTATTTATTAATAACTAATATTATTATTATTCCTATTCTACCAAATGTAGTCAATTAATTAAGTTATTGCTTGATCTTTCAATTAACCCAAAGGTATATAATTTTTACCATAAAATTCAGAGCTAAAAAATACGTCTACTTCATCTATTAACAATATATTTGCATTGATTTTGGGTTAGTTTTTTATATTAAACTTTTCTCCTTAAATAGTGTTAATGACAATTTGTCTGACATCTCCATACTGATTAATGATTTGTTCACAAATTTCAATAAAAGTTCCATAATTAATTTGATTGATGACTTGGAAGTTAGAAAACATAGTTTTAAAAGTATTGTAATCTCTTTTTGATAAGTAAGAACTATAACAAGCACAACTGACATTGAATCCAAAGAGTGCAAGGACTATGGAAGTTATGGCAAGAGTGATAGACTTACCTTCTCCAGTTGGAATTTGAATGAGATTGTTTTGTAACTTATCAGAAGAGAGATTGATGGCAAGTTTTTTGTAGTTGAATGTGTAACCGATTCCAAGGATTCTGAAAATAGAGATGATTTAAGCAGCATGAGGTTTGAAGAGGTAACTAGTATTGTTGGAATGATGTTGAGCTTCGAAGTAGAAGGAAGAGTTCTCAAGAGTCCAGAGGGCGAAAATGTAGGCTAAAAGTTTAGGCACTTTATCTCTCATCTTCAAGTCCCACTATGGTCTTTCCTTCTTCTGCTCATTTTTTCCCACCAACTATCTTACAACTCCATATAAATGACTCAAATTCATGCGAGGCTGTAGATTCTAACTAATTAACTATAAGTACTATTCTTCGTACTCTTCCCATTTCTTCCTTAATATATCCACATCCAGTTCATCTCCCTTCATTTTCTCCAAAACGTAGTTTATGTCCAACTTCTATATCTTCTCATTGAAAAGAGATAGGTTGAATCCTTCAAATATACTGTGTTCTTGTAATAACATTTAACCAAGAGCCTCTTTGCTTTGTAAAATTTATCCTAGTTTAGATATAATACTTCCATCTTTCTTTTTTAAATCTGATAAGTATTTAGATATCTTTTTGTCCAAACTCTATTTAAATACTCCTATGTTTATTGATATCTCTTTTACTTATAATAAAACCTGACAAATTATTTAGAAATCGCTTTAGTTTTCATCTTTTTCAAATATTTTATCAACCTTCTATTTTATTTATTCTTCAATCATTTATTTTTATTATTAAGCTATACTTTTCAAGAATGTTATACTATTTTCAACTGAAACTATATTTACATACAATATATTAAATAATTGGTAATCTTCTTTCTATATATTTTGTTTATTTAATATTTAATTAGCTTATTTTACAATATCCATTAATTTTATTTATAATATATTCTAACATTTTTCTTCATAATTTTAATAGTCTATATAAAAAATTTATTTAGTTTTTTTTAATATTAAATATTGATCGAATATTTATTTATAATATTGATTTCTTTCAGATTATAAGTTTCTAGTTTAATCATTAATAAAATTAACTGTTTCATTTTCAAATGAATTGTAAATTTCATTTATTTTATTTTAAACTCCTTAAATCATACTTTAATAACTTTTAAAATTACTAATTATAATAACTAATTCTTAGTCTATTTAATTAAACAAACTAATATTTTCATTAATTGATTTTAATATAAAGTCACAATTTTTTATTTTGCGTAAACAAATTATTATTTTCTCAACATTTAATGGCCATTCAATACTTTATTAATATATTTATTCTATTTCTTTTAATGAAGTCCGTACTAGAAATGTAAATTTTTGGCAATTTTTAAGAAAATCAGGAAGGTATTCTAAAATTATTTATTCTTCAGAATTCATCATTTTTATTACATTAATTATTGCCTAAAAAGGCAATAATGACTAATAATTTTCTTAATTTATTTTTTAGATATTAATATTTGAATAAGTTTCATTTTAATAGTATTAATCCTCTTTTTCGAGAATCAAATCTCTCTAACTATTATGTTAGCTAAAATTAAAGGCTTTTTATACTTCATTAAAATAACCAGATACTATTTTCTAAACTCTTTAATAAATGTCATTAAATTCATTATTATTGAATATTTAATTTAAATTATCCTTAATAAAATACTTGAGCTCATATATTTTTTTAAAAATAATAAGAGCATTTTCGTCTAGATAGTTTTAACAAATAGCTTCAAATTCTTTTCTAGATTTATTCAAATCTTTTCTAAATAAATCTATTATTTTAAATTGTGATTACTTATCTTCTGTTTATTTAATTACATTTATTATTTCGATCAAACCTAAATAATTATTTGTTTCAAAAAATAATTCAATATCCTTTTAAATTTTAAGTTCTTTTTATTCATATTTAGTTTTCTATTCATCTATTAATTATTTTATTCTGGTTTATAAAATTTATGGTAAAGAAATAAGATAATTTTCTAGTTATTATAAATTATAATTTCATTATTATTTCTATTCAATTTAGCTATATTATATTATTTTTTAATTAAATTTATTAAATATTTTATCTTACAAATCTTTTATGATATTTTAATGCTATCCTTATTATGATAATTTATTAATTATTTCACTTGGAGGATTAAGAGCATAATAATCTATTTCCTAATTTTAATATGTCTCTACAATTTTTTCTATACTTTCTTACTATTTTTCCTCAAGTTCTTTTATTTACTATGTAATTTATTCGTTTGTAAATTCATTTAATGTCAAATTTATATATATTATATTTTCTAAATTATCCTAGGATTTCTAAAATTAGTTGTTTAATATTTCGTTTAAAATATTTTTAATATATTTTTATAAAGTTTAATAAAGAATTTATTTTACAAGTTTTATGTTATCTTCAATTATTTATTATTGAGTCAAGTATTTATTTATTTATTATCCATTTTATAATTTTTTTAGATTATTAACTAACCTCATGATATTTTCTGAGTTTATATTGGATTGTATTCTTAATTATATGGCTATTTACACCGTTTCACTGATTAAATTTTCTACTTTATAATTTAAAAATGAAATTAAATTTCCTAAAGTTTTTTAACAAATAGAATCATTAGATTTTTCCAAATAATTAAATTGAATAAACACTTGATTAAACTAATAAGTTTCAATTTATTCTTAAATCTATTTATTAAGCTGTGGAAAGTTTTCAAATAATTTTCTATTATAATCTTCACAAATTAATCTATAATTTAAATCAGCTATAAATTCATCCATAATGCTCAAGCATTGACAAATTTATATTTTTTTTCTAATTTCATTAATCTATTATAGCATCAATTATTCTTACATTTCATTTTTGTGAAAAGTATTAAGTTATCTCAGCTAATGTTCCATTTACTAAATTATTGAGTCTTACTATTCTTATTATTAATAACATTTGTAAATATTTTCAAACTTCTTTTCTATTAGATTTATTTCTTTAAATATCTTGAATATTTTATAAACATTACTCTATAATTTTTATTAATCCACACTATTTTATTCTTCATTCAGAATCTAATTACTTCTTAAAATTTAAACAGTCAAATTAAATTCCTCTATTTTTTTTACCATATACTATTTGATACTTTGCTTTATTTTTCTTAATAATTATTCGAAATTAAATTTCTAAAGAATACTTATATTAGAACAAACTTCTAAATAATTTAAATATTTATCTGTTTATTAAACATTAATGAATGTTTATTCTTCAATAAATTTATTTTTAATTTCATCAAAGATTTCTTAAATCTTATCGAAAAACCACTTGGTGAGATCCTCAATATTTATTTCATTTAAAAAATTGTTTTGTTATTCCTTAACTATCAAAATACTTTCAATTTAATCAGCCACATTTTAAACATTTTGAAAATTATCCAGACCTATTTTTATTTGTTATAACTTTTTATTTTTCAATTTTAAATTATAAATAATTTAGTTTTTTACATTTTATACAATGTCCACATAAACTCCTTTCCTATACAAATCAATCCAACTTCCTTGTTCCAAAATATTTATTTATTCACACAATTTATTATATTAAATTTAAGTATTTTCTTGAACAATTTGATTTAATTAATTTTCAATTTCTCTCTTTTATTCTCTAACTACACTAACTATATCTTCAAATATTTCATAATATTTTGATGAAGTTTTAATTTAGATGATTTCGATTTTTCTTAACAAATTATAATCATATATGATTTCTTAACTTTCTTTGAGAACTGATGTTATGTTAATCTATTTGTACTTACTTATCTATTACTCATTCCTGTTTAACCTTTCCAAAATAAGATTGACGATACTTTAATAAATGTTATCTAAGTCTTAAAAAGATAACAATTCGTATTTTTGAAACTATAATTCCTTCATATAAGTTTCGATTTTTATTAAAATTTTTTATATCTAATTTATATCATTCTCATTCAAATTCTACTTTTAAATCAACTATTTTTTTTCATTGACTTATGCCTTCAAATAATTTAAAAAACATTCTTTTAAATCATTAATTTCTTTATCTATCTTATTTTCATTAATATGTTCTTTATATAATATTTTTACTAAATAAAAGTTATGAAAATTTTCGAATACCAATTTGAACTAATCTTATCTGTAATTTTGGATTATTTTTTACTTTATATCTAAATACTATTAAAATAAATAAGCACAAATATTTTAATAATTGGTATTTAAATCATGAATATTTTGAGAATCTAATAATTTAATTTTATTAATTTACTTAATATTAACCTCATTAAAAACATTATTAGATTTGATTTCAGTAAAAATTAGATCGCATTATTTATTAATATTAAGAACATAAGCTTAAGGGTCAATGAAGTTTTGATATAGAAAGTTTTTGTTTAAATGTTTTTCAGCCTAATTGGCAATTTGAAAAAAGTGGATGTAGTTATTAATATCTTATTAAAGTAATTAGTTTTAATTATTAAAGCACTTGTTGATTGATTTGATTGCATTGTTGAAGATATTTGTGAGGTACTCGTTTAAATTTTAAACTAAGTCCTAATAGCATTACTATATATTATTTTGGTTAATGTTTTCAGAAAGAAATTGGAGTTATTGTAATTTATACTTGATTAACTTAAAGTCTAGTCTTTTAATGGCATTTCTTACACACTTCTAGATGAGGATCAATTCTTCGGAAATAGCTTTAGAGGAATTAGAACTTATGAAGTAATTGCAGTGTCTTTGTGGATCCGTAATAGGTTCTGAATCTATGATTTTTTTGAGATAGAAAACATTGTTCTTAGAGAGAAGAGGATCTAAAGCAAGAATATTTTTGGTGATATTAGTTTTTTCTTCAATATCTTCTAAAAGTTTAAGGAAATTGATATCAGCTTGTTCCTAGAGAGTGAGATTGTTGAGGATATTGGTACATTGAGGGTTGATGGACTTAATGAGGGAAGAATGATAATTGGTAAAGATATAGTTGAAGGAAGGAAGGAGTTCTTTGATATTTGGAAATATCTTGATGAGGAGAGAGGATAGAGTCTTAATTCCTTCCATTCTTCCTCCAATCTTCTTGTAATTGATAAGTACTACAGGTCGGATAGACTTGGCTTGACAGACTGCCTTGATTATACCAATACAATTAGCAATGTCCACTTCTACCCCCTCTGAAGCTTCAAACCCAGGAGTATCACAAATCAACACCTCAGTCATCCCACTATACCTTATTTTATACTCTTTCAGTTTCAACCTAACTCCAGTCACCAATCTAGTTTCCGATCGAGCCAGTCCACTCACTCTCACTCTTCTTAACTCTTCATTACTAACATTTACTGGCTCAATATGGCTTATCATTTTCCCTCCTATATCTACTTCAACTTATTAGAATTCAGATCCTGCTAAGAAGTGTACTGTTGTTGACTTCCCACTTCCAAGTTCCCCCAATATTAATACTATATCCTCGTCTTTTATCTTCTCACTTTCATCCTAAATTCTACTAATCAAATATTTTAATAAACTAAACTCTATCACTCTTAAACTTTTGTATCTTTTTTCTATTTCATTTTTAACTTCCCGATACTATTTGCTTTTAATTAAATCTTTACATTTTTATATCAAATCATATTTTTAATCTTATTTTTATTCTTCTTCTTCTTTTATCCTCTTTTATAAAAACTCTATTTCATTTTCTATACATTAATCTAAATCTAACGGAATTTCCATTTTTTCCTCATTCATTTAAATTGTTCCATATATTTTTACTCCTAAATAGAATAATAATCTGCAAATTGATCTTTCCTAACATTTTGGCATTTATTTTGATTCTTTGTAAATTAAAAATAAATTTTCTTATTCTTAACTGTTTAGATTTTAATTATTAATATTATTTAGACTTTCTTTTTTTTCTTTTTCAGCATCTTAAGTATTTTATTCTTAATCCATATCTTAATATGTTTAAAATTCTAATTATATAAAAAATAATAAATTATATTTTAGATAATTGCAATTAACGATCTTAAATAAATATAAATAAAATTTAGGAAAATTTTAAATAAAATAAAATATAATTATAAAAATATAATAAGTTATAATGGAAAATAAGAATATCAAAGATATTCTACTTATCAGACATGCCTAAAGTGAATTTAATGTTGTTGCTGCATCTTCTAATTTTGATTTAGACAATGATAAATTCGGTCCTGCTTTGGTGAATGCAAAAATAACTTAATTTGGAGTAAACTAATGTAAAGATGCAAATGAAAAATTAAAGGATTATGAAATAGATATAGTTTATTCTTCACCTTTATTAAGATGTATTGAAACTACATTAGAAGTTTTGAAAGATCATCCTAGCAACCCTAAAATTGTAATAATTCCAGAAATCTTCGAAAACATAAGTAGTAATTGTGATATCTGCATTAATTAGTAAGTCATAGATCTTTTTGAATATGAGAAATATAAAAAATGTGATTTTAGCATCATTAAAAAATATGTTTATTAAAAACAAGAATGGTAATTATAATTCATGACCAAGGAAAAATAAAATAAAGTTCTCAATAAAATGTAAAGAGATAACTAAACTTATATAGAAGCTTGTTTAGAAATTATGAAATAAGAATGGCCTGAAAGAGGATTAGAAACTTATTCTGATCTTTATCAAAGAAATATTTTAAGCAAACAAGCTTTGGCTAATTATATTAAATAGAATTCTAATTCAGGTTATAATCAATATTATTAATTTTATTATATATTTTTATCTATTATTTAATAATTATAGATTATTAGAAGAAAACTGTAGTTGTTACTCATTCCTAATTTCTTTTGACTTTTATATCTACTAAATTTAATGATTTAATGGAACCATAAGATGGATAATGGTTTTAAAACGCAGAAATAAGACCGTATCAATTATAATTATAATGATAATTAAAAACTTTCTTATATTAATAATTATAAATAAATATAAATAAATATCAATATTTTATTAAATTAATCCAATTAAGAAGTTATTTTTCTAAAAAATATTCTATTAAATACTCTTTATTTTTATAATTAATTTCAATATTATTTAAAAAGAAAAATTTTAGAAATTCAAATAATTTTATTATTTATATTTTTTATTTATTAATTATCAAATTAGATAATTATTCATTAAAAATTTGACTATCAAATGAAAGCTAATTTTTTTAATGCACTTTTTAAATTAAATTATGTTATGTAAATATTATTTCATTATAAATATTGTTTATTTATAATATTTCTTAAAATTATTATTAAGTTTAACCTAATTTAACTCTATTCTCACTTTTATTATAACTATAAAGAAATTTGACTCAATTACTTTTATTTTCATAAGATTTATTAATAATATTCTTAAAAAATATTTAAATTTTATTATTTTGATGATTTTAATTTTTTTTTAAAATGAATTATCTTTTATAAAAAATTCTTTTTTTACTTTTATTTTTCCGAAATAATTAAATTATCCTTTGAAATTTAAAGATCTTATCTAAAAATATAAATATTATTTGGAATTCAAGCAAATTGAAAATTTTATTCATGGATTTTAATTTTTATCATCTAGAATAAATTATATTTAATCTATTATTAATAAAAATAATTTTATTAGCAATTAAAAAAATAAATATAATTAGAAAAAATCATTTATTAATATTATCATTTTATTGCTGCAATTATTATTATTTTTTATCATTTATCTTCTATTTAAAAATTCTTTTTTGATATTCTATCTTTTATAAATTATTAATAATTTTACAAACTCTTCTTTATATTCTTCAGGTAGATTATTAACTTTTCTTAGTCTTTAAGTATCATTTTCTAATTCTCCATTAGCTTTTCTTTGTTAAATTTTTTATTAAGTATAGGATTCCAAATTAAGATAAATTCCAAGTATTCCTACCCATGATATAAAAACACATCCTTTAATAAAATTGTTAAATTTCTTATCCATTATATTAATGATATTAATATAAAATATTAATATATTATATATTTAAATGAGTTCAATAGATGTTTTTATTGGTTAGTGTGGATGCCAATTAGGATTAAATATATATCAAAATGAAAACGAAATATAAAAAACTAAGAATAGATTTAGTAATAAACATAATTGTATATTTATTGATACGGAACC
>Ga0315908_10002911_pt1 | contig 12432 bp, 4 predicted proteins | sample LakEriMetagenome_12_FD_203520 | JGI IMG/M metagenome (GOLD analysis project Ga0315908, IMG submission 203520) | Freshwater fungal communities from buoy surface, Lake Erie, Ohio, United States - Buoy 4 MA124 | ecosystem: Environmental > Aquatic > Freshwater > Lake > Lake biofilm | place: USA...
TGCTTGAAGACAATATGGACTATCTTGTAGATTTTCAAAGAAATATAGACAAAGATAAAAAAAGCGATGAAAACATTTGGTGTAGTTATCATTTATTTCAACTGTAATCAATGAATATTAGTTTTAACCTTGATCATAATAAAAAATTAGCTTTGAATGGAAGTATAAGGAACATTAAGGTTTACTTTTATTAATTAATTAATACTTGTAGCAATTAAAGTTATAATAATTAAAATAATAATAATAATATTAATAATGATAATAATAACAATTCTAAAGTATAAATAGGAGATTAATCTGTTTTTGAGTCAGAAGTGTTTAAAACTATTGATGATAACCTCAATAGTTAATTTTTTATTCCTAGAGATATATAAGTCATTAAAAAACTGTTTAAATTAGATAAATATTAACAATTTAATATTTATAAAGTTTTTTAATTTTAAGTCTAACAATCTCAATAAAAACCTTTATTTTCTTATAAAAATACTCATAAAAGTTTTATCAAAATATATTCTAAATTTAATCTTAATGATTCATTAGCCTTTTCTAATTAACATGATTTCATCAACTTTAAAAGTTCAATCTAAATTAATCTTAATGCAAAGTAAATTGTTAATATATTTAATTTATGAAATATAGATTAATAATAAAAATAAATAAATATTAATTAATTAGTTTAAAAGAAGATGTTAACAAACTTGATATTCAAATAGATTTTTCTCCTGTAAAGATAGATTTAAATTAATATTTTATAGAATAAGTAATGAATCAAAAAGAATCGATGAAGTTTAAATTGATTTTAAATTTTATCTAATCAAATATAAATACTAGCAAAATAAATGACCAAAGTATAATTACATCAGTTTTAGATAATGACACAGATTTATTTAAGAGTCAAATAAGTTTAAATATTATTAATTCTAATATAAATAATAGCTTTGATCCTTATCAAGATTATTTGGACATATAAAATTAATTCAATAAAAATTATTAACAGACTTATTCCTCTCAATTAAATGAATAAGTGAAGAATAATATTTACTCCTCAATAAACTAGTCTATTTAATAGTTTTATTAGAAATTTAATACTTAAATAAACATCTTAATAACTCTAGATTTTATGTAAATTTTTTATAAGAATTAATCAGTTATTCCAAATAAAATTAATAGCTGCTTTTTAAAATCTGAAACAATTTTTCTTTTTTAAATTTTGTTCATTAATATCAATCAAGAATAAGATTTATATAAAAAAAATTTTGACATTTAGTTTTAAAATTTAGACTTTTATTATTTAAAACAAAGACTTTAATATGATGATCTAGAGGCTTTTAATATTTTTTCTATAAATCAAAATGACACTTAATTAAGTAATTGAATTTTGTTATCTTTTAAAACTCCTTAAAATAAAAAATATATCAAATAATAGTTTATTGATATTTCTTTTATTGAATAATCTAATAATTAATATAGAAGCAGGAAGTAATCCGAAATATAAACTTTTGTTAATGATCATAATTAATAAAATTTATTTAAGAAATCATATGAATATGATGAAATATATTTGAATGAAAATCAAAATATTAATTTAAATCATGATTATTAAAAAGATAATTTTAATTAATAATAATAATAAGAAAAATAATAATATGATGAAGAAAATTTAAATATTAACTTGAATATTTAATTTTCTTTTAATATTTAAAATTTATAGATTAATATTGACAAAAATTTCTTGGTCAACTTAGTAAATGATGTATTGCATTTGAAAAAATTTATTTTTATTGTGAAAGAAACATAAAAATATCAGAAAGATAATTACTTAATATTTATAAAAAATTCAGATGTTTTTAATAATTTAAAATAATAAAATTAATAAAAAGAATAACTTTTAAATCAATTTATAGTTTAGAATCAATAATAGTAATAAAAAATATTAAGCTTATTAAAATTATAATAATTAAAAATAGTTTTAATAATAGAAGAAATAAAAAACATTTAAGAAAAAGATGATAAAATTTTTCAACAAAATGAAGTTTTATAAACAGTATAATTGAATTTAGAATAAACAAATTCAAATATTAGTACTGGAATGAAACAAATAGTTTATAATTAGAAAGAAGAAATATGAAGATAAAAAAAAGAATCAATAATAATATTGATAGAGTTTATTGAGTTGTATTAAAAAGATGAAAATTTATGAATAAGTGTATTAGAATTATTAATAAAAAGTAAAAAGAGTTTAATACCAGTGATTGGATGTCCATTAATTTTAGTACCCACTTAAATGTATTGGTAATCAAAGAAGTATAAAAATCCAGAACAAATATTGCTTTACACTTAACAAAAAATAACTGATAACTAATAATACATTTATAATTTCAAATAACCTTTGAATTTTGAGAATTAAAAATATTCTAAACATGTTTTATTGTTTGAAACTAAAAATAATAACATCAGTATTATTATTAACGGATTAGTATTAAGATTAGATTTTTAATCTTTAATTCTGAATTAATTAAACACTACTAATTAAATTATCTAGAACACTATAGAAGAATTTAAATCTGATTTTGGTTTAAACTCAAATAATTAATAGAATAATTAGCAATCCATTTAATCATTTAATATCAATATTACTAATTTCATTGTCGATATCTTTCCATATTATGATAGCTTTATTTGTTAGAATTATCCACATATATTTGAGTTTAAAGTATCAGATGTAGATAAAAAAAAAGCCAAAAATATTTATTTTTCTAATTCAAGATCAATTATTGATATTGATAAATTAAATATTATGTTTGAAAAAAAAAACTAGCAAAAAGATTTAGAAAAACTAAAATTAGAAATGAATAATTTAAATTATTATTTGGTAAATCAGAATAATTATAATTACATGTTTAATCCAATTTTATTATTAGACAAAAATTAATATCTTAATGAATTTTATGATGGATATTTATAATCTTTAGGATTTGTAAATATTCTTTAAATTAACCAGTTTATTTTTTAATTTGATTAATTATTTTTAAACTTAAATCTAAATTTTGTTTCCTTTAGTTTCTGTAAAGATTCTTTGAAAAAAACTATTAATCATCTTGAGCATGTTGATATTTGTTTTAAATCGTTTAATATCTCTAATTAAAATTTAAATCAATCAAATAACAATTAATATAAAGAAAAATAAAATTTTTGTTTTTAAGTTAATTAAAACAATTTTGATAATTTAAATGAAAATCATGATATTAATAGCAATAATAGAAATATTAATAAAGCAAATAAAGATGATGATAATGATGATTTTATAATATTTGATGAATAAAATTTGAAATAATTGTAAGAAGTAGATTTAAGGATTTAAAAAAAAATTGAAAATTTTTTATTAAACAAATCTTAAGACAATTTATAATAACAAAAATAAAAATAAATTATTGTTCAAATAAAAATATTAGCTTTAATTTTATATGGAGGAAACGATTTTAAATTTAATTTAAATAAAAATTCACAATAATTATCTCATAATAGTTCTTTTAAAGAAAATGATTTTTATGCTCATTAGATAAACTAAGAAATTAATTGTAATTAAATAAAATTATATCATTAATAATATTTTTAATAATTTAAATAATATTTATAATGATAATATCACTAATAATAATATATATTATATTATTAATAATAATTAAATAGAATAAGAAAATATTAAACTTGAACAAAATTATGTAAAAAAAAATATAAATGAATAAAAGAATAAAATAGACTCTCAATTAAATAATCATATAAAGATTTAACGTTATGAATAAAGAAATCTTAATGATTATATTTAGTTATTAATTGAAGATGCCAATTTAAATATTGAAATATTCAAAAAAAATTAAGAAAATGAAGGAAAAGAGAGCAAATAATTATAAATGCAGCTAAATATTTAGAATTTAGAAATATTAGATTATCTTTAAAATTCAAAGTACAAAAAAATATTAACAAGAGAACACTCAAATAATTAATAATTTGTTAATTTTATTTTAGAGCTAACAATAATACAAGAAAAATAAAAGTAATATAATCTTTAAGTTATGTGTAAAATATAACCTATCAGAATATTTTTAAATAGTGATAATATTGATTTTTCATTAATATTTTTCAAAAACGAAAGTGTTGAAGAGCATGAAATAATTAAAGTAGAATATTTAGCTAATAATGAAAAAAGTCACAGAAATTCGGAAGAGTTTTTCGGAGAGTATTAAAACAATTTCAGTAATGAAAATACAAAATTTAATGGAACATAAAATAATTAGCTATAGTAAAATAAATAGAATAGTAATAATCTAAATATAGATATTTTTTACATACATCAAATAGAATTTTATATTGATTATGATCCTAAATTCCAATCTCTATTGAATTTTATGCAGGATCCATTATAAATAAGAAATATTGGCTATATTAAAGATTTGACTATAATTTTTGAATAGTTTTTGGCTTATAATTCTATAGATTTGATAAATTTTTAAAAATAATTAAAAGATTTTTATATCAATTAGTTGAATTCATAAAAAAGCTAGTTGATAAAAAAAATGCCTTATTTTACAAACTTTTTTAATATTTTTGATAGTTTTTATAATTTGATAATTTTTCCTTTTTAATCTTCAGGTATATAAATTTAAATATATAAGATAAATAAGAATCTCAAAATATTTCTTATCGAGTTAAAAATGTCTTTAAAACTGTCAGTTCAGAAACTCTAAATTTTGGAGAATCTTTCTTAAATATTTTTGAAAAAGGATTATTAAACAATCTAATTGGAATTCAGTTAAATAACAGATATTCTCTTAAAAATTATATTAAAAATACTAGATTATATGTAAAAACGTATTATTTAATATTTTTTAGATGAATGAAAGTGAAAATATGAAAAATAAAGAAAAATATAAAAACTCATGAATATATAATATTACTAGATAATAATAATTAATATATAATAATATTATACAATAAAATATTGATATAAAAATATAAAAATGTAAGTAAGCACAATGACAAAATTAATCTCAACTATTTTGGGAATAGTTATAATAATAATGAGCATCAGCAGACTGATTTCGATAAAAATAACAAACCCTTAAGACTACATTTTATGTGTCCACTTCATGTAAAATACATATATAAGTAAAATAAAATATAAGAATGGTAAGATAATAAAATGGGATGAAATTATTAGTATTATAATAATGATAATAATAATAATAATAATATAATAATAATAATAATAAAATATAAATAGATTATTTACTTTTGTATTGATACTGAGTGAGTTCCAAGTGGAATTTGTAACTAAGAACTTCCAATGGTGCTCTTCATTAATGGGAAGAGGAGTTTTCCTCATGTTGTAATTAAACTCATTAAATAATTATAATAGTTTTGGAACTTTAATGATTAGCACAGAAGTATTCACCATTGTGGTTGTGGCTATTATGGAGGTGATTGGCATTTTCTATATAACTTTAGCATTTAAATAAAAGGTAATTATCATTTATTTAAATATTTAGAGAGAAGCAAGCTATAAAGACCAAGATAATATTTAGTAACCATAAATCAAAATAGAAAAGCAGGGGGAAAGGAAGCCATACATATAATGAATTAATATTTTTATTTTTATTCTTATTGTTATTGTTATTATTCTTATTTTTATTATTATAATTATCATTATTATTATTATTATCGTTATTTTGATTATTATTATCATTATTTTTTTTATATCATTTTTATTATTATAATTATTAGTGTAATTATAATAATTATAATTTAGATAATAAAAAATATTAATTATCATCATAGTTCCTGTTAAGTAAGAGGAATAACAGCAAGTTCCTAATGGACTCCAATGAGTTAACTTTGAATTTCATCATTCTAAATATTATAACTAAACCCAGCTTCAAATTTGGGTAGATCTTTACTTTGATTTTTCCTCTGCCTAATCTCCATTTAAAGCTAATTCTTCCTCATTAATAACTTTTCTTTGTACGTCTCATGAATATTATCACCATTTTACTTAATAATTAACTTAATCATCTTCAATTCCTAATTAATTTAATTATCCTTCATAAACTCATAAAACAAAAAATCTTTATATATATTCTAATCTTCTTCCCACATTTTATTTTATAAACAACAATCAATACATTTTTTAATGGGAGAGTAAAAAATATAATTAAACACAAAATACAACAACATAAAAGCCAATAAAATATCAAGACTCCAGTTTTAAGGTTCTAATGGTCTCAAATAATAAGCAGCATAATAAGATTAATTTTTTATAATTTCTTTAGCTTTCTATTAGATTTAATTCGAATATTGTTTAATAGATCCGAATTATGGACCTTCATTAAATAAATCAGTTGAGCCTAAGATGAAAATAGAGCATAAGATATGGATAAAGATGATTAATTTCATGTAAGATTAAACATTCTATTGGATTTTCTCATCAATATTTGAGGGAATGCGGCAATACCTTAGCAGCATAAATTTGTCAATCCAGTATACAAAAAATAAGCAGAATGCTGTTGTAAAGTAAAGTAAAGGCATTCCTGTTGAGAATAGGAAGCATACAAATATTATTGTCACTATCTGGGCGTATCTTATATAGATCATAAATTGGCTTCCTATATATAGATTGTTATATTCTGATTGTTTTATCTTCTTTGTCCTTTTTATATCTTAAGAACATCCTATTAATAAATTATAAAATATTAGATCACAATATTATTATATAGTATTATAAAATTATATAATATTATATTATTTTATCTTATATTATGATGATATAATTATAATTACAATACTATCAAATATAGTTATGATATTAAGATAATAATAATATAATGATATATGATTATAAATAACCTCTATCCCAAAATGCTAAAATTTTCTTAAGAATATCCATAATATAAGAAGAGATAGGCATAGAGACAACCTAAATGAGCATAGTGAGCAAAAGAGTAACTCCAACCTTAAAATACCAATCGTAATTAAGTCCTAAATATTTACCAGTCATTATATCACTAAGTGTTTATATTCCTTACAAATTATTAGCCAAATTTGAATCCAATCTTAGATTTACAAAAATAAGGACCACAGCAGTATTAATAAACTAAATCACAAATATCTTTAATATCTGACTATTATACATACTTGATAAACTATTATGTTTTTCAAAATCAGTCATCAGTTCCATCAAATTCTGCACAATTACATTCAATATCAATATCACCAACACACTCGCTAATGGGATTGCAGTTATTATTGTTTCATAATAAGCCCAATCTTAACATATTTTCTTATTTTTATTGTTATCATCAATATAAAATTCTTTGTTTAATACTGTTTTATAGTTTTTGCTACAATAGCAATAGAAACATCCATTTTAAGTACTTGATTTGTAATCACTTATTACATCTGATTCTGAAATGTTAATGTACTTTTTGTTACTACAATCAAATGAAGGATATTTTTAATTCAAGGTATTTTATTAATAATTTATTTAGGCTAAAAATACGAAGTTTAATGTGATTATTAATAAAAATATTATCATGCTTATTATTCTTCGAATCAATCTTTCTTTTGTACTTATCTAAATATTTTTCCATAATATGTTAGAGGGATCAGGAGGAGTCGATATTTTTAATATTTTATTTTCGTAAACGCATAACCAACTTTTAAAAAATTTTCTGAAGCAACCCCAATTAAACATATAAAATATTATCATGTCTATTGTTTTATATTATAAAATTTCTAAAATTTTGTTCTTCTGCTCTAGTTTTTCGTATGTTATAAAAGCTGATTTTACAATAATTGCTTTCTAATCAATTTTGTCTTTTAATTCTATCTATTCTCTTATTTTATTTTCAATTTTAACTAATTCCTTAATAATCTTTAAAGCTTCTCCTTTCTTTTATTCTTATAAATTATTATCGAAATGATCTCTAAGATTATTAAGAGTACATTCTTATGGAAGAAAATCTTTTTCACAAAACTTCACTTTGTATTTATAAGTTAGATGAGTTTTTCTCTAAAAAAGTTCAAAAATCTTATTTTTAATGTTCAGAATTTAATTACTTTCATTTAATTAAATATCAATTATTTTTGCATTAGCATTTTATTCATTCAATTTATCTTGAAAATATAACCATAAATCAACTATTATTTATTATTTATTTTCTTAATTGAAATTGAAATTTTTGACTTCAATAGTAAATAAACTAGGATTAATAGTATGATGTATGACATTTTATTTGGCTTTATTAGAACAAACACTAAGGTTATATATTCCTAATATGAAAACGATAATAATTACACATTAAACTATTCCAGCAATAAAAGAAATATCAGTAATATAAGCATTAATTATAAACTATTTGTTAAAAGGAAGAGTTGCATTTATGAGATTAACATAACTATATTTGCAATATGCTTTCAAATAAAACATAGGATTATTATCAAATTTCCCTTTATTTTAGGAAATAGTGTTAACATAATCCTTGAGAATATCAAATTAGAATGAACATGTTGACTAATTATAACAAGAATCTTAAAAAGTTTATTGAAAATCAGTCATTTAGTTTTAATTTAGTACTTAGTTTTTAATAAGAGATTTGTCTTCTACATTAATACAATTAGTATCCTTATCTTTGGTTGAAGTAATATACCCATACCTAATGTTATTATCATTAGTAGTATCAATAGTACCAGTGGAACAATAGACAGTTATATTGACTTTAGAGGAAGAAGAAGGCAAATTTGATAATTAATTTTTATATTATTAAATATAAGAATCTTTATCAGTCTAATTAATCTGTATAATTTAACATGGTTTGACACTGAAAACAGCGCTGCCAATAGTAGTATAATACAATAACTAATTAATAGAAGCATCATAATCACTTACCTTTGAATTAAACCCAGCCTTAATATAAATAATAAGGACAGGAATTGCACAGATTCCTAATAATAGGAATAGTTATACCATATATTTAAGAAATCGAAAATATAAAGAAATTCCGATTCCGAATCTGTCCATATCTGTTTCTTTTGAAGTGTTTTTCCATTTATGACAACCTACTTTTACATCAACACAGATATCGGTACAGCTGTAGTCTTATCCATCTTCTTTTTTTATTTGTGTTTGCTTTAGTTTTTCTTCCAGTTTTATGTAATTTGGGTTGTATTCATCTTCTTAAAGTTTTAAATTTACTGGGATTTCATTCATTACCATTTCCTAGTTTTTAAATATATTTGAAGTTGAGTTAAAAAATTGGGTCAAGTTTTTACCAAGTTTATATTCATTTCTTTTTGAATTTTTTTCTGGATTTATTATTACTAAATCCTTATTTTAATTTATCACTTCTGATTTGTTTGTTATTTATACCATTTCTAGTCCTATTATTTCTCCTTTAATTTATTCTTAACTTTCATTATCAGATAAATCATCAATATTTATTTATTAAAATTATTCTACTTTTATTTCTTCTTATTATGTTATTAAAGGTTAATAAATATTATTTTAAATATTTTTATTATTTTTTGATTTACATTCTATTAAAATATTTTGATTTGAACTTTTGACTTCATCTTGTATTATAAAAACAGCAGGATTAAATAAGGCTTTCATATAAAATATAATAATTATTTACGATTATTAATTGATTTTGTTTCATTATTTAAAATTTATTTATCAATATTTTAATCTGTAGAATAATTATTTTCTTTTTATTAAATATTTTAGTTTATAGATTTTGTTTCAATTTAATTGACTTTTTAAATTAATTCTAAAGCTACAATTTATTATTATTATAATTATAAATTATTTGATTTTTTATCTTGTATTTCAATTATTTAGATTTAATTTGTTTATTATTTAATTGTATCTACAAAGGTAATTTTATCTAATATACTTTTATTTGATTATTTCTCTTATTATTATTTAATCTAACTAATTTATAATTATTTTTCCTAATTATTTATTATAATACTTAATGATTATTTTCATTAATTTTGAGCTATTTGATTTAATGATATGATTTCTTTATTTTAATTAATTTTTATTGATTATTAATCTAATTTATCTTATAAATTTACAGATTATTATTCTTTATCTATTATTATGGTTTATTATTAAATATTTTAATTATTATTTATTTATTCCTTAATAAAAACTTTTTGGCTTTAAGATAAATTTTCTACAATTTCTTCTTTATTTTCTAAAATTTATTCGTTTATTATATCATTTATTTATATTTTTTTATTATTAGAATCAATTTAATTATAATTTATGCTTGATTAAGACATAAAAATTTTAATAGTTTATTAATTATTAATTGTAATAGCTTCTTAATTTTTTTTATCACTTTCAACAGACAAATTAGAATTATCTACATCATTTATTTAATCATTTTATTTATTATTGTTTATTATTTTTTAATTTTATGATATTTTTTCTGCACCTTCTTCTATTTTTTCTAAAATTTAATCCTTTTCTAAATTATTTTTTATTTTTATATTATTATTAGAATTCGTTTAATCATAATTCACGCTTGATTAAGAAATTAATTTTCTAAGAGTTTGTTAATTTTTATTTAGCATATCACTATACTTTAAATCACATTCCACGGATAAATTTAATTCCTCCGAAAAATCATCTTCTTTTATATTTCAAATTTCAATTTATTATTAAAAATTAATTTTTTTTTCATCTAATATTTAAACAACTCTTTAACTAAAACTTTCATCTGATTTGATACTGTTTAAATCATACTCTGAAGATTATTAATATTTTATAGTTGATTGTAATTTATAATTTTTATCCATTTTTTATTATGTAAAAGAATAAATTATAGTTATATCTAATAAAAATATATTATTTTTGAATACTTTTATAAATTTTTTTTATATAATTATATTATTTTTTCATTTTATAAACCTATTATGTATTATAATTATTCTTTTTGTCCAATTTAATTAATATCATTTAAGTATTAATTTTCTTCAGAAATAAAATAATAAAAATAATTTATCATTAAATTTTGGACACTTTTAATTATATTCGCTAAATTTAAATCTTTTGTTTCTTAATGATTAAATAGTATCTAACTAATTTAAATTATAAAATCGAAAAATGAAAAATCCTAATAAGAAGTATTTTTATGATTGTTAAACATTAAAAAAATAAGGTCTAAATGATTAGAAATGTAAAGCAAAAATGTAGTTAAATAATAAAAAGAATTACAAAAAGATTGATTGTTAGTTAATTCTAAAAAAAAAGAGGAAAATTAAAAATTAGGAGAATTAATTATTAAATTAAAAATCTATTAAAGGGATTATGAACTGTTATCAGAGTTATAATTAACTGAGTACTTAAATTCCATTATCAATAAAAAGAAATCCATATTTTGATCTTAATTTTGAAGATTTTCTTTGTAAATATCTATTAAATCCTTACATTTATATTAATTTTTATTATTATTAATTAATAATTAGAAAAGATTGAAACTTATTAATAACATAAACTCTTTATCTTTCTAAAATATTTGCATCATTTTTTAGAAAATAAATATTTTATCATTGTCATTAATTAAATTTTCATTATCTAAATAATATTCTAAAATCTCTTTAGATATTATTTTATGTTTAATTTAAATACTTTTAGCAATTGTAAAATATTTAATAATGTTGACATTTATTTTATGAATAGTTTAAAACCTTATTTATAAGAATTGAGTCAATTTATGAACAGTTTCTATATACAAATAAATAATATTCATATATTAATTTTCTTCATTTTAGTCATGTTTTTGAAATTATTCTCCTTAAAAATAAAAATCAAATACTTATAAAATCAAATCCATATTATTATGACAACTTGTTAACATCATAATGAATTAAATATCTCTGAAATTTATTTTAAAATTATTAAATAAATCATTTAATAAATTAATTGTAATTTTCTATTATTTTTATTAATCAATTTAAAAATTTTTGCTTTGATTAGTTAATTTTATGATTTCTAATATTTTTTTGTTTTAATCACTTAATTATTCAATATCAATTTGATTTAAATTTTCTTCATTTAAATCATCACTATTTATAATTAATTATAAAAGCAATAAATTTTAATATCCTTATATATCTTTTTAAACTAAACTATTATTAATCATGAATTTTAATATTTATTTTAACTCGTTTCCTTAATCACTACCTTTACTAAATTAGATTAAAATACTTCTTATTATTTCATTAATACCCATATTAATTTCTTATTATTTTATAATTTCATTTTTATTTTCAAATATTTTAAACAATAACTATATCCAGTCTAATATTTAATAATCAAAAATAAAAATGTTTTGACTTTATAAAATATTACTATCTAAATTTTTAAAT
>Ga0315908_10002913_pt1 | contig 12430 bp, 4 predicted proteins | sample LakEriMetagenome_12_FD_203520 | JGI IMG/M metagenome (GOLD analysis project Ga0315908, IMG submission 203520) | Freshwater fungal communities from buoy surface, Lake Erie, Ohio, United States - Buoy 4 MA124 | ecosystem: Environmental > Aquatic > Freshwater > Lake > Lake biofilm | place: USA...
ATAACCTTCTCTTTCTGAAAAGTCAAATGTTCTGTATTAAGGTCTAGCAATTCTTTTGCTAGTATGAGCTGTACCAAGTACACCCTTTGCATGACCTCTTCTTTAATTTCTTATCACTCTACCCATTCTTTATCAATTATATGATTTATAAATTATAAATAAGATATTTTATAAGGTTTTTATTTTTTATAAATATTTTCATTGAAATCTTTTTTCATAATTATTATAATTACTCTTTTAATTCTTTTATTTCTTATTCCTACATTTTTATTTTCATTTGGTATTACAAGCATTATTTTACTTGATATTTTTGTTTATCTAATTATTAATTATAAAATATTTAGTTTTTGTTTAAAATTAAATTTTGATAATTTATTTGTTATTTTAAATCATTTAATTATTTTAGAAGCATACTAATTTCAATATTTTATAAATTATTTGATGAATCTGGTTAATTTTTGTTAAATTGCATTATTTAATCAATATTTTCATCATACTATTATAACATGTCATCAATAATCTAATTTTAATTATCTAAATTGTTAAGTTTATTAGATTAAAATTGGTGATTTTATTTTAAATCAGTTTAATGACTTGAAACACTAAGTTCAGGAATACAATGCATATTATTTTGATTTTAAGATTAATTAAATAAGGGCTAATGATAATTGTTAATAAAAGTTTTATTAGATTATAGTTTTTAATTATTAGTAGAATGATCAAAATTTAATTGATGTTAAGGATTATAATTATCATATTTGGGGATGTTAGAAACGGGTGATAAATATTTTTCCATAATGAATTGATTTTAAATTGATTAAATTTTAAATATATAATATTGAAGATATGATAAAATAGAAAGAAATCAGGTAATAATAAATTATATAGAGAAATGATAAATATAAATAATAATAGATATTTAAATAAAAATGGCAAATTTATAAGAGAAAATAGATGAATGCACTTAAGGAATTGATATTGAGGATGTAGATGAATTACAACTTGATCAAATCGATTTAAATGGAATGTTATCTGTCAATTAAAAATAATAATTAGAAAAATATAAGAATGTTGGGTTTTTGACTTTTAATGATTGCAAGTTAACTTCTCTTTAAAACTTTCCAAATTTTGCAAATCTATAGAGACTAGAACTGATTGACAATCATTTAAAATCAGAAAGTCTTAAGGAGCTAACTCGATTTAAAGAGTTGTAATTCTTATTTTTAGGAGGGAAAGATAACATGATATAGAAGGTAGAAGATTTGGCTCCATTAAAGGAATTAGAACATTTATATCACTTGGACATATCTAACACTGAACTTTCTTAAAGTGAAAATTATATTAAGAGTGTATTTGAATATCTTCCTAGTTTAGAAGTAATAATATAGATTAAATTATTTTATGTATAGATAATATTATGATATTGTGTAATGTATTAAATGAAATATATTTAAATTAATATATTATAGATTGTGGATAGTACTGATAGAGAAGGAAATATAGTGGAGATGGATGAAGATGATGATGATGATGATGAAGATGAGGACGATGAAGGGGAAGAGGGAAGTTCATTTGACGAGGATGAGGATGAAGAAGATGAAGAGTATGATGAGGAGGAGGAGCAAGAAGAGCAATAGGAGGAGGAAAAGCACAAAGGCAAAAAGGGTAAGAGATAATACTAAGATTATAATAACGATGATGATGATGATGATGATGATCATGAGGACAATCAACTTACTAGGAAGAAAAAATAATGATCATCATTATAATCTATATTACATTTTCAATATAATTAGCAGTTACACTTACTCTTATTAATACTTATTATTCCAATCTCATTTTATTCCTTCTTCATCTTTTCTTCTTCTATTCCCTCAATCAACAAATTAAATATTTAGTTTATGCTTTCCGCTTCTTTCTCTTTAGCACTTGTTTCAATGTATTTACACTCATTTAAATCTGCAAAATTCTTTGCTCTATCATAATCTACTATTCTTTTTTCATCCTTTAAGTCTTTCTTATTACCAACTATTATTATTTTTACATTTTCATCGCAATTTCCTCTAATTTCATTTAACCATTCATTTAAATCGTTAAAACTTTGTTTACTTGTCAAATCAAACACTAAAACTACTCCTTTCGAAAATCTATAGTGCCTATTTTATTTATTTATTATTTATTATTTAAGTACGCTTGAGTTATTTTTCTATAACAATCTTTGCCTGCAGTATCCCAAATTTATAAATTGTATATTTTTTTATTGATATTTATTTATTTTTATTTCATTTTGAGTCCAACAGTTGATACCTTTTTTAAAGGATCTAAGTTTTAAAAAAATCTATCAATTATACTAGTTTTTCCAACTGATTTACTTCCTATAAACATAATTTTTATTTTTTCTTGTTAATAATCAGTTTACATTATAAGTATTATTTTTACTATTTTATAAATTTTTTTATTTTATGTAATTTATTAATTATTAGTATATGTTATTATCATAATTTAAATTTAATATATAATTTAAATTCAATCAATTTTAGTTATCGGTCTGAAAAATTTTTTTATTATAATTTAAAGATTATAATCCTTAAATAGATAAAAGTAATTATTATGATAGATTTTTGACGTTTTACTATTAATTTTAAATAATAAAGTCCTTTTATATTTTTTAAACTTAAATATTTAATGATTATTGAATTTCATTTTCTAAAATTTTAATTTGTGCACTTTATTTTAAATAATTGTAAATAAACTCTTTTTTATTTTAAAAGTCATTTAATAATTTATCATCTTAAAAAATAAGAATATTTTGGATAATATCTTCTTAACTTAATTAAATCAAATTTATATCAGTTTTAATCATTTCTTTATTAAAATTGTTTGAATCCATAGAAATATCTGATATTCAATTTTCCTTTTAAAAATCAACAAATTTTTATTATAAATTAATTCAATCATTTTTTATACTTTATTTCATTCTTGTTTAAGCTTTATTATACACTAATAAATTTAAAGATTTTTAATTTAAATTATCACTTTCATTAATATAATCTTAATAAATAATTTATTACAATTAATAATCTTGATCTTTTATTTCATAAAGTATATTTTTTTATTATTAAGCAAAAATAAATTATTTATTCTATTTTTAAGATTCTTAAATAATAAATTTATTCTTTAAAATTTAATCCTTATTAGATTAATTATTTATATTTTATTTATAACCTTTTATATAGTATTTATTAATATCTAGAAATAATATTTGAAGAGTTTATAATTCTTCTAATTCTATTATTTTATAAAAGTATCCTATAATAAAGTCTTTTAATTTACTATCTAAAAAATCAGGTAAATTTTCTTATTAAACATTAAAACCAAGTTTAAATAATTCTTTTATTATCCAAAATAATCCATTTTTTCTAACATCTAGACCTTATTTTAATATTCTAATATAAAAATTAATTTAAATTTTTTGAATTTCACTAATTTGTTAATTTAATTTATCTGTTATATCAATTAAATTTTGTTTTAATTTTTAATTATATTTTAATTATTATTTAAATGATTAATAGTCCTTTCAATATCATATTTAATTAAAATTGTTAATATTTAAATTATTTAAAATCATTTATTGTTCATTTTAATTTTATTTTTAGAATTTATTTTTTATATTGTTTTTTGTATTATTTTTTAAATGAATTTATGTTCTCTTTGTTTATTCTAAACTAAAATTTTCATCATTATTTATTTAAATTTATTGTTAAGTTTTTATTATATTTATTTAATCTATAATTAATAAAATTTTTAATTATTTTTATTAAATTTATTTATTTTCTTATGATATATTATTAATAATTTTAAAATATTTTATTAGTTTATTTTATTAAACTTTTTAGAATATTTCTATTTGGTTTTAAAAATTTTTATGCTAAATATATTAATTTTTAATTTAATTAATAAAATTTTTTTTTTTTTCTATTGTTTATTCTGATATTTAATTATCTAATTGTTTCAATTGATCAAAACTTAAAACATGTAATTATTAATTTTAACTATTTAAATTATTACTTACATCTTAATAAAATAAATTATTTTTTTTATTTTTATTTTCTTCCCAGCTTTCTAAATTTATTATTTCATCCTAAATATGTTATTTATTTTTTTAATTTATTATTAAAAATTTATTATTTTTTTGTTTCTATTTCAAATAAAAATTTTCTGTTTATTCTTAATATTAGGGACTTAGTTATTCATAAATATCAGATAACTTATATAAATATCCTGTGTTATTTTAATTTTTTACTAACTTCTTTTGGTTATCATTTAATTTTTAATAAATTTTAGAATTTCTATTAAGTTTCATAATGTGTTTAGAATTGTGAATACTTCTATATCTATTTATTTTATTAATAAATTATGAATTGTTGTATTCTTCTTAATAATCTTAATTTTATTCTTATTAATTCTAATCTAATATTTTAAATGATCTTACAGAAGTATACTTTAAAAAGTTTTTAGTGTTATCTATTTTAATTTCTTATTTTTCAGGAAGAATATCATAAAACTAAATATTGTTTTTTTCATCATTTAAGAGAGAATTATAGTTTGATAGTAAACTAACATTTGCATTAAGATTCTTTTGAAAGCTTGTGGAGTGTTTCATATTAATAATAATTATAATCTAATTGAGATTTTTATATCAATTTATATAATATAACTCACAAATTAGAAGCTTTAGAAGCAATAAGTCTTGAAGTAATTTATGATAAATTATTTCCATTATTTTCTTTTTTTATATTATTTCCTATAGAATTCATGAATCCACCTTATTCCTATTGAACTTAAAAGAGAGTTTCAGGTTTAATGTCTAATTAAAATTAAGAATTAATGAAAATACCTCCTAACATATTAAAAATCTTATTGTTTAGTTTTTTATACTTCTTTATATCCTCCTCTCCCTTAAATTCCTATACCTATCTCTGCTCTGAATTAAGGGTTTGGACCTTTTCCAGCTAAATCAAATTCGGTTTACTTTAAACATCTTCGTTTATTATTTGCAAGTTGTTAGATTCTTAAATTACTTAAAATTAATACTTATTAATTTAGTAGGTGAAATTTTCTTAGAGCTTTTTTTCCTACTCATACCAAGTATTTCGTCTTCTAAAGTAGCTTTTTTTATAGAGGGTATTAAAAAATTAAAAGCATTGTTAACTTTCTTGATTTTTTGTTTATTTTAAATTCCATTAGAAGTAGAGTAGATAATAAAAGAGTAGGATGAAATATTATTTAATTAAGAATTAATGGATTTAAAATAAGAAATATCCTTTAATACTTTAGTCTTAGTAGCATAATTATTAATATCTTCATCTCTGTAAATGAAAATGTTCCTAATGGATGTGTAATTATCATTATATCTATTGAGAATCAGATCATTGTTGATTTAATTTGAACTGGAATGGATATTAGGTTCAGAGCAGAAAGGATGGTTATTGGTTTTGGCAGTGTATTAATTTTATTTTGAGTATTTAGTATATTTAAATCCTTTAGATAAACTGTACTCTTATTCCTTCTTACCCCATAATAACTATAATTTTAAAGTACCATTATTTCTCTCTAATCGGGAGTGTTAAGTGTTAGTCAAATCGTTTTATGATACTACATTTACTCCTATTTATTTTAGAGGACTTGAAAATTCTTCATCATTATTTTCATCTTGTTCCAGACTGTTAAAATAATTAAGAACTTCGTAATTATGATTATCTTTGTATGATTCTTGATATATCTCAAATTCTTAATTGTTTTGTTTTTATTAATTCATATGATGTTACATAAACTACAAATTGCTCTAATAAATAGAGTCATTTATGCTGTTTATTTATGAATTATTCATTGTATTATTTATGAAAGTGTTTTGAAATATATTACTATTTTCTTTATTATCTAATCGATTATATTCTATCCAGTTTTCTTTGATATTTTCCAAATTGGTTTCATCTCCTATAGCTTGAAGAATATCTTGATTTTATAAAGAAAAATCTTTGTTTTGATTTTATAAGTAAATTTGATAAATATTAATAGGAAGAAGATTAGCAAAATCAAACTAAAATATTCTTATTTAAGTTTCTAAATAGTTTTTAAATAAAATGATATTTTCATGAAGAAGATAATCTTCATTAAAAATATCTTCTTTATTAGGAAGATTAAAAGTGATTCTATTAAAAAGATCAATAATAAACTAGCTCATATCAAGCTGTCTATAAAGTTCTAAATATTTTTCAAGAAAAGCTTAAATTGACTCAAACAATGATCTTCCAATATTAACATTGTTAAGATTCATCTACTTTATGAGAGAGGTGAGATTTTTGCCAGCAAGGAAAGAGAGGAAGAAGTAAAAGAGTGGAGGTTCTTGTAAATATTCCAAAAGAGGATAAATCTATTGCATGAAGTCAAACATTATCTAAATATTATTGTCAATGTTTTTTAGTTAATATAATAGTTTAAGGTCTTTAATTTCGCAAAGGTAAATAATCACTCGCCAGAAATTCAGGTCAAATTGCATGGATTGTTCAATGTTCATGTCATGTATATAGTATTAATCTTGGTTCATTTCCTAAAAGTAGTATTCACTGAAAATACGTTAATAGTTTAGTTTCTCAAGGATTAGTTTCGAGATTTAAAAAGGCATAGAAAATATTATAAGCAGTTTTATTTGTTGGTCTGTGTCAATATTTATATTCTACTTTTTTAGGAACTCTTTTTACTTTTTTAGGTTTTTACTAACAATATCATATTAACTTATGAATTTTTTATATATTTAATTTTCTGGTTTTAATATTTCCAATATTACATTTTTTGACTCCGTCTAAGCTTCATTAAAAACTTAATCAGTCATTATAATTATTTATTAAATTTATATTTATTAAATTTAATTATTATAAATATTTATTATATTTTTATAAATTGCATATTTATATAAATTAAATATATAATATTTTACTAATTTTATTATATATTTATAATTTTCAATTGAAAGGATTTATTTAGTTGAGTTTATTAATGAGCAGCTTTTGATCTACTTTCAAAATAGTGCATAAAAGATTAATTTTTTAATAAGTTTGAATTTCAAAATTTTTATTATTATTTTAAATGTCTCTCCAAAAATTAGTATACTTAAGAAATTTTTATTCTTAAAACCATTTTTTACATAATCCTAGAATTAAATTTATTTATTCTATAAATTTATCTTATTACAAATTATTCATGATATTTTTATGATTATTGTTTAAGAAATTCATATTGAGTTTGATAAAATCTGAAAATAAAAACTTATTATTCTCATCATCTAAATTTTGATGATGATTATTTTAAGAACTTGTGAGATTAGAATTAGCAATTAATTAAGAAAGCTAAAAGATATTGAGTCTTTTTTTGTAATTAATTTATAAACACAAACACAAAATATGCTACAATTAAGGATCACACATATGATTAAGTAATTAACAAAGAAGAATCTATTGTGTGAATGTTTAAGTATTAGTTTTGGAATTATTCATATTAATTTAGTTAATTTGTCTTTCTGAATGAATGATACAACAAAGAGCAGAATCAATTTTGGTGAGGAAGGAATTGATAGAGATGATTTCAGAAATTGAGTTTTTGAGATAAATATTGAAAGAAGAGTTGAATTTTCCGATGACAGATTCAAGGATGAGCAATCCCAACCTGAAAATGTCATCTTTTTGTTGTTCCTCTAAGTTTAATTCCTTCTATTTGGTTAGGATTCCTTTGATATCAGGAGTAAAAAACTATCTTCTTATTTTAATAATTATTACTCATTTTCGTACTGGTACTAGCTATTAAAACCTGCTGTTTGGTTAAATTAGTGTTGGTCTAATTCCTTCTGTCTAAATTAAAGCAATTTCTCATTCTTCTATTTCCCTATGTTTAACTAATATTATTTTCATTTATAATTATAGTTTTTACATTATGATCATTTTATCATTTATCATAATATAATTATTATATTATAAAATTATCATTTTATATTAATTATAATTTCATATTACTATAATATCATCATATTATTATCATATGATTATTATAATAAATAATAAATACATGAATAGTGACTTAATTATGATGATCTTTATGGAAAAGTATCTGTGAGGATGAGATAGACCCATGGAAATTATTGAATGGATTATAATCATTTTTATTATGTAATTTTTCTAGTATAGTAACCATCTAAACAAATAATAACTTAGCCATTTAAATGGGAAGATTATCAGTGATATTCAATAGATCTTAGAGACTACCTCCATTTAAATACTCCATTAAAATAGAGACTCAGCTTTCAGGCTAATTCCAAAAAGTATCGTACAATTTAACAAACTATTTCTCTTAATATTTAGTTTTGTTTTTGTTATTATTGATAATATTCTACCAATACATTATCCACTCTTTGAGATTTTTGCGATACTCTTTATTGAACATAGTCTGTTCCTTAATAACATAAATAGTCATAGATGGTATATGAAGTAATCTCCTAGTATTTCTATCTATATCAGTCTAAAAATAATCTAGAGTCAACATTTCTTCCAACTTCACCCTGCTTGTCAACAAATGTCAATTATTATTATTATTATTATTATGAACATTCTTGCTTTAATAATTGAATACTAACTCTTAAATACTGTTCTGCACTTACAAGTTTGACTCTATATATTGTTCAAATTTCTCCATGTTTTGTATATATTTTTTAATAGGCGCTAGAGGATTTTATTTCTTATTCCTATTGGTATTTTCTTAATGATTTTATTATTGTTTGATTAGTAATTCCTGGTTGCTTTTCTTTTGCTTTTTAATAGGAGATAGGAGCTGATTAATTTATTTCTGTTCTTCTTATTCTATTATTTTATCAAGATTATTATTGTTATTATTATTATTGATAAATGTTGATGAAGTTGCAAAAGCATCGGGAAGTTTATTGGAAGCAATAGTTGGTCCCTTTTTATTAAAAGTAATTCTTAATTGTTATTGCTAAACAGGTTTATTATCTCTGTTCAATTCTGGCTCTTCACTGAATTCTCTTCGCTTTTTCCTGTCCTTTTTCTATTACTAAATCATTTAATTTAAATGTTTTATTTATATTAATCTATTTATTATCAAATATAATATAATGGAAAACATCATTCTGAAGGATTGCTAATAAAAACCGGACTACTTAAAAATAATATGTTTTGTGGGGGATTAAAGGTAAAAAAACAAATCAATATAGATATAAATAGTGTGGGGAAAACAAACTTAATAAAGACATTACATGATCCAGATTTCGAAATGAATTAGGATTATAGAGAAACTATTGAAAGTGATTACTTAAAGAAGACATTAATAATAAAAGGCGAAGAATATTATCTATTGATGTTTGACTCATCAGGTAACGAAACATTTATTTCTTTTATCTTTCCAATACTGAAGATTGCGAACTTGATAGTGCTGGTTTATGACATGACTGAGTTGAGAAGCTTCAAAAAGATAGAGATGTATTGAAAGAGAGTGATGCGAGCCATTTAGAAAAATGAAAATAAAGGTAGTATAATGATAGTTGGCACCAAGAGTGATTTGGAAGAGTAGAGAGAAGTGTCTGAAGAGTTGATTCAAAAATATCTTATTAAATATCAAATAGAGCATCATATTTAAGTTAGTGCTTTAAATAGGACTAATACTGAACACTTAATCTATCTCGCTATTAACCTTGTTTTTGATCAAAAAAATGTCATTGTGTATTTATTATTATTAATAACCTAAGAGATATGATGTCTACAGTTCATAATACTTAAACAACTTCTAATATTATTAATAATGGTTAGGTTGATGAAATTATAGAGTACAAAGAGGTTTAAAAGAATTTTTTACAAAAAATATTAGATAAATGTTTTATATTTTGAATACTTTAAATATATTTACTTTATAATCTTTTATAAAATAATTTAATTATTTATTTATTTATTATTAATAATGAGTATCCATTAAAAAATTCTATCTAAAAACAAGAATTAAAATGAATTAAAAACTTAATAATAGTTATAAGGTAAGAATGAAAATTATGAATGTGATTAATAAGAAATAGAATAAAGTTAAACTAGGCATTACTTATATGGGAATAACTAATTAGATAGTAAAATTAAGGATGAAAATGAGATGAAGGAAGTATAGAAATTAATAGAATATTACAAGTAGAAAAATAGTGATAATAAATACATTTAATTATCAGGAAATGTATTTCCAAACTCAAGAGAAACATAATAATAACTAGAAATGACACTAAGTGGAGTAATTCAACCATTTGCTATGATTGATGATATTAATAACAAAACAGTGTCTTTCGGTAACCATCAGATAGTGAGATGTGAAGATTGCAGGACTTATATCAATTTGAATTGTGAGTTAAATATTAATAATAAAACTTGGAAATGCAATATTTGTGGAAAACTTGATTCTTATCCTGAGTACTATTAGAAGATCTTGAATCTTAATTAAGATAGAATTGAGTTAACTCATCCTGTCCTGGAATTTAGTGCTGGTCAGGATTATTCATAAAGACCTCCTTAAAGTCCTTTATTTGTCTTTCTTATTGATGTTTCTCATGACAATTCATATACTCATTAGCAGTCAGAGACTAATTATCATTTGGAAGTTATTTCCATAGTTGTCAGGGATCTTATATAAAGTGAAATCATACAAGGAGGATAGAGGACTTCTATTCTTGTCATCTCTTATGATTAAAATGGTATCATATACATTATTTTATCATTATATTTATCATATTATCATATTATCATATTATCATATTAAATTTATTTATATTATAATTAAATCATATTATTAAATAAGGATTGTATTTGTATAGAATTAGCAAAAATTCAAAATAGGTACAACTTGTTGTTATAACTGACTTTGGAGATGATAATTTTGAGATTCCTATTGATGATGACTTGCTTCTGAATGTTTTAGAACACAAAGATCAGATAATTTCGTTATTTGATTCTTTGCCAAATCTTCATTAAAATAACATTTCCAATGACTTTTGCAACACTTCTCACTTTGTTAAGAGTCTTAAGCTGACACTTTCGATTATAAAGAATATTGGAGGCAAATTGCTTATTTTTTAAAGAGACAAAAATATTGTTAATGAAACTCTTTTTAATATCCCTGATCCTAAAAAAGCATAAAGTTCTTAGGACATGAAAAAAATTCATAATTTTGCTCTTGCTTAAATTGCTAGAGAATATAGCAATTTGTTTATTTCTGTTAATATCTTTGTATTTTAGACAAAGTATTTTAAAGTAAGTTTTATTTATTTATTTAGAATGCAATTTATTTAGGAGATTTGGTAAAATATATGAATGGATAAATAAAGTACTATAGTAATGACATAATAAGCAGTAAATAATTAAAAATAATTATTTAGAAAGCTTATTATTTTATGAACTGAGAAGTATGCTTACGAAAAATTATAGTTGGGAGAGTGTTTTTAGAATAAGAATATCATCAGGATGGAGAATAAAGAGTATTTTTGGAAATTACAGTATAAAAGCAAATGATTTATTAACAATGAATAATTGTGAGGAGAATTAAAGTATTAATTATGAATTTGAGTTGTTGAATGAAAAAGCATCAGCAGATTATTTCAGCATTTAAACTGCCTTGCTCTATACCACATCTGATGGAAAAAGAAGAATTAGAGTCCACAATTACACTATTCCTTTAACTTCTTCAATTTAAATTATTTATTCTCACATTAACCCTAATGTCCTTTCATTTTTCATACTTAAGCATTCCTTTTTCAATGTAAATATCATTTTATTTCTATTAATATTATATAATTTATTATTATTATTATTATTTGATATATTTACTAATCCTTTATTGTAATCATTTAATTTTTATTTAAGATGTAAAGACAAAAGTTATAAGAAATAAGAGCATATATTTAGTAACAGGCCAAGTAAATCAATAAAAAATCTATAGAACTTAATAAAAAATATTAATAGAATTAAGTGAATACATAAAAAATAGTTGAATACTGCTTAGGCTTTTTAAAACACTCTATTTTTACTAATTCTTATGAAAAAACTGTGTAATCTGATATTGACAACATTTAAAGAATTTAATTAAATATGCTTTCTATGAACGAAGCATTAGCTTAATTTTGTCCGAATTTATATAGAATTGATTTGTTAGATGAGGATTAATATAGTGAAGTATGTATATTTGATGAAGATTAACAATTATTTATTTATCCAGATGTAAATACGTATTTTATTATATTTTTTATAATTTATTTTTATTAATATAATATTTTTCATTTTTTATTTATTTTGAAGCGACTTTCCCTTACAGTTTCGTCTTTGAGTTCTGACGGTGTTTA
>Ga0315908_10002917_pt1 | contig 12427 bp, 8 predicted proteins | sample LakEriMetagenome_12_FD_203520 | JGI IMG/M metagenome (GOLD analysis project Ga0315908, IMG submission 203520) | Freshwater fungal communities from buoy surface, Lake Erie, Ohio, United States - Buoy 4 MA124 | ecosystem: Environmental > Aquatic > Freshwater > Lake > Lake biofilm | place: USA...
CTATAAACGAAGGCGATTATTTGGTAGCTGAATCGGTGATTGAAAAAGTGAATACAAAATTGGGATTCAACATTATAGAGGTTCGTCGAAAGTCGAAAGTCGAAAGTCAAACGGATGAACTCGTGGCGCTTTTTAAAGGAGTGGTATATAGAACAAATAAAGAATGGGAAGAACAAGATTAACGAATGAAGATTTTTGATTTTTGACCCGAGAGCTCTGCTCGAACAGGCGAAGCATCTTAGAAGTTTTTAAAATCAACAATCAAAAATCGTTAATCAACAATCAAATAAATCAATATGGAGTCATACATCATAGACGGAATTCGTACCCCAATAGGCAGTTACCAAGGCGCTTTGGCCGCGGTACGTCCCGACGATTTGGGTGCCTTGGTCATTAAAACCTTGGTCGAAAAAAACACACAAATACCGCCTTCGGCCTATGACGACGTTATCATGGGTTGCGCCAATCAGGCGGGCGAAGACAACCGAAATGTGGCGCGCATGTCCTTGTTGCTGGCTGGATTGCCATATACCGTTCCTGGAGAAACCGTGAATCGTTTGTGCAGTTCGGGCTTGTCGGCTATTATTCACGCCAATCGTGCCATCAAAGCCGGCGACGGCCATGTGTTTATAGCCGGTGGAATTGAGAACATGACCCGCGGGCCATTGGTGGTTTCTAAACCTTCATCGGCCTTTGGAACCGATTCAAAAATGTACGATTCCAGTTTTGGCTGGCGCTTTGTGAATCCGAAATTACACGCGCGCTATGGAACAGACGCCATGGGAGAAACCGCCGAAAATTTGGTGGATCACTATGCAATCAGCCGCCAAGATCAAGATGCGTTTGCCTTGCACAGCCAACAAAAAGCCACAGCAGCGCAGGCTTCGGGAAGATTAGCCAAAGAAATTGTGTCGGTAGAAATTCCTCAACGCAAAGGCGAAGCGATTCAATTCTCAAAAGACGAATTTATAAAACCAGCCACTTCAATAGAAGGCTTAGCCAAGTTACGACCTGCCTTCAAAAAAGACGGAAGCGTGACCGCCGGAAATGCATCTGGCCTAAACGATGGCGCTTGTGCAACCCTCATTGCCTCAGCCCAAGCGGTGCAGCAATACAACCTAAAACCTTTGGCTCGCATTGTCAGTTCTGCGGTAGTAGGCGTAGAGCCACGCATCATGGGAATTGGCCCGGTAGAGGCAAGTAAAAAAGCACTTGAAAAAGCAGGATTGACGCTTGATCAAATGGATGTCATCGAACTCAACGAAGCCTTTGCCGCGCAGAGTATTGCCTGCATTCGTGCCTTGGGATTACAGGATAACGATCTCAGAATCAACCCGAATGGAGGAGCCATTGCCATTGGACATCCGCTGGGTGTAACCGGCGCCAGAATTGCTTATTCAGCAGCATTGGAATTGCAACTCACTGGAAAACGCTATGCCTTAATTACGATGTGCATCGGGGTTGGGCAAGGCTATGCGGTGGTTATTGAAAGAGCTTAATTAATAATTAAAAATTAATAATTTTTGAAGCCGGGAACCTGCTATTTGTTGCAATCTTTTATGGCGAACGCCGCCACAAAAGGATTTTCACTACTATCAGGGCTAGGGTTACAGACATAAAAGAAATACTTTTTTAGCTATGCGCCTTGGCGTCTTAGCGAGAAAAACAAAAAACAACAAGGAATCAAAGTAGAATTTTCTCGAAATTAACTGAGAACTGACAACCGAGAACTGACAACCGATAACTATGAATAAAACACAACATTACGTACTCGGAAAATGGACCTCGGCAACAGGAGAGGGGAAACCTTCGTTTGATGCCGTAACCGGAGAATTCATTGCCGAAACTTCAGTAGAAGGCTTGGACATTCCAGCCATTTTGCACTACGGAAGAACCAAAGGTGGCGAGCAATTGCGCAAAATGACCTTTCAAGAACGCGGCAATATGCTCAAGCGTTTGGCGATGTATCTCAGCAAACGCAAAGAGGCTTTCTACGAACTCAGTTACAGAACGGGCGCCACGCGTGTGGATTCTTGGATTGACATCGAAGGCGGATTCGGCAATTTATTTGCCAATGCCTCCTTGCGAAAATTATTCCCCAACCAAGCCTATCACGTAGAAGGCGATCCCATTGATTTGTCCAAAGGTGGCCGATTCATGGCGCATCACATTTTGGTGCCCAAAAAAGGTGTGGCCATACACATTAATGCGTTCAACTTCCCGATTTGGGGCATGCTCGAAAAATGCGCCGTCAACTGGATGGCCGGAATGCCAGCCGTAGTATTGCCAGCTCCCGTTACGGCCTATTTGACTGAAGCTGTGGTGCGTGAAATTATCGCTTCTAATATTTTGCCCGAAGGCGCCTTGCAGCTCATTAGCGGCACCGCCAAAAACATATTTGACACCGTCGACAGCCAAGACGTGATCACCTTTACCGGATCAGCGGCTACGGGGCGTTTGCTCAAAGCGCATCCGCGAATTATTCAAGAAGCTGTTCCGTTTACCATGGAAGCCGATTCCTTAAATGCTTCAATTTTAGGCGAAGACGCCGTTCCAGGAACACCTGAATTTGATTTATTCATCAACCAAGCGCGCAGCGAAATCACCGTAAAAGCCGGTCAAAAATGTACAGCCATTCGTAGAATGATTGTGCCAGCTAACGTAATGGATGAGGTACAAGCTGCTCTGGGAAAAGCCTTAGACAAAGTAACGGTGGGAGATCCTCGACTCAAAGAGGTGCGCATGGGCGCTTTGGTGAGCAAAGACCAAGTGAATGTGCTGAAAGGAAGAGTGCAGGAATTAAGCCAAACGGCTCAACTCGTTTATGGCGATTTAGATAAGATCAACCTATTGGGTGCCGATGCAAAAGGAGCGTTTGTATCCCCAATTGTATTGCGCGAAGACCATCCATTTACCAATTTGGCCGTACACGAAACCGAAGCCTTTGGTCCAGTTTCGACCTTGATGCCTTATGCAAATCTAGACGAAGCCATCGAATTGGCGCAACTGGGTAAAGGATCTCTGGTTTCGTCTATCGTGACCAATTCAGATGCCATTGCCAAAGAATATGTAGTAAATGCTGCTTCGCATCACGGAAGAATTTTAGTGCTCAACCGCGAAAATGCCAAACAAAGCACCGGACATGGTTCACCCTTGCCCCAGTTGGTGCACGGAGGACCAGGACGTGCAGGAGGTGGCGAAGAAATGGGCGGCGTGCGCGGAATTACGCATTACATGCAACGTTGCGCCATACAAGGTTCGCCCACTACATTAACTGAAATCACCGGTATTTACCAAGCCAATTCGGCCTACAAAGAAATAACCAAACATCCGTTTCAGTACCATTGGGAAGACATTCATCCAGGCATGTCGTTGCTTACGCACAATAGAACAGTTACCGATACCGACATCATCAATTTTGCCAACATTACCTGGGATCATTTTTATGCCCACACCGATATCACTTCCCTGGATGGCAGTATTTTCAAGAAACGAACCGCACACGGCTATTTCATTTTGGCTGCAGCAGCAGGATTGTTTGTCTACCCCAACAAAGGGCCAGTGGCCGCCAATTACGGCTTGGAAGAATGCCGTTTCTTGCGTCCCATTTACCACAACGACACCGTGTATGTGCGCCTCACCTGCAAACAAAAAGTAGACCGTGATGTGGCCTCGGCCGAACATCCGAGTGGAATCGTGAAATGGTTTGTGGAAGTATTTGACACGACCGATGAGTTGGTGGCTGTGGCAACCATTCTCACGATGGTACAAAAGAAACAGGAAGTTTTTGTAGAAATGACCGACGAAAAAATTGCCGAATGCCTCCAAAAATTAACTGAAAATTCAACACCAAGTTGGGGCATTTTAACGCCACAACACCTGTTGGAACATCTGGAACAGGGCTATAAAATCATGTCGGGAGAAATTCAAGATTTTGACATTGCCACACCCTCAACCATTTTGGACAAAGTACACAACTCGCTATACAATTACGAGAAATTCCCCATGGGAACCAATTTCCCCACCATGAAAAAAGGCGAAGTGGAGGCTTTAGTTCATCCCGATTTTGACACGGCCAAAGCCAAATTTTTTGAAGCCAGAGCACAGTATAAAGCCTTTTTTACCGAAAACCCGGAAGCCGTTTTAAAGAATATGGTTTTTGGCGAATTGAATAAATATGAATCGTATTTATTGGAAAGAAAACATTTGAATCATCACTTTGAACAATTTAATATTTTGTAAAATAATTGGAAGCTATTTCCAGCTTTCCACTTCATCTTTTCTTTTTTAAAGAAAAAAAGAAAAGGATGCCGTTCCAATCTGGGCTAGAATTAGAGTAAAATAGAAAAATCTGTGTCATCCGTGGCCAAAAAATAATTATGACAGAAGCATACGTAAAACAACAAATACAAAACAATATCGCCACAATAGAGTTCTTCCATCCAGAACAAAATTCATTGCCTGGCGCGATTTTGGCCCAATTGGCCAATACGATTACTGAAGTAGGAAATATGTCCGAAGTAAAAGTGATCATCCTAAAAAGTGGGGGCGATCGCACTTTTTGTGCTGGAGCCAGTTTTCAAGAACTTATCGCCATTGAGGATGCGGCCACTGGAAAAGTATTTTTCTCGGGTTTTGCCAATGTGATTAACGCGATGCGCAAGTGTCCGAAGTTTATCCTCGGGCGCATTCAAGGAAAAACAGTAGGTGGGGGAGTTGGCATTGCTGCTTCAACCGATTATTGCATGGCTACCCAATTTGCCTCCATCAAATTAAGTGAACTCAACGTAGGTATCGGACCATTTGTGGTTTCGCCCGCCATCGAACGCAAAATGGGCGTGTCGGCTTTGTCGCAAATTGCCATTGACGCCAATACCTTTTATGACGCCAACTGGGCCCGAGAAAAAGGCTTGTATGCGCAAGTATTTGAAAGTATTGAAGCAATGGACGAAGCCGTCCAAGCATTTGCCGAACATTTGTGCACCTACAATCCCGAGGCCATGCTCGAAATGAAAAAAGTTTTTTGGCGCGGCACCGAAGATTGGGATAATTTATTAGCCGAACGCGCGGCCATCAGCGGACGATTGGTTTTGTCTGATTTTACAAAAGAAAAATTACAGAAATTTAAATAAGGTGGTAGGATTTAGGTGGTAGGTCTTAGAAGGAAACCTACAACCCACAACCTACAACCCACAACCTAAAAAAAATGACCTATTCATTCAACGGATTTACCCCCGTCATACACGAAAGCAGTTTTATCCATCCGCAAGCCGCGGTAACGGGCAATGTGATTATTGGTAAAGATGTGTATGTAGGACCTGGCGCAGCCATTCGCGGCGATTGGGGCGAAATTATCATCGAAGACGGCTGCAACGTACAGGAAAATTGTACGATACATATGTTTCCGGGCAAGTCGATGGTGTTAAAAGCGGGAGCGCACATTGGCCACGGGGCAATCATACATGGAGCCAACATTGGCGCCAATTGTTTGGTGGGGATGAATGCTGTAATCATGGATGACGTAACCATTGGCGACGAATGCATTATTGGCGCCTTGAGTTTTGTGAAAGCCGGTACGCAAATTCCCAACCGCAAAATGGTGGTGGGCAATCCGGCCGAAATCATCAAATCGGTTACGGATGAGATGATCGAATGGAAAACCAAAGGAACAGCCCTGTATCAACAATTGCCAAAGCAGTGTTTTGATACCCTGAAGCCCGTTGAACCGTTGCGAGAAATACCAAAAGACAGGCCTTCACAAGAAGCTTTATATGACTTATTTAAAAAATAAATGATTTTTTTCAAGTAATTAAATCCTGAAACCTGACTCGAGTCCCGAAACTTCGGGACGAACAGATAGAGCGAAGCGGAATAAACTTGAAACCTGAAACAACAAAAACAACATGTTCGAATTCAAACTCCCCAAAATGGGTGAAAGCATTACCGAAGCCACCATAATCAACTGGGTAAAATCAGTAGGCGATTTCGTGACCGCTGAGGAAATACTACTCGAAGTCGCCACCGATAAAGTAGATAGCGAAGTGGCCTCGCCAGTTTCGGGCGTGATCACCGAAATCCGTTTTCAGAAGAATGATGTGGTTGAGGTAGGGACTGTTTTGGCGCTAATTAGCCCCCAAGCCCCCAAAGGGGGTGTGCCTAATCCTAGTAAAGATAGTTCAGTTGGAAGCGGGGAGTTGGAAGTGGGAAGCATGAAGTTAGAAGTTGAAAGCGGGAAGTTGGAAGCGGGAAGTGAAAAACGGATAACCGACAACCGACAACCGACAACGAACAACGGACAACGGCCAACCGACAACTTCATCAGCCCCCTCATCATCTCCATCGCCCAAAAAGAAAATCTGTCCATCGAAGAATTGCAAGCCATTCCTGGATCAGGTGCCGACGGGCGTTTGCAAAAAAGCGATGTTTTTACCTATCTAAAAAACCGTAAATATCCACTTCAATCTAAACCGATAACCGATAACCGACAACAGACAACTTTTCCAAAACCTAAAATTAATTTCGTAGAAGGCAAAGACCGCCTCGTTGAGATGGACCGCATGCGCAAGCTCATTGCAGATCACATGGTGTATTCCAAGCAGACGTCGCCGCACGTGACGTCGTATATTGAGGTGGATGTAACCAATTTGGTGCAATGGCGTAACGACAACAAAGATGCTTTTCAAGCCAAATACCAGCAAAAACTCACCTTTACACCGGTGTTTGTGCAGGCTGTTGCAATGGCCATTCAGGATTATCCGATGATCAATGTTTCGGTTGATGGCAGCAACATTGTGGTGCATCAGGACATCAACATTGGAATGGCGACCGCATTACCATCAGGAAATTTAATTGTGCCTGTAGTAAAAAATGCCAATCAAAAAGAGTTAGTTGCCTTGGCCACCGATGTTAATTTTTTGGCCGATGCAGCTCGAAATAACCAATTGAAACCCGAACACATTCAAGGTAGTACCTTTACGATATCCAATGTGGGCACCTTTGGTAGTTTGATGGGAACGCCCATCATCAACCAACCTGAAGTGGCCATTTTGGCCTTTGGCCTCATCAAAAAAAGAGCCGAAGTGCTCAGCACGCCGCAAGGCGACGAAATTGCCATACGCAGCATGATGTATTTGTCATTGTCCTTTGACCACCGTGTAGTCGATGGCTTTTTGGGCGGATCCTTTTTGCGTAAAGTAGGTGATTACCTCGAACAATTTTCAACTCAACAATCTATTTAAAATACCCTAGACCATGTCTTATCACATTTCAATTACCCAAGCTACTTCAACTAACGTTCAAAACGTGGACATCAACAACATTCCCATGGGCAACGCCTTTACCGATCACATGTTTGTGTGTGATTACGAAAACGGTGCTTGGGTTAATCCTAGAATAGAACCGTTGCGCGCCTTGCCGATGCATCCTGCTTCGATGGCCTTGCATTATGGTCAAGCCATTTTTGAAGGCATGAAAGTAACCATGGGCCAAAATCAAACGCCTTTGTTGTTTCGCCCCGAAAAAAATGCAGCCCGCTTAAACAAAAGCGCCGATCGCATGGGCATGCCTGAGTTTCCCGAAGATTTGTTTTTGCAAGCCTTGATCGAATTTGTGCGCATTGAACGCAATTGGGTACCTACCCAAGAGGGAAGTGCCTTGTATTTGCGTCCGTTTATGTATGCCGACGAGTCGTTTATTGGTATGCGTGCCGCGACACATTATAAATTTATCATCATGGCCTCACCCGCAGGACCATATTTCAATCGCCGTATTAAATTGTATGCTGAAAATCATTATGTACGTGCGGTCAATGGTGGAACGGGCGAAGCCAAAGCAGCAGGTAACTACGCCGCAGCCATACGTCCTACCGAGTTTGCCAAAGCCAAAGGTTACGATCAGGTGTTGTGGTTGGATCCCAATCAGTTTGAATACGTGCAAGAAGTGGGCACCATGAATATCTTTTTTAAAATAGCGGGTACTTTCTATACGCCCGATTTGAGTGGTTCGATCTTGGCCGGTGTCACGCGTATGAGTGTCATCGAATTGTTGAAACACAAAGGCTACGAAGTGATTGAGCGTCCTATCTCTTTGACCGAAATTAAAAAAGCCATCGCCGACGGCACGCTCGAAGAAGGATTTGGTGTAGGAACGGCCGTAGGAATTGCCTTGATCGACGAAATTGGCAACGAAGAGTTTACCTTAAAATTCCCCGAATCCAATCCGGTGGGCGATGAAATTAACACTCAAATCAACGAAATCAAAGTACAAAAATCACCCGATGTGTTGCATTGGTTAGTGCCTGTTCAATAATACAACCTGTTTTTCATGCTTCCAAAATCAATACTCGAACGTGCATTTACCACCATGGCCACTGCCAAAGTCATGGCTGCCTTGTACGAAGACAATTTTAAAGTCGTTTCCAAATACGTGCACGCCACTTCTCGTGGTCACGAAGCCATTCAAATCGCCATGGCCATGCAGTTGTTGCCGCAAGATTATGCCTTTCCGTACTACCGAGATGAGGCGATGTTGCTCGGTATTGGCATGCAACCGTATGATTTGATGTTGCAATTGATGGCCAAAAAGGACGACCCCTTTTCGGGCGGAAGAACCTATTATTGTCACCCGAGTTTGAATGCTACCGATAAACCCAAAATTCCGCACCAATCATCGGCTACGGGTATGCAAGCCATTCCGGCTACCGGCGCTGCGATGGGTTTTTGGTACAAAGAAAACACCGGAATTGCTGCTGAAAATGAACTTAAACCCTTGGTGGTTTGTTCCTTAGGAGACGCCTCTGTTACCGAAGGCGAAATTGCCGAAGCCTTTCAAATGGCGGCCTTAAAGCAATTGCCCATCTTGTATTTGGTGCAAGACAACGGTTGGGATATTTCGGCCAATGCCAAAGAAACCCGCGCCCAAAATGCCTTTGAATATGCGAAGGGATTTCATGGCATTGAAGCCATTTCGATTGACGGCGCCAATTTTACAGAGAGTTACTTGGCCTTACAAAACGTAGTACAAACCATTCGGGAGGAACGCAGACCTTTTTTGGTGCACGCCAAAGTGCCCTTACTCAATCACCATACTTCGGGGGTGCGCATGGAGTGGTACCGCGATGATTTGGACGAAGCAAAATCCAGAGATCCTTATCCGGTGTTGGTTCAACAGTTGTTGGCTGCCGGATGTACAACAGAAGAAATTAAACAAATAGAAAATACCGCAGTTGCCCATGTGCAAGCCGATTTTGATCGCGCACAACTGGCCGAAGATCCTTCACCAGCCGATTTATTTACCCACGATTTTGCGCCAACACCCATTACGGCTGAGGTGGGCGAACGCAATCCAGAGCGAGAAGAAAAAGTGGTGATGGTAGACTGTGCCTTATTTGCCGTTGAAGAACTCATGCGCAAGCATCCCGAATGTTTGTTATACGGACAAGATGTAGGTGCTCGTTTGGGTGGTGTGTTTCGCGAAGCGGCTACCTTGGCTCAAAAATTTGGAGATACCCGTGTGTTCAATACCCCAATTCAAGAAGCTTTTATTGTGGGTTCCACCGTGGGCATGTCGGCTGTAGGCTTAAAGCCTATTGTTGAGGTACAATTTGCCGATTACATTTGGCCGGGCCTCAACCAATTGTTTACCGAGGTAAGTCGTTCCTGTTATTTGTCCAATGGCAAGTGGCCGGTGAGTATGATTTTGCGTGTGCCGATTGGCGCGTATGGTAGCGGAGGTCCATATCATTCGTCGTCGGTAGAAAGTGTGTTGACCAATATTCGGGGCATAAAAATTGCCTATCCGAGCAACGGCGCCGATCTAAAAGGACTACTCAAAGCGGCCTATTACGATCCCAATCCGGTGGTGATTTTAGAACACAAAGGTTTGTATTGGAGTAAGGTAAAAGGCACCGAAGCCGCGCGTGTAAACGAACCCGCAGAAGATTACATCTTGCCTTTTGGCAAAGCCAATATTGTACAAGAAATTTGGGAGCAAGAAACCCAAGAAACGCTAACTGTCATTACGTATGGCATGGGCGTGCATTGGGCGCTGAATGCCTCAGCTGATATGAAAAACCAGGTGGAGATCATCGATTTGCGTACGCTTTATCCACTTGATGAAGAAGCCATTTTTCGTTCGGTGAAAAAAGCCAAAAAATGCTTGGTCGTGACCGAAGAACCGACCAATAATTCGTTTGCAAGAAGTTTAGCAGGCTTGATTCAAGAACATTGTTTCCAACAGCTCGATGCACCAGTATTAGTTATCGGTTCCGAAAATATGCCGGCGATTCCACTCAACAGCACCCTAGAATTCACCATGATTCCCAACGCCGATAAAGTGCGGGAGAAGATGGTTGAGTTGTTGGGGTATTAGGTGATAGGTTGTAGGTTTTAGGTTGGTTTCTAAGGACAGTCTTTTTAGTCTATTAGTCTTTTTGGTTAGAGGTTAGGGTTTAGGTTGCGTTCTTAGAACAGTCTCTTATCTCTCATCTATTAGTCTAAACTCTATTTTCCCACGAATTCACGAATATTAAAAAGCGATTAGCTATCATTAGTTTTTGGTAGAAATCAAAAATCAGCAATCAAAAATCAACACCCGAGAGCTTTGCTCGAACTGGCGAAGCAATCGTTAATTCGTAGGCGGATATTTCGCCAAGATTTCAGACACAAATTCGGCGGCTACTTTGTCTTTTTTGTCTTGCTTGCTCGTGAGATAGCCGGTGCCGTTGCCTTGCCAGAACAACTCTTTCTTTTTGGTGTCAATAAAATCAATGGTCAACACGCCTTCAGTGGTGGTCGTAACCGTAGCGTTGTTCATGCCAAAATACGGATTCCAGCCGCGTCCCCAACCGTACCCATAACCCGCATTGAATTGGTTTACGTTTACATTTTTCTCCACCTTTGTGCTGATGTTCACCAAGAAATCGGGCGTGTCACTTTTGGTAAAACCTTTAGCTTGCAAGGTAGTGTCAATGGCGCGCAAGATGCGTTTTTTGTCTAGGTCAGAAAGTTCTACTTTGTCAATGCCGGTTTTGTAAAACGCATAGGTTTTGTAGGTGCTAAAATCGGTTGATTTGTCGTAATCGGTGGCTACTGTAATTGAGCCGCACGACACTACGAATAAAGCTAAAACGGGAAAAAGATGTACAATTTTCATGGGGATTATGTTTAAAATTAACAATTAAATAAGTTGTCGTTTACCAAGTTTGGAAGAGTAACCTGCAATAAGGGTTGACTTTTCATGGCGCGTTTGATGGCAAAAATAGCGCCTTCATTACGGGCCCAACTGCGTCGAGAAATACCGTTATTTACATCCCAAAACAACATCGATTCCAAGCGGCGTTGTGCATTAGCCGATCCGTCTAAGACCATTCCAAATCCACCGTTGATTACTTCGCCCCAACCTACGCCGCCGCCGTTGTGTATGGAAACCCAAGTGGCTCCTCGAAAGCTGTCGCCAATGACATTGTGTATGGCCATGTCGGCTGTGAAACGTGAACCGTCATAAATGTTGGAAGTTTCGCGGTAGGGCGAATCGGTGCCTGAAACGTCGTGGTGGTCGCGGCCTAAAATAATAGTGCCAATGTTGCCTTCTGCAATCGCTTTGTTGAAGGCCGATGCAATCTTCATGCGGCCTTCGGCATCGGCATACAAGATACGTGCTTGCGAGCCTACCACCAATTTATTGGCTTGTGCGCCTTTGATCCATTGGATGTTATCGGCCATTTGTTGTTGAATTTCTTCAGGAGAATTTTTCATCATTTCCTCTAGAACGTCACAAGCAATTTGGTCAGTTTTGGCTAAATCTTCAGGATTTCCTGAAGCACAAACCCAACGGAATGGTCCAAAGCCGTAATCAAAACACATGGGGCCCATGATGTCTTGTACATACGAAGGATATTTGAAATCAATGTGATTCTCGGCCATGATGTCGGCACCTGCACGAGAAGCTTCGAGCAAAAAGGCATTACCATAATCAAAGAAATAGGTGCCTTTGGCGGTATGTTTGTTGATGGCTGCGGCATGTCTGCGCAAGGTGTTTTGTACTTCGGTTTTGAATTTGTCTGGATCGCTGGCCATCAAAACATTGGATTCTTCAAACGAATAGCCCATCGGGTAGTAGCCGCCCGCCCAAGGATTGTGTAACGAGGTTTGATCGGAACCCAAATCGATGTGCACATTTTCTTGATCAAAACGCTCCCAAACGTCTACGATATTGCCCAAATAGGCAATCGAAACGACTTCTTGGTTTTGCAAGGCCATTTTAACGCGCGGTACGAGTGCATCCAAGTCTTCACATATTTCGTTGATCCAACCTTGGGAATGCCTGATGTGCGTAATTTTTGGATTGACTTCGGCACAAACGGTAACGCAGCCCGCAATATTTCCGGCTTTGGGTTGTGCACCACTCATGCCTCCTAAACCTGAGGTGA
>Ga0315908_10002918_pt1 | contig 12426 bp, 8 predicted proteins | sample LakEriMetagenome_12_FD_203520 | JGI IMG/M metagenome (GOLD analysis project Ga0315908, IMG submission 203520) | Freshwater fungal communities from buoy surface, Lake Erie, Ohio, United States - Buoy 4 MA124 | ecosystem: Environmental > Aquatic > Freshwater > Lake > Lake biofilm | place: USA...
TTTTTTACAGTTCCATCTTTTCCTATGAAGATGATAGTGGGAAAAGAACGAATAGGTGTAAGCTGCGGTAATGTTTTTTCAGTTCGCTGCTCATCATTTACTGCGGCAGGGGCAATTAAAACGGTATAAACAATTGAAAAACGATTGATAAATTTTTGTAAACTGGCTTTACTCCTTGCTTCATTTGTTGTGAGTTCATAAGCCAAAGCAATAATCTCTACTCCTTTTTCTTTGTAATCCTTATAAACTGATTTTAAAAAATTACTTTCATCCATACAATTAGGACACCAACTTCCCATGAGTTGAACAATAACCACTTTGTTTTTAAAACGTGCATCGTTGATGGAAACGGTTTTTCCGTTTACATCTTTAAACCTGAAGTTGAGTTTTGTTTCACCATCTTTCAGTTGCGTTTGCTGTAAAGTATCAGGTAAAGATGCATTGTTGTTCTTCACAGCCTTCCATGATTCGGGTGCAGAAACAGTACTGTAAAATTTTCCATTGCTGATGATTTTACCATTTACCTCTGCCGAAAAATAATAGGCATGACTTCCGTCAAAACAACTCAACTGCAACGTGTTTTTATTAAGCGTTCCTTCAAGATATCGATAATCACCAGTGGGTGTTAAAAAAGTACCGGTGACCATTTTACCATTTTGTTCAAACACAGCAACTGCCGGGCGGTCAGTTCCATTGCTTCTTGTAAATACAACCTGCCATTTACCATCAAGATTTTCATTCAATGAATCGCCAGCCACAAATCTTGATTTGTTACCATACTCAAACAACACCGGCATTTCAATGATGCGATTGCTGGCACCTTTGAGCCAAACACCTTTTAAAGAATGATTGGAAAGCTTTTTTAATTTGAAAGAAGATTCAAAGAAGGGCATTTCAATAAACACAGAATCACCTTTTAGTTTGATGTCATCCACCTTCAACCGCTCGGCTGCATTCCGGATGTACAAAACGGATTTCTTGTTTTGCAATACCACTTCTGCATTAAAAATGATGGATACACTGTCGGGTCTTGTAATAGCGGCACGGTACCAGCCGGTTTTCAATTGAGCGTTAACACTAAAAAACAAAACAGTACCAATTACACTAAAAACACTTTTTATCATGCCGCAAATGTAGCTGAAGCAACTGAAATATGAATGTCATGATCATGACACAGAGCAAGCTTAATTGGTAAAACTTTTATAAATTCTCGAACATATCTTTTGTCATTGCCGCCAAATCAAAATCATGCTGCCAGCCCCAATCAGCTCTTGCAACACTGTCATCAATGCTTTGCGGCCAGCTATCTGCAATATTTTGACGGTAATCTGGTTTATATGAAATGGAAAAACCCTGTTTATGCTTTGCAATTTCAGCCGCAATTTCTTTGGGCGAAAAACTCATGGATGAAATGTTGTAAGAATGACGAATAGAAATTTTTGATGCCGGTGCTTCCATTAATTCTAATGTAGCTTTAATTGCATCCGGCATGTACATCATCGGCAAATAAGTATCTTCTTTTAAAAAACATTCGTACTTGTTTTCTTCCAATGCTTCATGAAAAATTTCAACAGCATAATCCGTTGTACCACCGCCGGGAGCACTCTTGTAAGAAATCAAACCGGGGTAGCGAAGGCTTCTAACATCCACACCAAATCTTTGAAAATAATAATTACACCAAAACTCGCCTGCATATTTGCTAATGCCATAAACCGTTGTGGGTTCAATAATCGTTTGCTGAGGGCAATTTTGTTTTGGCGAAGTTGGTCCAAACACTGCAATAGAACTTGGCCAATAAACTTTATGCAATTTTTCTTCTCTTGCTATATCAAGCACATTCAGCAAACCGGTCATATTTAAGTTCCATGCAAGGTTGGGATTTTTTTCTCCCGTTGCGGAAAGGATAGCTGCTAATAAATAAATCTGTGTAATATTTTGGCGTATCACCTGCACGTGCAGCATTTCCTTGTTCATCACATCAAGACTCACATATGGACCAGTGCCAACGAGCAACGGGTTTTGCTCCCGCAAATCAGATGCAATGACGTTTTGATTGCCATAAATCTTACGGAGTGCCATTGTGAGCTCCACTCCTATTTGGCCCGAAGCGCCAATTACAAGGATTTTATCTTTAACCATAGCAAGCTTTTGAGGATGCAAATATAGCAGGAACTGCAAATGGAATCAACGTACACATTTTATTCTCTTCACTCCCACTCAAATCCTTCGTTTCGTATAGGTAATGTTCTTGGTCTTGCACCGGCTGCAGCTAAAGCATTGCATAAAGCTGGGGCAACTGTTGGCAATCCCACTTCGCCCACACCACCGGGCTCTTCCTCACTTGCTATTGTATAAATTTCAACAGGCGGCATTTCATTATAGCGCAGCAATTCAAACCCATTAAATCCATCCTGCACTACACGGCTGTTCTGTACCGTTATTTCACCTTTCAAGGCTTGCTGTAATGCAAAGGCAACACCGCCTTCCATCTGGTTTCTTAATCCGTCTGGATTTACTACAATGCCGCAATCAATAGCACCCACCACTTTTACAATACGGAATTTCTTAGGTCCCGTCATTTCAATTTCAATAGCATGTGCCGCATAAGCTTTTGCAAAAATGAATGAATGTGTGGCTACGCCAATAAAATGGTTTTTCTTTCTGGGTTGATTGTAACCGATTTTTTCTGCTGCCAACTTTAATACATTCGCAATGCGTTGCGGATATTGTTTCATAGCACCCGGACCTTCACCTGTCATAAACATGGGTCGTCCTTCTAATAGTGACAAACGATATGCTAATGGATCTTTCTTCAACTTTCTTGCCACTTCATCAATAAAACATTCAATGGGAAAACTATTCATGCAAATCTCAACAGAGCGTAACCAACCACGATTGATGTTAAAATCAACATGGGAATAACCCGTGGTAACATTTGGCACATCATAATAAAAATCAGTATCAGCTCCTCCAAGGTTTTCAGCAGGGTCTTTTGTATCAGGCCCATTGGTCATTACTGCAATTGAAGTGCTGAGGACATGATGATACCAGCTTTGTAACTTACCAGTTCCATCCCAGCTTGCCTGTAACCTGTGCACATTAGCCGGACGGAAATTATCAAATCGAATATCATCAACCCTGTCATTAATCATCTTTACAGGAGCATTCAACTGCTGTGCAATTTTTACTGCCTCTATTGCGAATTCAAAATGCAATCTTCTTCCAAATCCGCCACCCATCAAAGCAAGGTTTACCTTAATGTTTTCTTTTTTTAGCCCGCATGATTTCACAATTTCATTTACTGTCCAGTCGGGCAATTGTAAACCACCCCACATTTCGCACATTCCATCTTTTACACTGGCAATAAAATTAATGGGTTCCATACATGCATGTGCAAGAAACGGAGCTTTGTATATTGCTGTTACAGAATTAGTGGGCAACAACTTAATCTTTGTAATATCTCCTTTCTTCAGTTTCACAAATGCAGGCAGTTGCAAAGAACTTGTTGTCATTTGCTGAAACAATGCAGTGCTGTTTTGTTTGTTCTTAGTTCCTTCATCCCACTTTATTTTCAGCAACTTTCTGGCTTTCATAGCTGCCCAAATATTTTTTGCAACTACTGCAACACCATCACGCACATGCATGGGCACACCTGTGCCTTTATAGGTAACTACTTTCACCACGCCATTTACTTTCAGGGCTTCACTGTCATCAACACTAATCAATTTTCCGCCAAGTACAGGACAACGCTCCACACTTGCATACAACATACCCGGTACTTTTAAATCAATCCCATATTTTGTTTTACCGGTGAGAATATCTTTTAAATTATTTTTCTTTTGTTCTTTACCAATAAGCTTAAAATCTTTTGGACTTTTCAGTACTACTTCTTTAGGCACCTCCGTTTTTGCTGCTTCACACACAAGTTCACCATAGCTTATGGATTTCATGTTTCCTGTATGTACCACTGTTCCGTTATCAGCAGCGCATTGTTCCGGTTTAATATTCCAGAGTTTTGCTGCAGCTGCAATCAGCATTGCTTTGGCTACAGCGCCTGCTTTTCGTAAGGAAGTAAAATCTGTTAACACACTTTGACTGCCACCTGTATCATGCGATCCATCAGGCAATGAACCAAAAGGAGCAATCTCAACTTTTATTTTTTTCCAGTCAGCATCAAGTTCTTCTGCAACAAGCATCGGTAAAGAAGTATTCACTCCCTGCCCCATTTCCTGGCGTGCAACAAATATGGTGATCAATCCCTTAGTATCAATTTTTAAAAATGCATTGGGCTGAAAAAAATCACAGGCAGCAGCATTTGTTTGTGCAAATGCTTTCATGCCCGGCAATAAAAAACCAAGCATTAATCCACTTCCTGCAAAAGATGTTGACTTAATAAATTCCTTTCTGCTGATTTTTATTTTTTGCATAACACAACAATAAAAAGTTATTGATTGGAGAGTTCAATGGCACGGTTCACCGCTTGCTCAATACGATGATAAGTTCCACATCTGCACAACTGCTGACTCATGACGGAACTAATCTGTTCAGCACTTGGCTTTTTTGATTGATTAAGCAACCCTGTTAATGCAATCATTTGGCCGGGATGACAATAACCGCATTGCGGCACACCTATTTCTTCCCAAGCTTTTTGTACAGGATGCGAGCCATCCTCACTCAATCCTTCGATAGTAGTAATTGCTCTTCCCTCGCAAATACGTACAGGAGTTTGGCAACTTCGTAATGCTCTTCCATCAATCAAAACATTACAAGCTCCACAGGTATTTACGCCGCAGCTAAATTTGGTTCCTGTTAAATCGAGCCACTCACGGATAATCCATAGCAGTGGAGTATCTGGCTCTGCTTCTACCTCATATTGCTTTTTATTCACTAAAAGTTTATAAACAGCCATAAAATTGATTTTAAGAAAGTTAAATCAATTTTTCTAATCCTTTAAAAGTAATTCTCAATTTTATACAAGCGGGAAAAAGCAAGTACTAAGAATCAATTGTTGATTACTTAGAACATATCTTTGCACCCATGCAACAATTTCTAAAAGACTTATTTGCTGAGCAAGCATACGATGATAAAAACTTTTTCCTTATTGCAGGCCCCTGCATTGTAGAAAGCGAAGAATTGGTAATGGAAGTGGCAGAAAAAGTTTCAACCATTTGCAAAAACCTCGGAATTCCTTACATCTTTAAAGCAAGCTACCGCAAAGCCAACCGCACCAGTGCTTCATCTTTTACAGGTTTGGGTGATGAAACAGGATTGAGTTTAATTAAGAAAGTTGGCGACACTTACAAACTTCCAACTACTTCAGATATTCATGCACATGATGAAGCTGCTGAAGCAGCAAAGTATATTGATGTATTGCAGATACCCGCTTTTCTCTGCCGCCAAACAGATTTATTGATTGCCGCCGCACAAACCGGAAAAATTGTGAACGTAAAGAAAGGACAGTTCTTAAGCGGACCATCCATGAAATTTGCTGTTGAAAAAATCAATAAAGCAGGAAATGATAAAGTAATGCTTACAGAACGTGGCACTACTTTCGGTTACCAGGATTTAGTTGTTGATTTCAGAAATATTCCCTGGATGAAAGAACAGGGCACGCCGGTGATTATGGATGTAACACATTCTTTACAACAACCCAATCAAACCACAGGTGTTACAGGTGGTAATCCACAATTGATCGGCACTATAGCCAAAGCTGCCATAGCAACAGGAGCCGATGGTTTATTTATTGAAACGCATCCCAATCCGGCAAAAGCATTAAGTGATGGTGCCAATATGTTACAATTGGATTTACTGGAACCATTGCTGGAGCAATTGGTGAAGCTGCGGAATGCAGTTCTATAAAATTGTTTAATCAACATTCTTATCGCTTAAACAGCCCGTAAAAATTTACGGGCTATTTGTTTTTTATAAACTATTAACAAATGGGATTCAACATCATTCATATAAACATGTTGTAACTGAGTAAAGTGCAAACGGAAAAGAATCAGTAAAGTTTTAAAGATGAATTTAATCACCTCAAAATATAAAACGTATGAAACTTTCTTTACTCCTACTTGTAACATTGCTTATTTCCAGCGTTTCCTTTGCACAATTTGACTGGTCTTTTAACGCAGTTCACAATGCACCTTCAGGGAAATTGGCAAATCACCTTTCACCCGCAACCGGAATTGGAATGGGTTTCAGCATTAAACCTTTTAAAAAACCCGGGTTATGGATTAATCTTGAAGGATCTATGGTTTCCATGGTAAGTTTCGACAGAACACTCACTTTAACTTCCCCCACTTCACCTGAGGTTACAACAACAACAGTTAATTATAATACCAATGCAGATAATTTTGCATTAACGCTACGTTATGAATTCAGGCAAAACAAAAAATGGAATCCTTATATCAGCGCTTCTTTAATGCGCATGTGGTTTAAGTCATCCATTTCAATTGTTGATCCACAGAGTGAAGATGAATGTGAGTACCTGGAAGAAAAGAAAGTAGAAGGAGCAGGCAATTGGATGTTTGCATCAGGCGGTGGTATTAAGTACAGACTCAACAAAAAAACACCTGCAGATGAAGATGAACACTTAAACAATGTATGGATTGACCTTTCAGTAAATTTTATTCGTGGTTCCCAAATTAATTATGCTGACATGCGTAGTATTCAAACCATGAAACCAGGCGAGCTTTTTCTACCTTCAAGCACCGAAGCAAAACCACTTGGTATTTTATACCGTGATATCCATACCAATACTACTCATGAACATCATATAGTGGAAATACATAACAACTCGTTCAGGATGATTCAATTTAAACTTGGACTGGTACTTGAAGGAATGCGTTAAAAATAAGCTTCAGACTTTCTTAACTTTTTCGACACAATTAATTAAGTAATTTTATTACATCACCAAACGTTCTTCCAATGAAACTATTTTTACTCCCCTTCTTTTTACTTTGTTCTATCACCCTCAACGCCCAACAATGGGAATTTGGCCTTGGCCTTTCCAATCAAACTCCACGTGGTTCAATGGCCGATAATATTAGTGGCGCCAATGGTGGCAATTTCCATTTTGGCTATCGCTTACCGGTTGTAAAAAATAAATTTGTTGTTTCGGTTGATTTTGGAAGCGGCCGTTTCGGGAAAAAAAGAATTGAGCAAACTTTTCAGAATGATGTGGTGCAAACACCCACCAACTTTATGGTGAACTACATTAACTACGCCAATTTTTCTCACCTCAACCTCCGCTATGAAATTTTAAGTAAAGGCAATGTAATTCCTTATGTACATTTCATTGGTGGAAGGCAAACATTGGGCACACGTGTACGTATTAATGTACATGAAGACCAGGTAGGCGGTGATGAATGTGTACCACTTGAAGATGAAGTAACATTCAGGAAAAGAAGTATGGTGTGGGGCTATGGTGGTGGTTTGATGATAGGACTTGTTAATCCTGAAAACTCAAAAACTTTTCGTTCTGGTATTATGCTCAACTTATCAGTATCACATATAAAGGGCGGCAATATGGATTATGTAAATGTGAAGCAGCTGGAGCAGGTAAGTACCCCACCCCAACCAAATGATGGCAGTAAAGAATGGGCCGTACCTTTTACAAATCTCAACACCAACAACATACACAATCATACCATTGCAAGAGTGTATAACAGCCCTTTGGAACAATTGCAGTTTAGGATAGGATTAATTTTTAAGTTTGATGAATAAAAATGAAAATAAAAAAGGGTGAAACTAAGTTTCACCCTTTTTTATTCTTGAAAGCTACATTACTGCAGCTGGCTGGGCAGCACCCCAAACTCTTTCTTAAATGCCAATGAAAAATTACTAAGATTAGTATAGCCCAGTTTTAATCCAACTTCTTTAATTGTATAATTGTTTGTAATAAGCATATTGCGTGCTTTACGCATTCTGTTTTTTTGATAATATTCGTAAATACCGGTTCCATACACCTGTTTAAAATTGGATTTAAGTTTGGATACACTCATTTGCATATAAGCTGCTAAGTCAACAATAGTAGGAGGCGCTTTTGAAAAATCTTTTACAAGTATTGATTCCACTTCCATGAGTTTGTAAAGATCCTTGGTGTTCATTTTTCTTGTGGGGGAATCTTTGAGTGCTTTTGTTTTTTTATGCAGCCGGCTGAAGAAGAGTTCAATCAACATCATAATTGCATTGCGTGTGTGCAATTGCCTCAGTGGACGGTTTGCCGGTGTATCAAACACCTGGTTAAAATAATTTCTATATTCTGTATTAAATGGTTCCTGGTTGAGGTGCTGCACTTTAAGCGAAAAATAATTGTTGCAGATATCATCTTCATCAATACCCATGTTCATATACTTTTTAATCCATTCTTTAGTAAGTATAATGTTGATGCTGCGTTTTTTGGTACGGGCAGGCAATACATAACTTAAGTCAAAGAGGCTGCATGTAAGCATCACTGCAGTAATAGCGTGTCCTTTGGTTTTCATTAATTCACCGTCGAGCCACAGCATAAATTCCGTATCGGATTTCATCTCATCAAAATGAAGTATAAAAAACGGATCTCTTGATTTTTTACGTGTGAACTTTATATCTTCTACTGATGTGTAATTATCAACAGATGCATGAATACCATCGCCCAGTGATATCATTTCCATATACCCTTTCCCCACATTTGGAGGCAATTCAATACGGTTGTTTTCAAATTTTGCAGAAAAAACTTCGGCTAATTTGGGATAGAATGTTGTATAACTTTTATCATTATAATCAAACTGAATCATTTGTTACTTTCTTCAAGGTTGTATGGCAAATGTTATGTTCAAATAAATTTTACATATAAGATTCTTTATATTCCTGTGGTATTTTTTTAAACTGCTTTTTAAATGCTGTTGTAAAATTACTGATATTGTGATATCCTACCTTCAATGCAATTTCTTTAATAGTTTCATTGCTGCCTGTCAGCAAGTTTGCTGCCATCTGCATCCTGTGTTGCTGATAATATTCATAAACAGGAACCCCATACACTGCTTTAAACAGGTTTTTAAATTTTGTAGCACTCATGGCCGCTTTCCTCGAAAGTTCATTAATAGAAGGTGGCTTTTTTGTAAAATCCTGTAGCATATGTTTTTCAACTTCACGAATAGTTTGAATATCATCTGCTTTCAACTTTACTTCAAAACTTGCAAGGTTGATTTTTGATTTTACCCTTGTAAAAAAACGTTCAACCAGTAATTGCACACGGTTGGTAATATAAAGTTCAGGAAAAGGAGTATCAGGATCTTCATTAATGATTTCTTCAATTAACTGGTTATAGCCACTGTCAAGCTGTTCCATATTGAGACTGCGGCTCTTTAAGGCAATGTACAATGGCAACATTCGCTCAATAACATCAACCCCAAGCTGGTGTGCAAGTTCTTCTTTGGTAATGAGAATATTTACGCCTTCCAGTTTGGATCCCATTGCTGCCCTGTAATACCAATCGTAAATAGAGCTGGTGAGATACACTGCTGAGAATGTTCCGCTCTGGCGTTCAACTTTATCATCACCAATACCCATTTCAATTTTATCGGGTATGGTCAACAAATCAAAACGGAGCGTATAATATTCCTGATCTGAAGCTTTTCTGTTAAAAAACCAATCTGTATTAATGGTGCAGTTAAAAATATTTACCTGCATGCCATTTGGAAGTTTTATATAACGGATATAGCCGTTGGCATATTGAGGTGGGAATAAAAGCCAGCCATCTCTTACTTGGGTGCCCATCTGTTGTGCTATGGCATCAATCAGCAATTCATAATCAGTATAGGTATATTCAAACCTGAACATGCTGACTTAATTAATTATGAGAGTAAGTTAATCACTCAAAGGCACAATTGCAATAATAATGATCAGTACCGAACAGGATTTCGACGGGTAAAACCTACGTATTGCTTTATGTTCATCCAAAATGCAAGAAAAAAGTAAAAAACGACCGGAGATCCCAAGGTTAAGAAAGAGATGTAAATAAAGTATTTGCGGATGGTGGATGTAGAAATATGCAACCGCTCACCTATATAAGTGCAAACACCAAAAACATTCCACTCAATAAAATGCCTGAGCTTTCTCATAGTTTCACAAATTTATAAAAACATTCAACAAACTAATGGCCTAAATGGTTTAACAAAGGTCATATTTCGGTAACTTCGCCGCCATCAAATCTAATCTAAACATTCTTCTATGGTATTTGATCTCGACCTCATCAAAAAGACATACGCCGAAATGCCGGCTAAAGTAGATGCCGCCCGCAAAGCACTGGGCCGTCCGTTAACACTTGCTGAAAAAATTCTCTATTCCCACCTTTGGAAAGGTATTGAAATAAAAGATTTTGAGCGGGGTAAAGCCTATGTGGATTTTGCGCCTGACCGTGTAGCCATGCAGGATGCTACGGCTCAAATGGCTTTGCTGCAATTTGATACCACAGGCCGCAAAAAAGTGGCTGTTCCTTCTACCGTTCACTGCGATCACCTGATTGTTGCAAAAACTGAAGGCAAAACTGACCTTGCAAAAGCAAAAACAGATAATGAGGAAGTGTTCAATTTTCTTGCTTCTATCTCTAATAAATACGGAATTGGCTTTTGGAAACCTGGTGCTGGTATTATTCACCAGGTGGTGCTTGAGAATTATGCATTCCCCGGCGGTATGATGATTGGTACTGACAGTCATACAGTAAATGCTGGTGGTTTAGGCATGGTGGCAATTGGTGTGGGTGGTGCTGATGCTTGTGATGTAATGGCAGGCCTCAGCTGGGAACTATTAATGCCAAAACTCATAGGTGTAAAACTTACAGGTAAACTCAACGGCTGGACGGCTCCAAAAGATGTGATTTTAAAAGTGGCCGGCATCCTCACTGTAAAAGGAGGAACCAATGCCATTGTTGAATATTTTGGCGAAGGCGCTACTAGCATGAGCTGTACCGGCAAAGGAACCATTTGTAATATGGGTGCCGAAATTGGAGCCACAACTTCAACATTCGGCTATGATGAAAGCATGGGCCGCTACCTGCGTGCAACAGGCCGTGCAGAAGTGGCCGATGGTGCTGATGCCATCAAAGAATATTTAACCGGTGATGCTGAAGTATATGCAAACCCTGAAAAATATTTCGATCAGGTAATTGAAATCAATCTCAGCGAGCTGGAACCACATTTGAATGGACCTTTCACTCCTGATTTGGCTACGCCTATTTCTCAAATGAAAGAAGCAGCTGCTAAAAACGGATGGCCCACAAAAATTGAAGTAGGCTTGATTGGAAGCTGTACCAACTCTTCATATGAAGATATCAGTCGTGCAGTGAGCCTTGCAAAACAAGTGAGCGAAAAAGGTTTGAAGCTGAAATCAGAATTTACAATCACCCCGGGCAGTGAACAAGTACGTTATACAATTGAACGTGATGGATTTTTGGGCGTGTTTGAAAAAATTGGTGCTACTGTATTTGCAAATGCATGTGGCCCTTGCATTGGTATGTGGGACAGGGTTGGTGCCGAAAAAGCAGAACGCAACACCATTGTACATTCGTTCAATCGCAATTTTGCCAAGCGTGCTGATGGTAACCCAAATACCATGGCTTTTGTGGCAAGCCCTGAATTGGTAACAGCATTGGCCATTGCAGGTGATTTGAATTTCAACCCGCTTACTGATACACTTATGAATGATAAAGGTGAGCAGGTAAAACTCGACCCCCCTAGTGGCGATGAATTGCCAACAAAAGGTTTTGCTGTTGAAGATGCGGGCTATCAAGCACCGGCTGCTGATGGAAGCGGTGTAATCATTGATGTAAAGCCAGACAGTAAACGCTTACAATTATTATATCCGTTTGCAGCTTGGGAAGGCACTGATCTGAAAGGTTTGAAATTGCTTATCAAAGCAAAAGGAAAATGCACCACCGATCATATTAGTATGGCAGGCCCATGGTTAAAGTTCCGTGGACACTTAGATAACATAAGTAACAATTTGTTGATTGGTGCTACTAATTTCTTCAATGAAAAAACAGACAATGTTAAAAATCAACTCACCGGTGAATATGGGACTGTGCCTAATACACAACGTGCATATAAAGCAGCAGGTGTTGGAACGATAGTAGTGGGTGACGAAAACTATGGTGAAGGTTCAAGTCGTGAACATGCAGCCATGGAGCCACGTCATTTGGGTGTAAGAGTTGTATTGGTAAAAAGTTTTGCACGCATTCATGAGACCAATTTGAAAAAACAGGGAATGCTTGCATTAACATTTGCCAATAAAGAAGATTACAATAAAATTTTGGAAGATGACACCATTGATGTAGAAGGATTGATAACATTTGCGCCAGGTAAGCCTTTGCAATTGGTATTAAATCATGCTGATGGCAGCAATGAAACCATCCAGGTGAATCATTCTTACAATCAGCAACAAATTGAA
>Ga0315908_10002920_pt1 | contig 12425 bp, 17 predicted proteins | sample LakEriMetagenome_12_FD_203520 | JGI IMG/M metagenome (GOLD analysis project Ga0315908, IMG submission 203520) | Freshwater fungal communities from buoy surface, Lake Erie, Ohio, United States - Buoy 4 MA124 | ecosystem: Environmental > Aquatic > Freshwater > Lake > Lake biofilm | place: USA...
GTGGTGTTGCGCCAGCTCAGCAGCAGGGAGAGGTCGAGGGGGCGGTTGGTGGGGTTGGTGAGGGTCCAGACGAACACCGCCACCGGGTAGCTGGTGCGCTGGTAGTCGCCCGGCAGGATCGGACTGAAGGCTTCGCAGCTCACCTCGGCTTGGAACACACCCGTGTACTGGGTGCTGCTGATCGGGTAGCGGGCGGCGTAGGTGCCGGTGCGCTGATTGTCGCTACTGGCGGGATACCAGCTCCAGGCGCTCAGGGGTTCGCCGGCTGCGGGCCTGGAGGCATCGACCTCTGGCTTCACCGCTAGGGCATGGGCGCGGCTCTGGTCGCCGTCGCTTTCAAACAGGGCGAACTGGCAGTCGGGCAAGTTGCCAAACCAGTGCTCGCCGCCATCGAGGTGCCAAAGGTTGAAGGAGCCATCGGGGGCGCGGCCGATGCAGCCGGCGCCGAAGCCCCCTAGGGGCATGCCGTGGTTGGGACCGTCGTCGAGGTTGCTGGCATAACGCACCGTGTAGGGCTGCTCCCAACCCAGGCCAAAGGCCCGGCTCCAGCTACTGCTGCCAGCGGTGGGAGCCCCGTTGCCCTTCAGCAGCGATGTGAGGGCTGAAAGGCCGAAGCGCGCCATGGGGCCAGAAAAGGTGCGTCCAGCTTGTCAGAGGTTGTTGGCGGCTGGGACTGGGCTTCCTGCAGGGGCTCTAACAGAAGTGGTGGGCATGGGTTAGGCAGGGCGTTCAAGGCGCTGCAGGCGCAGCTCACTCACCGAGGCGATGGCTTCGAAATCGGCGTCGAAACTCACCAGCACCGCGTTGTGGTGCAAAGCCACGGCGGCCACCAGGAGGTCGAGGCTGAGAACCGTCTGACCGATCTGGCGGCAGGCCTGGCCCAGGTCGATCGCCCGCTGCCACAGATCTACAGGGGTGGAGAGCGTGGGCAGGGTGGCGAACTGGGCTATCAGTTGGCAGGTTTCGTCTGGACGGGCTGAACGCAGCATCTCAAAACGCACCGGTTCCGCCAGGTGGGCCTCAGGGTCGAGCACGAAGGGCGCGATGAACTGTTTGAGGGGGGCCGGGCTCCGGGTACGGGTGAAGTCGACCCACAGGCTGGTGTCGAGCAGCAGGGTCATGGAGCGAACTCCTGGTTCCGTTGGCGCTCGCGCTCTTGGTCGCCCTCGAAGCTCTCCAGCTCGACGCCCCACTCGCCGCTGAGGAATCGCTGAGCGATCTGGGCGCGACGGTGCTGCTGCAGGGCCTCCTCCATCAGGCGGCGGATGGCGGGGCCCTTTTTGTGCTCGCCGGTGAGCTCCAGGATTTCGTTCATCTCAGTATCCGAAAGTTCAACAGTCACTTTCATGACTCGGGCTTTCACAGGTCAGATTCTGAAGTCAGTATGCGCGGACTTTGGCGTCGACGCTGATCACAGAAGATTCGCTTACACCGTTGCTTTTCCGGTTGGTAGGTTTTCTGGTCTGGTTTGGTCTGGTCTGGTCTGGTCAGAGCTAAGTTGTGATCGTTCTTGTGTTCTGGGCGAGATGGCAACTCCTGCGGCCACGGGCGGCGGTGGTCGTCGCACGGTCAACATGCTCGAGGCAAAGACCCACCTCTCGCGCCTGGTTGAGGCCATCGAAACCGGTGCGGCAACCGAGGTGGTGATCGCCCGTAATGGCAGGCCGGTGGCACGGCTCACCGCGCTTCAGGGGGCTGCGCGGCCGCGGCGTCTGGGGGTGGCCCGCGGAAAGTTCACGGTTCCGGACTCGATCGATGCCGCCAATCCGCTGATCGCCGAGCTGTTTGAGCAGTCCTGATGCGCCTCCTGCTCGACACCCACACCTTTCTCTGGGCGATCAGCGATGAACCCAGGCTGGGGCCCCGCAGCCGCGATCTGATTGCCGCCGAGGCCAGCAGCGTGCTGATCAGCCATGTGTCGCTCTGGGAGATCGCCATCAAGCACTCCCTAGCCCGCAGCGACATGCCGCTCTCGGCCGCCCAGGCGATTCCATGGGCTCAGGAGTGCGGCTTCGAGCTCCTGCCGCTTGATCTTCCCCATCTGCTGACGCTCGAGCAGTTGCCCCTCCATCACCGCGATCCATTTGACCGCCTGCTCGTGGCCCAGTCGATCAGCGAATCGCTGCTGCTGGTGAGCGCCGATGCGGCGTTTGATGCCTATGGCTGCCCGCTGCAGGATGCCCGTCGCTGAATCAGAGATTGCGCAGGGGGGCGCCATCGCCAGCGGTGCTCCCCAGGGTTAACGAACCACTGCAGCGGCCCCAAGGCTGAGCAGAGACTTCAGGTCTCCTGCTGGGCTGGGGCCGCTGGCGCCTGGAAACCCCCATTCACCTCCTGATCCACCAGGGCGTCGAGGGTTACGGCCGAGCGCACCAGGGCCTGATAGCGCTGCACCACGCGGCGGTTGCGTTCGATCCAATTGCCGGGATCGCCGCTGGGCAGGCCCGTGCCGTCGCCGGCCAGCAGCTCCAGGTCTTTTTGCTGGGCCAACAGGGCCAGCACCAGGTCGTGGATGCGCTGGCGGCGGTCGCTCATGGCTGGGTCCGGTTGCACAGGCCGGCCATCATGGCTGCAGTGACCGTGGGGCGCCCTGGCTCAGCAGGCCGTGTTGGAGGTGGTCGGCACCGATGCCGGGGGGGTGGCTGCGCTGCCGGCCCGCAGCCTCGCCTTGGTGCGAGCTGCCCAGCTGCTGCTTGCCCCCCAGCGCCTGCTGGCGGAACTTGGCCCCTGGTGGCAGGAGGAGCAGGGGGCCGGCCGCATCGCGGTGGGGAGCCCCTGCCCCCAGCTTCTGGCCAGCGACCGGCCCGAGCAGATTTTCGGCTCGCTGGAGCAGGCCCTGGCAGCCGGCCGGCCGGCGGTGCTGCTCGCTAGTGGCGACCCGCTTTGGTTTGGCATCGGCCGGCTGCTGCTCCAGCGCTTTCCGGCGGCCCAGCTGCGCTTTCATCCCGCCCCCTGCTCGCTGCAGCTGGCCTTTGCACGCCTCGGCCGCCCCTGGCAGGACGCCAGCTGGATCAGCCTGCACGGCCGCGACCCCGAACCCCTGGCCGCCGCCCTGCAGAAGCGACCACCTGCCCTGGCGGTGCTCACCGACCCAAGCCGCGGCGGCGCCGCGGAGGTGCGGCTGATCCTGGCGGCCTCTGGCCTGGAGGCGGCCTATGCCTTCTGGCTGTGCGAGCGGCTGGGCCATCCGGCGGAGCGGATGCAGCGGCTGGTCCCCGGGGCACCCCTGCCGATCGATTGCGATCCGCTGCATCTGGTGCTGCTGATCGCTGAGCCGCCGGCGCCCCCGGCTGATCCCGCCGCCCTCCCCCTGTTTGGCCTTGAAGACGGCCTGTTCCTCCAGCACGACGACCGCCCCGGCTTGATGACCAAGCGGGAGGTGCGCATTCAGCTGCTGGCCGATCTGGAGCTGCCCGAGTGCGGCGTGATCTGGGATATCGGCGCCGGCGTGGGTTCGGTGGGGCTCGAGGCGCTGCGGCTGCGGCCTGGCCTGGCGCTCTGGGCCCTGGAGACCCGCGGCGGCTCTGCAGCTCTGATCGCAGCCAATGCCGAGCGGCTGGGGGTGCGGCCGGCGGGGATTCACGAGGGCCGGGCCCCCGAGGCCCTGGCGGAGCTTCCCGATCCGGATCGGGTGCTGATCGGCGGAGGTGGCCGGGAGCGGGCGGCTGTGCTGGCTGCGGTGCTGCAGCGGCTGCGGCCCAGCGGTGTGGTGGTGATCCCCCTGGCCACGCTGGAAGCCTTGGCGGAGTTGCGGCCGCTGCTGGAGCAGGCGGGCTGCCAGGTGGCGCTGGCCCAGCACCAGGCCTGGCGCGGTGCCCCCCTCGCCGATGGCACCCGCCTGGCGCCGCTTAATCCCGTGCTGGTGCTGAAGGGGCGGCTGCCTTGATGGCCTCTATCCGCACCGCCGTGCCCACCTGGATGCCCTGGGCTGCGGCCTGGCCGGCGGCAAGCTCCAGCACGCCGTCCACCTCCTGATCAGGGCCGTAGCTGCGGCAGGGCAGGTGCAGGCAGGGTTTGGTGTGGGCTTCGATCGCCACCACCCGGCCGCCCTGCACAAACAACATGTCGAGGGGTTCGGGGGTGCGGTGCATCCAGAAGCGCGCCAGAGACGGCGGGTTGTAGGGGAACCACATGCCCCGCAATGGCGCTAGCGCCGGCCGCAGCTGCAGGCCCTTGCTCTGCTTTTCGGGGGTGTCGGCCACCTCCAGGGCGATGCAGCGATCAGGCGCCAGGCACCACCGGGCCGTGATCGGCAGCCATTGGGGCGGCGGCGTGAAGCCGCACAGCAGGGCAGCCATCCCGGGTAGGGCCAGTACCCAGCCGCGTCTGGCGTTCATTCGCGGGCCTCCAGCTGGGGCAGCCGCTCGCTCAGGCAGTAGCCCTGACCGCGGATCGTGTGGATCAGCCGTCGTTCGCCGCCCTCCTCCAGCTTCTGGCGCAGGTAGCGCACATACACCTCAATCACGTTGCTGCTGCTGTTGCTGGCCTGCTCGTCGTTCCATACCTGGCGCAGGATCAACTCCCGGCTCACCACAGTGCCCTTGCGCTCCAGCAGCAGCAGCAGCAGCTGGTATTCCCTGGCCGTCAGGCCCACGGGCCGCGCTCCCCGTTTCACTTGGCGGGTGCTGGGGTTCAGCACCAGGTCGCCCACCTGCAGTAGCTGGGCCGGCACATTGGCGCGGCTTGTGAGATCTAGATGCAATCGCAGCCGCATCAGCAGGTCGCTGGGGCCGAGGCTCGAAAGCCAGAAGTCGTCTGCTCCTGAGCTGAGGCAGTGGACCCGCGCCTCCACCGTGTCGTCGCCCACATCCAGCAGCACGGGGATGGGGCCCCACTGCTCTCGCAGGGAGGCGATGCGGCCCGAATCGCCGCTGGAGAGCAGCACCGCATCTGGGGTTGCCCCAGCCGGCACAGGCTCCCTGCAGCACGAGTAGCCGGAAGCCTCGAGCCGTGGCGCCAGGGCCTCGGCCTCCGGGCCCAGCAGCAGGATGTGGGAATAGTTCATGGCGCCGTGCCGTTGCCGGGCTTGGCCACGTGGGGCAGGCCCCAACCCAATTTGTTGCGCAGCACCTGGAAAAACTCGTGGTTGGCCAGCCGCACAAAGCGCACGGGCTGCTCGCTGCGGCGCACCAGGATTCGATCCTCCGGCCAGATGTAACAACCAGCGCTGCCATCCACCACCATCATCAGTCGCTCGGGCGTGGCGGGAAACACCGTCACCGGCTCGCGGTCGCTGAACACCAGGGCGCGCGAGGCCAGCGAATGGGGCGCGATCGGCGTGAGTTGCAGCACCGGGCAGTCGGGGGTGATCACCGGTCCGCCGGCGCTGAGGGCGTAGGCGGTGGAGCCGGTGGGGGTGGCAAGGATCACCCCGTCGGCGGCGATATCGACCGGCGCATGGCGGCCGATGGCGATTTCGAAGTGGCACATCGAGGTGAGCGGCTCGCGGTGCAAGGCCATTTCGTTGAGGCAGAGCACCTCCCAGCGCCGCTGCTCGCCGCGCATCACGCTGACGATCAGCATCGTGCGCTCCTCCACCGTCCACTCGCCGGAGAGCACCTGCTCCAGGGCCCCCTCCAGCTGGTGCAGGTAGGCCTCCGCCAGAAAGCCCAGATGGCCCGTATTGATGGTGAGGATCGGGACGCCAACCGGAGCCGTTTGACGGGCGGCTGAAAGCACGGTGCCGTCGCCGCCCAGCACCACCGCCAGGCTTAGATCCCGGTCGAAGCCGGCTGGCACGCAAGCCGCATAGCCCCGGGTGCGCAGGTGCTGGTCGGGGTTGGCAAAACCCACCATGCCGCCGGAGCTGCTAACCCGCACCACGCCATAGCCAGCCGCCGTAAAGCGCGCCTCGATGGCGTCGGCGGTGGACAGGGCGAGGTCCTTGCCGTCATTCACGATCAGTCCGACGCGGGGCACCGATCGGGAAGCGAGGGGCTGCCCGAGTTTATGGGGCTCCAATCAAACCGCCCAACTAAAACTGCTCCAGGAAGCGCAGGTCGCTGGTGTAGAGCCGGCGAATGTCGTCGATGCCGTGGCGCACCATGCAGAAGCGCTCGACGCCCAGGCCAGCGGCGAAGCCGCTCCAGCGCTCTGGATCGAGGCCCATACCGGTGAGCACGGCGGGGTCAACCATGCCGCAGCCCATCACCTCCAGCCAGCGGCCACGCCACTGCACATCCACCTCGGCGCTGGGTTCGGTGAAGGGGAAGTAGCTGGCCCGAAAGCGCACTGGCAGGTCGCCGAAGAACTGCTGCAGAAAGGCCGTGACGGTGCCGCGCAAGTGGCTGAAGTCCAACCCCTCATCAATCGCCAGCACCTCCACCTGGTGGAACACGGGCGAGTGGGTGGCATCCACGGCGTCGCGGCGATACACCCGCCCTGGGGCGATCACCCGCACTGGCGGTGGGTTGTTCTCCAGGTAGCGGATCTGCACCGGCGAGGTGTGGGTGCGCAGCAGTTGGCTATCGCCTAGATAAAAGGTGTCCTGCATGTCCCGGGCGGGGTGATGCTCGGGGATGTTGAGGGCCGTGAAGTTGTAGTAATCGCTCTCGATCTCAGGCCCCTCCGATACCCGATATCCCAGGCCGGCAAAGATGTCGACGATCTCCTCGATCGTGCTGATTAAGGGGTGGCGGTGGCCCGGCGGCGTGAAGCTGCAGGCCGCAGTTACGTCAATGGTTTCGCCGGCGAGACGCTCGGCCATGGCTGCGCTTTTCACTGCCGTAAGCCGCTCGCCAAGGAGCGCCTGCACCTGCTCTTTGAGCACGTTGGCCCTTTGGCCGATCAGGGGCCGCTCATCGCCAGGCAGCTTGCCCATGGCGCCAAGCACACCAGAAAGGCGCCCCTTCTTGCCGAGCAGTCCCACTCGAAGTTCTTCCAGTTCAGCAGCGGTGCTGGCGGTGGAGATCTCTGCTGCAGCCTGGCTTTCCAGCGCCTGGAGCTGGTCGGTGAGCTGCTGCAGGGAAACGGTGGCGCTCACGGCAGGGGCGGAGGGATTACTGACTGTAAGGAGCCGCCCCAGTTACCTTGCGGCTAAATGGCGTTAGGCCCGATGGCACCGCTCAAGATCCTGATCAGCAACGACGACGGGGTCTTCGCTGAAGGCATTCGAACTCTGGCCAATGCGGCCCTGGCCCGCGGCCACCAGGTGAGTGTGGTGTGTCCTGACCAGGAGCGCTCCGCTACGGGCCACGGTCTCACCCTGCAGACCCCAATACGGGCGGAGCGGGCTGATGAGTTATTTGATGATGGCGTCCAGGCCTGGGCCTGCAGCGGCACCCCCTCGGACTGCGTCAAGCTGGCCCTGTTTTCCTTGCTGGATGAGTGGCCGGATCTGGTGCTCTCCGGCATCAACCACGGCCCCAACCTGGGCACAGATGTGCTGTATTCCGGCACGGTGAGTGCGGCGATGGAGGGCACGATTGAGGGCCTTCCCGCCCTTGCAGTAAGTAGTGCCGACTTTCAATGGCGCCAATTTGCGCCAGCGGCACGCCTCGCCCTCGATGTGGCTGAGCGGATGCTGGCGGAGGGTTGGCCCAGCAACATGTTGCTCAATCTCAATGTGCCGCCCCGGCCGGCTGAGGCGATTGGAGAGCTGCGCTGGTGCAATTCAGCGGTGCGTCGCTACACCGACCAGTTCGAGCAGCGGGTAGACCCCCGCGGCCGCAGCTACTACTGGCTGGCGGGGGAGGTGGTCAACGATCTGGAGGCTCAGGTGTCGGGGCCGGCGGCCTGGCCCACCGATGTGGCCCAGATCAATGCCGGTGGTGTCTCCCTGACGCCGCTCCAACCGGATATTTTTTGGCGCGGCCGCACGGCTGATCTGCCGGTTTGGTGAGCGGCCGTTAATCAGGCTGTGCGGTAAACCCGCTGCAGCAGCCAGAGGCTGATCCAGAGACCGATCAGATGGGCAAACAGCACCTGGGTGTTGCCCAGCACGGCCAACATCTCGATCGAGGTGATCGGTAGACCGATCACTCGCCCGGCCACGCCAGGGGTTGCCTGGATCTGGGCACCAAAGAAGCCGGGCACCTGTTGGGAGGCCTGCACAAACAGGCTGCCGGCCAGCGACTGATAGCCCAGCACCGCCAGGGTGATGCCGGCCAGGTCGGCCAGCACGCCCCGCTTGATCAGCCGCGAGGTTTCACCCTTGCTGGGCCGCACCGGCGAATTGAGGGCCCGGCCGCAGCGCACCACCAGCCAGCTCTGCCAGATGCACCAGAGCAGCAGCAGGAAGGCGATGGTGGTGAGCGAGATGCCAGGCCCCAGGCCGAGGGCGCGGGCTGAATTGGCCGCCAGGCGGCCGCCGATGTTGTTGAAAAGCAGCACCCCAACCACCACCACCCCCAGCACCACCTGGGACCAGAGCCGAATCCAGCCCAGGCGCCGCAATGCCGCGGCGATTAGCTGCAGGTCGAGGCGGTCAGCCATTCAGCCATCCAGATGGGTGAACCAAAGGTGCCATGGGAGGATCGATTTGGCTCCCGTTGCCTTTGGGTTCCGTAGCGTTGATACCCCTGCGATCCCCCCAGGAGGCCCTGCGCCCCACGGCCATCGCCCTCGGCAGCTTTGATGGCCTGCATCAGGGCCATCGCCGCGTCATCGCGGCAGTTACTGCTGCGGCTGGCAACGAAGCGGCGGCGATTCCCACGGTGGTCAGCTTTTGGCCCCATCCCCGCGAGGTGCTGCACGGCGAGGCGCGCTTGCGGCTCGACCTGCCCGCTGAAAAGCTGCATCTGCTGGAGCCCCTGGGCATTGAGCAGCTGGTGCTGGTGCCCTTCAGCCGGGAGCTGGCCGCTCTCAGCCCCGAGGCCTTCGTGGAGCAGGTGCTGGTGGGCCAGCTGGCGGCCCAGCGGGTCGCCGTGGGTGACAACTTCCGCTTCGGGGCCGGCCGCAGCGGCGACAGTCAGGCCCTGGCGGTGATTGGTGCCCGTCACGGCATCGAGGTGCAGGTGCTGCCGATGCTCTGGGATGGCGAGGAGCGGGTGAGCAGCAGCCGCATCCGCCGGGCCCTAGGGGCCGGAGATCTGGCGGAGGCCCGCCGCTTGCTGGAGCGTCCCTATCGCTTCAGTGGGCTGGTGGTGCGTGGCCGCGGGCTTGGTAAGCAACTCGGTTGGCCCACCGCCAACCTGCAGGTGGATGGCCGCAAGTTTTTGCCGCTGGAGGGGGTTTATGCAGCCATGGCATCGGTGGCCGGCGGCCCGATGCTGCCGGCGGTGATGAACCTCGGCCCCCAGCCCACGGTGGATCCCACCGCCCCTTCGGCGGTGGAGGTGCACCTGCTCGATCGACAGCTGGAGCTTGAGGGATTGGAGCTGGTGGTGGAGCCGCTGCAACTGCTGCGCCGCCAGCAAACCTTCGCCAGCTTTGAGCAGCTCGCAGGCCAGATTGCCGCCGATGCCCAGCTGGCCCGCGCCTTAAGCGCCGGGATAGGCGTGGGTGAGGCCCCAGCCAATGAAGGTTGCGATCCCGCCGAGCAGCAGAATCCCTGAAATCAGCACCAGCATCGGGCTGTCGGAATTGGCCCGATTTGGATTGCCTGGCTCGCCTGCCATTGGCCCATTGTGTGATGGATCCCACCCTAGACAGCTCCTCCAGCCCAGCTCGCGACCGGCTGCTCGATGCCAACCTCGATCGGGCTCGGGAGGGCTTGCGGGTGCTGGAAGATTGGGCCCGCTTTGGCCTCGATCGGGGCGATTTGGTGGTGCGCACCAAGGACATGCGCCAGCGGCTCGGCCGGTTGCATCGCGATGCCTACAAATTTGCGCGCCACACCGCTACCGATCCGGCCGCGGGCCTCGGCCATCCGGCCCAAGCGGAGCGATCCAGCCCCAGCGCTGTTGTGGGTGCCAACGCCGGCCGGGTGCAGGAGGCTTTGCGGGTGCTGGAGGAATTTGGGCGCAGCAGCGATCCCCTGCTGGCTGAGGAGGCCTCAGCTCTGCGCTATCTGCTCTACGACCTGGAAGTGGATTTGTTGCAGGCCTGTCGGCTGGCCGCTGCGGGCGGGGCGGGCCGCCGAGAGCTGCTGGCTAGCTGCCGGCTCTATTTAGTTACCTCGCCAGTGCCAAACCTGGAGGGGGTGGTGGCCGCCGCCCTGGGGGCCGGGGTACGCCTGGTGCAATACCGCGCCAAGGAGGCCGCCGGTCTCAATGACCTGCAAAAACTCAGCCAGGCCCGGGCCCTGCGCCAACTCTGCGCCGCCCATGGCGCCCTGTTTTTGGTGAATGATCGAATTGATATTGCCCTGGCGGTGGAGGCCGATGGGGTGCACTTGGGCCAGGGGGATCTGCCGCCGGCGGTGGCGCGCCAGCTGCTGGGCCCCGATCGGTTAATTGGCCGCAGCACCCATGCCCTGGACCAGCTGCAGCAGGCGGTCAGCGATGGCTGCGACTACCTCGGAGTCGGCCCGGTGGAGGCCACCCCCACCAAGCCCGGCCGGGAGCCGGTGGGGCTCGATTACGTGCGCCAGGCCGCGGCGGCTAGTCCGATCCCCTTCTTTGCCATCGGCGGCCTGGAGGCCAGCAAGTTGGCTGCGGTGCGGGCTGCTGGAGCCCAGCGGATTGCGGTGGTGCGGGCGATCACCGAGGCGGTTGATCCGGCTGCCGCCACCGCCGAGCTGCTGGCAGCACTTGAGGCGCCGGCTCTGTGATCACCCTGCAGGTAAACGGCGATCAGCGAGTTTGCTCAGCCGGGCTCAATTTGGAGCAGGCCCTGCTGGAGCTGGGCTATCAACCCCGCTTGGTGGTGGTGGAGTTCAACGGCACGATTTTGGCCAGACAGCTCTGGCCCGCCCAGCCGGTGGTGGAATCCGATGTGCTGGAGGTGGTCACCATTGTGGGCGGTGGTTCCTAGATTTCGACCAATTGCTTTCAGCGCCTTGGCGCTTTCAACCCGTTTGGTTTTGCGGCGCTGTTTCAGCTTGTTGGCTGTGCCGATGTTGGCCCTGAGCCTGTTGGTGGTGCACCCCAGCCCCAGCTGGGCCGCCAGTGGCGGCCGCATCGGTGGCGGCAGCTTCCGCTCGGCCCCCTCGATGCCGAGGAGCTACGGAGGTGGTGGTGGATACAACAGCGGCTACCGCGGTGGCTACGGGGGAGGGGGCATCGGCTTTCCCTTCCTGATTCCAATGTTTGGTTTCGGTGGTGGCGGCCTGTTCGGTTTCCTTGTGCTGATGGCCGTGGGAGGTCTGTTGCTCAACGCGGTGCGAGGTGGCGGTGGTGGCGGCCAGGGGCCAGCAATTTCCGGCAGCCGCGGCGATCTGGTGGGCGGCGGCCGCCCCGATGGCCCCGTCACGATCAGCCAGCTGCAGGTTGGTCTGCTGGCATCGGCCCGCCAGCTTCAAACCGATCTGCGCCGTCTAGCTAGCAGCGCTGACACCAGCCATGCTGCGGGCCTCCAAGCCCTGCTTCAAGAGACCACCTTGGCCCTGCTGCGCCACCCCGACCTCTGGGTCTATGCCAATTCAGAGGTGGGTCAGGTGCCTTTTGCTAGTGCCGAATCCACCTTCAATCGCCTCTCGATGACGGAGCGCAGCAAGTTGCAGCGTGAGGTCACCACCAATGTGGGCGGCAAGCGCTTTAGCGATGACAGCGTGGCTGCAGGTGATAGCGATGCCAGTAGCGATTTCATCGCCGTCACCCTGCTGGTAGCAAGCCGCAGCCGGCTTGCTCTCAAGGGTTCGGGCAGTGCGGACCAGGTGCGTGATTCGCTGCAGCAGCTCGGCGCCGTCGGTGCCGCTGATCTGCTGGCGATCGAGGTGATCTGGCAGCCTGAAGGGGCCGGTGAAGTGCTGAGCACCGAAGAATTGCTCACGGCCTACCCCCAGCTTCAACACCTCTAGGACTGTTGTCCTGGTTCGAGTCCCAAACGGCGAGGGGAGATCGTTGCTTGTCCCCTTGCCCCTGCCTGGCTAGCTACCCACACTGCGCTGAGTGCCGGCTGATTTCATGCTGCGTCGCTCGCCAACCTGGGTCAATACAGCGGTGCTGCTGCAGGCTATCGAGCGCTACGAGCAGGGACTTTTGCCCCGCTCGATGCAGCTCTGGATCCAAGCGGTGCTCGAGATTGAGCAGCCAGGTTCAACTCCCCTGCGTCCAGGCTGCTGAGCGCCCAGGCCCGCAGCCCAGGATCCGCAGGGCTGCCATGGCGGCGCCATAACCGTTGTCGATGTTGACCACCGTGAGCCCGGGGGCGCAACTCGCCAACATGCCGTGCAGGGCGGCCACGCCACCGGCACTTACGCCGTAGCCCACCGCCACGGGCACGCCGATCACCGGCTGGGGCAGCAGCCCGGCCAGCACGGTGGGCAGGGCTCCCTCCATGCCAGCGCAGGCGATCAGCACATCGGCATGACGCAGGTCTTCGAGGCGCTCCAGCAGCCGGTGCAGCCCCGCCACGCCCACATCCAGCACCAGCTCGGTGGCGAT
>Ga0315908_10002924_pt1 | contig 12410 bp, 10 predicted proteins | sample LakEriMetagenome_12_FD_203520 | JGI IMG/M metagenome (GOLD analysis project Ga0315908, IMG submission 203520) | Freshwater fungal communities from buoy surface, Lake Erie, Ohio, United States - Buoy 4 MA124 | ecosystem: Environmental > Aquatic > Freshwater > Lake > Lake biofilm | place: USA...
CATGAATTGAGAAAAGCCGTGCAGAACAAAAGCAATGAAAACGTCCAAAATTTCATGGTACAAATTTAAACATTTCCGCGCTTGGCAAAAAGCAAGCCACAAGTGGAAGTGTAGAATTTTATGAAAAACGATCAAACGGGGCTATTTTTCTTCGTCAACACCCAAACAAGGCTTCTGTTTTCTTTGAATTCCCTATATTTGCAACAAATTCATCACATGACGGATCCTTCACGAATTTCTACTGCGAAAGCACCAAAACCAGTTGGATTGTACCCACATGCCCGTAAGGTTGGGAATTTACTTTTTCTTTCTGGTGTTGGTCCGCGCGTTGCGGGTTCCGATGCGACAGATTCTGCCGTACCAGGCCTAGTACTTGACAAAAATGGAAATTTCATTGAATTTGATTTCGAGTCACAGTGCCGTAGCGTTTTCGACAACGTACGCATCATCCTTGAAGAATCGGGTTCTAGCTGGGATCAGCTTGTGGATGTAACGGTGTTTTTGGTAAATATGAAACGTGACTTTCACACCTACAATCGGGTATATGCCGAGTATTTCAAAGACAACTTACCATGCCGCACAACAGTGGAAATCAACTCGCTTCCTACACCTATTGCGATTGAATTAAAATGTATAGCAACAATTAATTAAACCATGACAGGATTCATTCTTCGCTGCCTTATTGCTGCAGCATCACTCTTTTTTACCGTATGGCTTTTTGCTACTGGCCATTGGGGTTGGGGAATTACCATGATTTTACCCGTAGGACTTGTGATTTTATCATTCTTCCGCAATGAAAACATGATTCTTGCGCTCAACCAAATGCGTTTGGGAGATACAGATAAAGCAAAGAAATACATCAACCGCATCTCTGCTCCTCACCTCTTGCCACGCAAGCAACATGCCTATGTTTTGTTTCTTCAAGCGGTGATGAATACCCAAGAATTTGGTTTTGCCAAAAGTGAACACTACTTGCGTAAAGCGATTGGACTTGGACTGCGTACAGGTCAAGACAACGCTGTTGCGCGCATGCATTTAGCTGGAATCTGTTTGCAGACGAACCGCAAAGCTGAAGCTGAAAAACTATTGGCTGAAGCAAAAAAAATGGACAACTCGGGGATGCTCAAAGAGCAAATCGTAATGATGCAAAATCAAATGAAGGGTGCGCCATCTAAGAACCAAATGCGCATGGCGCAGATGATGGGTGGCCGCAAGAAAATGCCGCGCATGCGCTGATGGATAAAGAAATTTCAAATCGCATCGTTTCTCAGCCGTGGGCCGATTACGAACTCATCGACGCTGGAGGCGGAAAAAAATTAGAGCGCTGGGGAAATGTTGTCACCATTCGTCCAGAGATTCAAGCCTACTTTAAGTCAGAAATCCCCTTCACCGAATGGGAGAAAATGGCCAACTGGGAATTTCGTGCTAAAGTTGGAAACAGCGGTACTTGGCGCGCTTTGAAACAAAACTCTCCAAAACAATGGAGCATCACTTACCGCCAATTGCATTTTCAACTCGAACTGACCAAATTCAAACATGTCGGTTTGTTTCCTGAGCAACGCAGTAACTGGGACCTCATCCGTAAGCAACTCCATTCTGACGATAAATTTCTGAATCTCTTTGCCTATACCGGCGCAGCTTCATGTGTAGCGCGAAATGCAGGAGCCGAAACCTATCATGTTGATTCCGTCAAGCAACTCATTACGTGGGCGCGATCAAACATGGAAGAAAGCCGATTACTCAACATTAAGTGGGTATTGGAAGATGCCTTAAAATTTGCCAATCGCGAAGTAAAGCGCGGGAATAAATACAAAGGCATTATTATGGATCCGCCAGCGTGGGGCATTGGCGCCAAAGGGGAAAAATGGAAGTTGGAAGAAAAAATCGACGATCTTTTAGCAAGCGCTGAATCCCTCCTCGACGAAGATGGATTCCTGATTGTGAATACCTATTCACCTACCTTCGACTTGAGTATGTTGCAAGGATTGGCTGAACTTTATTTCGGAAACAGACCTTTTGAAGTAAAAGAGTTGTGGATGAAAACCACTACCGGAAAAGACCTATATTTCGGTAATATTTTGCGCGTAGGATTCTCTGAACTAGAGGATTAATCGTTCAATTTTAATTCATTCACCTTCATCCTAAACGGATGGTCGCACGGCACTCTCGAAAAAAAAGCTAAATTTGTTCGCAGCATTACTTGTGGAAGCAGAAAAGAAAATAGCAGTTATTGGAGGTGGAAGCTGGGCAACCGCACTTGTAAAGATATTGTGCAATAACCTCAATTCTGTGAATTGGTGGATGCGAAGCGAAACCGCTGTTGCGCACATTCTAAAGTACAAGCATAATCCAAACTACCTTCAGTCGGTAGAATTTGACCTCAACAAAATCAATGTTTCGACAGATTTAGAGGAAATTATTCGTCCCGCAGACATTGTGATTATCGCAACCCCATCCGCATTCCTTGTCTCCATTTTTGAAAATTTTCCCACGGAAATCATGAAGGACAAGATTGTTTTTTCTGCGGTAAAAGGGATTATTCCTGAATACAATGCCATTCCAGCGCGATTCATTCACAAAACATTTGGAACGCCTTACGACAATATCGGGATTATTTGTGGTCCTTGTCATGCGGAAGAGGTGGCACTGGAGCGCCTTTCCTATTTGACCATCGCCGCACAGGATGATGAAATTGCAGAGGAAGTCGCTGAATTACTCGCTTGCCGTTACATTAAAACGACAATTTCGGACGACCTCTTTGGTACCGAACTTTCTGCCGTGCTGAAAAATGTTTACGCCCTAGCTTCAGGAATTTGTTCTGGCTTGGGTTACGGGGATAATTTCCAATCGGTATTGATTGCCAATGCCATTCAAGAGATTGAAAACTTTATTGATGAAGTGAGTCCGATTCACCGCGATGTGAAGTCAAGTGCTTACCTGGGAGACTTACTCGTAACGGCCTATTCGAAATTTTCACGCAACCGGACATTTGGATTCATGATCGGAAAAGGCTATTCCGTGAAAACAGCTCAATTGGAGATGGACATGATCGCGGAAGGATACTACGCGACGAAATGTGTGATGGAAATCAACAAGAAGTTCCAGGTGGAAATACCCATTGTGGAAGCCGTTTACAACATCTTGTACGAACGGATCTCTCCAGCTGTTGAAATGCGTCTATTGTCGGATAAGTTATCTTAAGCTCATGCTAGGTCATTTTTTTCTTTCGCATCGATTCATTTTGAATGCCTCTTCTTTGCGTATCCTTCAGCTTTCATTTTTAATCCTCCATTTTTCATTGTTAACCACCCACTTTTCATTTGGCCAGCGGCTAATTGATCATGTGAACCCGTTTATCGGCACCATGAATGCAGGACACACCTATCCTGGTGCGAGCATGCCTTTTGGATCGGTGCAATTGAGTCCTGACACGGATACCATTCCTTTTTCAGTCAATGGAAAATACACAGGTGATGTCTACAAATACTGCGCGGGATACCAGTACGACGATCCCACCATTGTTGGATTTACCCATACCCATTTCAGTGGCACTGGTCACTCCGACTTGGGGGATATTCTCCTTATGCCTGGCACTGGGAAAGTTCAAATGAATCCTGGAACGGAAGATCAGCCCGACAAAGGGTACCGTTCTCGCTTTTCCCATTCCACAGAAAAAGCAGCACCTAACTATTACAGCGTCTATCTTGAAGACCCAAAAGTGAAGGCGGAAATGACGACTACCACACGTGTTGGGATTCATCGCTACACCTTTGATCAGCGAGAAAATGCGCACCTCATCTTGGATTTGATCCATGGTATTTACAATTACGACGGAAAAAATGCGTGGACCTTCCTTCGGGTTGAGAACGACACCTTGATTACAGGCTACCGTCAAACAAATGGATGGGCTCGTACACGGACTGTATATTTTGCGATTTCCTTTTCTCAACCCATCAGCACCTATGGATTTGAAAACAACCGTCCATCGGGATACAATGGCTTTTGGGGAAAATTCAACCAATCCAAAGATTTTCCTGAGATGGCTGGTGAAGGCATTCGCGGTCACATCCATTTTGATTTGAAAGCCAATCCAGTCTTGATGGTCAAAGTTGCGCTCTCACCCGTAAGCACGGAAGGTGCCATTGCGAATATGCGCGCTGAAGCACCACTGTGGGACTTTGAATCGATAAAAAGCCAAGGTCAAGCAGCGTGGGAAAGTGAATTATCGAAGGTCAAGATTGAAGCAATTACACCAGAAGAATACACGAACTTTTACACTGCCCTTTACCATTGTTACCTCGGAACAACCGTCTACATGGACAAGGACAACAGATACAAAGGACTTGATCAGAACATTCATACGGCAGAGGGATTTATCAATTACACCACCTTCTCCTTGTGGGATACCTACCGCGCCTTGCATCCTTTGTACAATATCCTGCAGCCCAAGCGCAACAGTGACATGATCAATTCCATGCTCGCGCATTACGACCAAAGTGTACATAAGATGTTGCCTGTTTGGTCGCATTATGCCAATGACAATTGGTGCATGATTGGGTACCACTCTGTTTCCGTTTTAGCTGATGCCATGGTAAAAGGTGTAACAGGCTTCGACCACATGCGTGCTTTGGAGGCAAGTATTCAAACATCGAACAATGAATGGTTTGACGGCTTAAAATCCTACATGTCAAATTCGTTTTATGTAGCGGAAGACCAAAGTGGGAATTCCGTGTCAAAAACCTTAGAATTTGCCTACGACGATTGGACTATTGCGCAAATGTTGGCGCTGCATCCAGAATTATCTCAAGGGGCAGAAATTGATTTGAAAGACTATTATCTGATGCGTGCGGATTCCTACACTGAGGTATTTGATTCGACCATCGGATTCATGCGACCGCGATTAGCCAATGGCAACTTCAAATCACCGTTTGATCCTTTGGACACGCATGGACAAGGATTTATTGAAGGTAATGCGTGGAATTATAGCCTCTATGTTCCACACAACCCGAAAGCCTTGATTTCATTGATGGGTGGTGACAAACATTTTGTCGAACACCTTGATTCCCTGTTCACCATGCCTTTGGCGGACAAGTACATTGAGCATACGGAAGACATCATGCGCGCTGGAATCATCGGTAACTATGTGCATGGAAATGAACCGTCCCACCATGTACCTTTTCTTTATAACTGGACCTCACAACCTTGGAAAACACAGGCACAAACACGCGCCATTCTTCCATCACAATACAAAGCAACTGCAGATGGCTTGGGCGGCAATGACGACTGTGGACAGATGAGTGCTTGGATGGTGTTTGCGTCACTTGGCTTTTATCCTGTGGCACCCGGCTCAACCGAATATGCCTTGACAAGTCCAAGTGTGAAATCGGCGGAACTGCAGTTGGAAAACGGTAAGACCTTCACAGTGAAAGTCAGTCATCAAGCACCGAAAAACGTGTATATTCAAGCTGTATATCTCAATGGCAAGCCTTTAAATCGCTTATTCATCACCCATGCCGATCTTGTGAATGGTGGAACATTGGAATTTAACCTCGGTTCACGGCCAAATACACGATTAGGAATCAACCGCTAATACCTTGTAGAATTGTGGCAACGATTCCAAGCTTGAAGCACGATTAACTCCTCTCTTTTTAGTAGTTTTGGACCTATGAAAGTGTTCAAATTTGGCGGCGCATCAGTCAAAGATTCATCGGCGGTGCGCAATGTTTCCGGCATTCTATCCCTTTTTCGAGGTGAGAAAATCACCGTTGTCGTTTCTGCTATGGGGAAAACCACCAACAAGTTGGAAGAAATCGTTGCAGCTGAACAGCGACACGATAAAAAAGCATTTGATGCCTTGGTGGATGATCTCTATGCCTTTCATCTCGACATCATGGCCGAGCTGTTTCAAGAGCGGCATTATGCGGCTCACAATGCTATTGAGGACATCTTCGAACGTCTACGTGTACGCTTTCATCAACCTTTTCCCGAGAATTTTGATTATGCGTACGATCAGGTTGTTTCTTTGGGTGAGCTGTTGTCCACACAAATTATTTCTGCCTTCCTCAATGAGCAAGGTCATGCTACACGATGGGCAGATTCACGCCAATTGATACGTACCGACAATCGCTACCGTGAAGGGAACGTAGATTGGAAAAAAACAGAAGATCTCATACGCGAACGTTTGATCCCTGCCTTTGAGCAAAATGATATTCTGATTACCCAAGGCTTTATTGGTGCCACGGCTGAAGGATTTACCACAACTTTAGGTCGTGAAGGCTCTGATTATACCGCAGGAATCTTAGCATACTGCACCGATGCCGAGAGCGTTACCATTTGGAAAGATGTTCCAGGGATGCTCAATGCCGATCCAAAATACTTCGAAAACACAGTGAAACTCGATCAGATTTCATTCCGCGAAGCCATTGAATTGTCGTATTATGGAGCTTCTGTGATCCATCCGAAAACAGTGAAGCCACTTCAAAACAAAGGCATTCCACTTTTTGTAAAGTCGTTTCTTGAGCCTGAAGCAGAAGGTACAGTTATTCAAGCTTCAACGGCCAACGACCATTTGATTCCATCATTCATTGTGATGAGAAATCAAGTGTTGTTTTCCTTCAACCGACGCGATTTTTCTTTCATTGTTGAGGAGCATCTGAGCGATATCTTCAACCGTTTGGCTACCATTGGGGTGAAAATCAATTTGATGCAAAATTCCGCGTTGAATTTTTCTATTCTTGCCGACCGCAGTAAAACAGATCCGGAGAAAGTCATTGAGCTGTTCACAGACAACTACGAAGTTCGCTACAATGAAGGACTTGAACTCGTGACCATTCGCCATTACGATGCTAAAACTTTAGCGATGCTAAGCGAAGGAAAAGAAACCTTGGTTGAACAACGTACGCGCCAAACTGCAAGGCTTGTATTGAAGGAAAAAATAGCATAAAATACCTCGAATAAGGTATTCAAAAACCCTTGTTAAGCGTTATTTTTGTAGTTAATAGGTCTACATGTCAGCAAAACTCTCGGATATAAAAAATGGCAATTGCGCAACAGTCACTTCCATCGAGGATTCGTCCATTCGGTTGAAGCTGATGGAAATGGGTCTTTTGCCAGGCCGTGAGGTAACCGTTTTGTTTCGCGCACCGCTCGGTGATCCAATGGCGATTGATGTCGATGGGTACACTTTGTCGTTGCGACTTGATGAGGCTTCGATGATTCAAGTGGAGGAACACACCTTTGCTTTTGCGTAAGGCTAATACCATGAAGATTGCACTACTTGGAAATCCAAATACAGGTAAAAGTTCTGTTTTCAACCTCGTTACTGGACTGCGTCAACAAGTAGGAAATTTCCCGGGTATTACAGTCGAAAAGAAGACTGGGACGTTGCAAATTGAAGGCAATACACATACGCTAATTGATTTTCCCGGGACCTACAGCTTGTATCCAAGATCCAAAGACGAGCAGGTTGTGTATTCCGTGCTTTCAGATAACCAAGCGGAGGATTACCCTGATCTTGTTATTGTTGTTGTGGATCAGTCCAACCTCGAACGAAACTTATTCCTGTTTTCTCAGATTTATGATTTAGGTCTTCCTACACTAATGGTTTTGAACATGACCGACCTGGCTATACGCAATGGAATAGCCGTAGATGTCGAGCAACTTCATACATTCTTTCCTGCCGCACAAATCGTATCCACGAATGCAAGAGTAGGCATGGGTAAAGAGCGATTAATGACGGCAATAGCTGAAATAGCGAAAGCTAACCCAGAAAAAAGGAACCCAATTCCACTTTGTCAAGTTGATGACGTGTCCTGCCAAGAGCAAGAAGCAGAGGTGCGTTATACCTTCATCAAGCAAATCATCGCTTTATCACTTTCGAAAATAGAAAAAGAAAAAAAAGCTTCGGTCAGCAAACTCGATCGCGTTTTCGTTCATCCTGTTTTCGGGTATATCATCTTTGCTGCAATACTTTTTATCGTTTTCCAATTCATCTTTGCCTTTGCCGCAATCCCTATGGATTTCATTGATACCGGCTTTGCTGAATTTGGAAATTGGCTCTCTTATTCCTTACCTACAGGCGTGTTTTCCGATTTAATTTGTCAAGGAATTATTCCTGGAATTGGCGGTGTTTTGGTCTTTGTACCACAAATAGCGCTCTTGTTTTTCTTCATTTCCATATTGGAAGAAACAGGGTATTTGTCCCGTGTGGTATTTATCATGGACCGACTCATGCGACCTTTAGGGTTGAATGGGAAAAGTGTTGTGCCATTGATGTCGAGTGTTGCTTGTGCAATTCCTGGCGTCATGGCTACACGGACTATTGCGGATTGGAAAGAGCGAATGATCACGATCCTTGTTGCTCCGCTGATGAGTTGTAGCGCGCGGATTCCCGTTTATACCCTACTCATTGCTTTAGTAATTCCAAAGACCACAATTCTCGGAGTTTTTAACATGCAGGGACTTGTACTCTTTGGACTGTATTCACTAGGATTAGTGTCAGCTTTGCTTGTAGCGGCAATTCTTAAACTAATTTTAACATCGCGAGATAAGGGCTTTTTAATGCTTGAGCTTCCAAGCTTCAAATCTCCACGTTGGGGAAATGTAGGTATAACCGTTTGGGAAAAAGTAAAGGTGTTTATTCTTGATGCAGGTAAAGTCATTTTGGCGATCTCCATTCTTCTTTGGGCATTAGCGACCTATGGCCCAAGCGAAACAATGCGAAACAACATTGCCAAGGCGAAGAAGGAATCGAAAGAATTATGTCTTTCTGAAGAAGAAACCAACCAAAGTATAGCCTCCGCAAAAATGGAGAGTTCTTACATAGGTCACCTTGGTCATTTTATTGAGCCTGCCATTCGACCTCTTGGATACGATTGGAAGATTGGAATCTCACTCATTACTTCATTCGCCGCGCGCGAGGTATTCGTTGGTTCACTTTCTACGATTTATGCCGTGAATGAAACCGATGATGTCAACAAGCGACTCATCGATAAAATGCGTGCAGAGCGAAGAGCCGACGGTACCAAAGTGTATACGCTTGCTGCTGGCGCTTCTCTCATGGTGTTTTATGTCTTCGCAATGCAGTGCATGGCGACACTGGCAGTAGTAAAACGAGAAACCAACAGCTGGAAATGGCCTTTGATCCAAATAGGATTTATGGGTGCCTTGGCTTACTTTGGTGCAATGATTACATTTTATACGCTCTCCTGATGCAAGAAATTCTAGTCATCCTCGCCGTATCTGCTGCATGTATCTTTCTTGCGCTACAATTCTACACGAAGTTCGTGCGTAAGGATTCGAAATGTGAAGGATGTGCGGTTGGGAAAATTCAGGAGAAGTAGGTCGTTTTTATTCTACTCTAATCTTCACTCTTTAAATTCAATTTTTTCTTCTTTTTCTTCTTCCAATTCCTTGGATTATCGATAATGTATTTTTCGATTCGATGATAATCTCTCTGATTTCTAATGATATGCTCGTAATAATTTCTCTGAAAGATTTTATTTGGAGCGAAGGGGGCGGCTGGAGCGGCTGGGGCGAATGGCAATTCGCCCGATCTAGAATTTAAAAAAAGATTTATCTTTTTTGTGCTGGCGCCTTTAAATCCGCGGATTATTGCGCCAATGGTATGTGAAGGGCTTTTTGGATTCGAATGGATCCATTCTTCGTTTTCTTTTTTTTCGATTTGAGTGATAATGGTTACGATCATATGCATGTGGTCAGGCATAATGATAAATTCTCCCAAAACGACATTAGGTCGCAATTGAATAGTATTCATCCATTCGTCTTCGACGATTTTTCCAACGGAACTTAGGATCATTTTTCCGTCTTCAATTTTGCCAAATAAATGTTTTCGATTTTGAGTAACGATGGTAATAAAATAACTCCCCTTTTGAGAATAGTCATAGTTCTTTAGACGAATAGAGCGCCTATTCGGTAGATTTGAATTCGTTGACATTTGGATTTTTTCATAAGAAGTTACGAAAAAATGTTCGACCTAAATGATCTTTTTAATGCCCCCCTCCTTCTGTAGCGTCAAACGAAATACCTCTCTTCTTTAGGATTGATCCAACGTAATAGGCAAAGAACGCAAGGTATGCGAAACATACCACTCCAACCCAATACGAATGTTGAATTCCGAGTAGTTTTTCCGATGAAAGCGCACCTTGTATAAGGGAAATCACACCACCACCCATGATCATCATAATCAACAAGCTCGAAGCCGTATTCGTTTTTTCACCCAATCCAGCGATTCCCAAAGTAAAGATACATGGCCATAATGTGCTGCAGAACAATCCGACAGAAATGAACGCAAACACACTTGTCATTCCGCTGGAGAAGATACCAATCATCAACGCGGCGATACCTAGGGTCGAATAAATCAGAATTTGTCGTGCCGGTTTTCCTTCACTCACAGCATCAGCCACAGCAAGGATCACCACAATCAACAAATACGGATAAAGAGATTGAATGGAATGACCACCAATGACATTTGCAAAAGCAAACACACCGAAAGCAGCAAAAGGAAGTAGAAGGCTCAACTTCAGTTTCGTTGATTCCTTGAGGTCGAATGCACCAGCAGCAGAAGTCCAACGACCAATCATCAAACTTGCCCAAAACAAAGAGACATAAGGCGCAACAGCACTTTCTGGAGTACCCAATTTTTGCTTCATGAATTCAGGGAGATTACTCGCTGTTGAAACTTCTACTCCAACATACACAAAAATGGCAATCATTCCTAGTACTACTTGTGGAATATCTTTTTTAGGAACATTTTTTCTAACTATGCCTATTATTACCAGACTCAACCCTATCCCAGCAATTATCATTCGAATCACATCTCCTTCACCTAGCCAAAAAAGTATCTTAAAATCTAACCCAACATTTCTTAAAAATATTGATCCAATTCCAAACAAAATAAAATAAAAGCCAAGCTTTTGAATGAAATTTGAACTACTTGACTCTGAAACCGTATCACTTGTATTGGATTTTTCGATTTCACCACCAATACGGTCTGGAACAGACGAGAATTTAAAGAATACCGCAGCCAATAAGAACGCAGCACCTAGCACGAGGTAAGGAATTTGTACCGCTTCAAGGTTTAATCCTGCATCAGGGTTAGAGATACCTCCAAAAATAGCAAACGATACGATTACTGGACCGATAGTCGTTCCAACATTATTGATGCCTCCAGCGAGCGACAAGCGCATGTTACCTTTCGAAGGGTCACCCATTTGAATAGCAAGTGGGTTTGCGGCGATTTGTTGAAGTGAGAACCCAAGTCCAACAGTAAACAAACCACTAATCAAAAGTGGAAAAGATGCGTTGTTTGAGGCTGGAATAAACAAAAGAGTTCCCACTGCAGAGATGATCAAACCTAAAGCTAGGCCATTGCGGTAGCCGATTAAGTTTAAGATATCGCGCTTCAGCAAACCTGAAATGACAAAGTATAAAATGGATCCTACTGTATAAGCAACGTAAAACGCAAACGAAATCATCTGCGACTGCAGTTGACTTAGATCCAATGCCTTTTTGAAGACCGGAATTAAGATGTCATTGCTCGCAGCAACGAAGCCCCAAAAGAAAAAGATAACGATGAGCGTAACGAGTGCGCTACTTTTAGTAGAAACGGACATAAGTAGTAAATTTGTACCAAGATAGCAGTATTTCTGCGCTTAACTCACAGATTGACTCAAATTGCTAAAATTTTCTTCGTAAGCAATGAGTTTTTTCGTTGCGCCAATGATACCATTTACGTCAAAACCACAGTCTGCCCAAAGTTCTTCTTGCGTTCCATGGTGCACATAACGGTCAGGAATACCCAATCGAACAACTTCAGCAGAGTACTTTTGATCGACCATAAATTCGATGACAGCAGAACCAAATCCACCCATCAAACAGCCGTCTTCAATGGTAATCACTTTGGAGAACTTCGAAAACACCTCGTGCAACATCACCTCATCAATAGGCTTCACGAAGCGCATGTCGTAATGAGCGGCACTCACGCCAAGTTCTTTCAATTCAGCGATGGCCTTTTGTGCAAAATTCCCAGGGTGACCAACCGTAAGAATGGCTACATCTTCACCATTGGTTAATTTACGTCCTGTTCCAACTTGGATTGCTTTCATTGGTGTTTTCCATTCCAACATGACACCATTACCACGTGGGTAGCGGATGGAGAAAGGACCCATGTTTTCTTGTTGCGCAGTAAACATGAGGTTACGCAATTCGGCTTCATCCATCGGCGCAGAAACCACCATGTTCGGGATGTGGCGCATGTAGGACAAGTCGTACGCACCATGATGCGTTGCACCATCAGCTCCTACAAGTCCTCCACGGTCTAGGCAGAAAACAACATTTAAATTTTGAAGCGCTACATCGTGCAATACTTGATCATAAGCACGTTGCATGAA
>Ga0315908_10002930_pt1 | contig 12395 bp, 10 predicted proteins | sample LakEriMetagenome_12_FD_203520 | JGI IMG/M metagenome (GOLD analysis project Ga0315908, IMG submission 203520) | Freshwater fungal communities from buoy surface, Lake Erie, Ohio, United States - Buoy 4 MA124 | ecosystem: Environmental > Aquatic > Freshwater > Lake > Lake biofilm | place: USA...
GGGATCGCCCACCGGGGGATCCGATTGGTCCGATTCCCCACCACGACGTTGGCCCAAGCCGACTCGGGGGTCGGGGTCAAAAACGCGATCAACGCCTTTGGGAAGAAGAACTGGAAAGGGACGTTCGCCGTTCCCTGGGGAGTGGTCAACGATCAAGGGTTGCTTGCCAAACTCCCAGATAGAGACTTCCGAGCTGGCTTTTCCGAGTCGGTCAAAGTTTCGCTCCTGAAGAGTCCTTCGGCGTTCCGCTTTCTATGCCAACATGCCAAGGATATCGCCGCTAGGGATTGGACGGCTGTGATGCCAGCGATCCGCTCGAGCGTGCTCATGCACTTGCATCACATCACCCACGGAGGGGATCCCTTCGAAATGCAGGAAGCCCGACCGTTGGACTTTGGCCACTGGTCGGCGCACAAGCTTGAGCAGATCACCCAGTATCGACTTCGACACGGCGAGGCCGTCTCGATCGGAGTGGCGCTCGATACGCTCTATTCGCATCTACAGTTCGGACTAGACCGACACGATGCCTTGAGTGCCGTGCAAGCGCTGCTCGATCTGCACCTACCCGTTTACGATTCGGCGTTGGAATCCAATACGGTTTTCGAGGGACTTGAAGAATTTCGACAGCACCTAGGAGGCCGACTGACGCTGACGATGCTCAAGAGTCTCGGTCACGTGCAAACCGTCCATGAGGTCAACCAGCAAGTCATGGAGCAAGCGATCGAGTGGCTTGGTGAGATCCACGCCAAGCAGTACGCCTTGCAACCTTCCTGAGAACCCGCGCGCTCCGTAGACCGCAAGTCGAAAGACATACCGAGGGCGGCGTCGTTTAAACCCGTGAGCTGACCAGTAACGCCTCGTCGGTCCGTAAAATGGGGCTTCGACCCGTTCGTGGATGGATGTAACCCTTATCGAGCGGGGACTGTCCCCGGTTTCTTGTCATTTTCATTGGAAGAGCAGATCATTCCCCTAGCGCACCTGGAATGAGGTGGCGCAATTTAGCATAGACTGGGTGACGCGGGGACTGCCCCCGGGCGAGGGTTTGGGAATGCTAACAAAGGAGAGGGTAGATGCGAGGGAAAGTTGCTTTGATTACTGGGTCGACTAGCGGGATCGGTCTAACGATCGCTACCGAACTCGCCCGCCAAGGTGCTGATGTCCTGCTCCACGGTCTTGGACCCCATGAAGAAGCACTCCATGATCTGAGCCTCCTGGGACCTCGCATCGCTTATCACCCCGCCGATCTGCGTTGCCCCGATCAAATCCAGGAACTCGTTGAATTCTGCTCGTCCCAACTCGGTCCCATCGATATCCTCGTTAACAATGCAGGAATCCAATTCGTTGCTCCGGTCGAACAATTCCCGACTCATCAATGGGATGATGTACTCGCCGTGAACCTCTCGGCACCCTTTCATATCACTCGACTCGCCCTGCCTTCCATGCGACTTCGTAACTGGGGCCGTATCATAAATATCGCGTCCGTTCACGGTCTTGTCGCTTCCCCTCTAAAATCGGCTTACGTTGCCGCAAAACATGGTCTTGTCGGTTTCACCAAAGCTGTCGCCCTCGAAACCGCTTCTACCAACGTCACCGTCAATGCAATCTGCCCAGGCTGGGTCCTAACCCCGCTAGTCCAAAAACAAATCGATGATAGGGCTTCTAAAAAGAGCATTTCCCTGGCCGATGCTGCTATGGAACTTCTTGTCGAAAAACAACCCTCCCACCAATTTGTCACCCCACAACAAATTGCAGATCTCGTTGTCTTCCTCTGCTCTCCTCACGCAACCTCCATCCGCGGTGCCGCTTGGAATATCGATGGCGGTTGGCTCGCTCAATAACCCTCATCGCTCGCGGACAGTCCCCGGTTTCTTGCTAGCAACCCGTGAGCCAACCAGCGCAAGCGAGCTGGGCGATTTAACCAATCCCGCCAGGAAGCTGCGTCTGGGCTTTGATCAGACCAGCAACGCCTCGTCGGCCCGTAAATGGGGCTCCGACCCGTTTGTGGATAAACGCGATAGAAACGTCACGTACACGCACGGCCTCGGAGGGCCATGCTACGGTTGGAAAAAAATACGTGGCCCTAATCGCGCGGGGACTGTTCCCGGTTGCTTGCCAAGCGATTTCCAAAGACTAAGCCAATTTCGAAAAATTGAAGTGGATCGTTAAAAGCCCTTTTTCTAGATAAGGCTTCGTTACACACAGTTCAAAATCGCCCGATCTTGGATGCGAAACGACGTCGGCAAATATTCGCTCTCCAATATGGCTACCATTGATTACGATTGATTTCGCAATTGCTCGAAGGCAATGCTCTAGGCTCTCCCCTTCAATCTTAGCGGTGAAATCAACTGCAAGCGTTGGATGCTCTTTCAAGACAAGGCAGACATCGACTGTTGAACCTTGGGGTAATTTATAGTTTTTAGGGATACGAGCAGAAAGTACAAACCCTTTTTCATGGCCCCCCAGCGATGCGTTCTCAGGTGCCGTCCTTTGCAATTCGGCCCCAAAAGTATTCGGAGATGCCTTCGTGAGCTTAAAATTCACGCCGGCACATGCAATCGGAGCTCCATTGCGAAAAATCGCTGTTTCAGAGAACCGCAGGGCGGTACTGTCGGAAGATATGCGATCGTTGTAATAGTTTGATCCCGCTCCTGGCCACATCATTACGTCGCCCTCTTTGACCATGGCGACTGGATCGATCCGAACCTTTAATTCGGTTGAAGTCGCTCCTTCCTGCGCGCGTCCGCAGGCTCCGAGATTGCCAAGTACAACACAGTTATTCCTGACATACTTTGAAAAACCTGTCCCCTTGAGAGTTACGATTGTACCCTCATGACCCTCGACTGGAGAAACTGATGTTATCACCGTCGCTTGATCGACGATATACAAACCATGGTCATCCGTTTTCATCGCCAAATTCCTTAACTTCGAGTTACATAGCGAGTTGCCAGCCACATCGCAGTGTGGATGGGTTACTGAGCAACCACGTTGAAAAAAGCTTACACCAGCAAGAGAAGCATTTAAAACCCCGAGTATTTCCAGCGAGATCGCCCGCTGAGTACGACGACCAATACTTGCATAATGACTTGAATGCGACAACTCTCATTTGTAGGGAAATGGGGTCTAAGTCATTGAAATGGCGGAAAGAACCACCCTTTTCTCGACCATATCTCATGGCCCTCTGTACGATACCATTGGCTAATTGCTATCGGACAAGACTAAATCTTGTATCGTGGTAACTTCAACCAATTGAAAATCCCTTTTGGTTCGATGTACGCTCGTAACCGTCCACAGATCGGTTCGTGGGTTTTAGCGAACTGACCTATAGACAACGACAAGCATTTTCCTGCCAAATGCATGGATGAACATTACGCTATTGCGCGGGGACTGCCGCCGGTTTCTTGCCATCGCGCGGGGACTGTCCCCGGTTTCTTGCCTTTTGCCCCAACGGGGCGCAAGGTGAAAGCCCAGGGCAACGCCCTGTGGGCTCGAACGTTGAAATAGAGCCCCGCCCTGAAGGGGCGGGACTCAACGGCGCGGAAATCCATGCGTCGTCTTACCCAGGGCGGCGCTTCGCTTTGCCCTGGGCTATCTCATTTTGCCCCGTTGGGGCGGGGAAACAAAAAACCCCCACCGCGCGGGGACTTTCCCCGGCTTCTTGTCCCCGGGTGCTTGTTCAAGATGTGATATATTGTCCTTTCTGGCCAATTCAGGCTTGCCAAATGCGATTTTTAGTTATACTTTAGTTATATCGAGCCGATGGAAGAATTGCAACACACTGACCTTCCGCCTCGGCAAGATGTGCGGATCTGCTTGCCGGCGTTCCGGGATGCCCACGTGATTTTCCCCAGGTTGTCTGGCCGAGCAAGACTACGTCGGCAGGTACTGAAACTGCAGTGGTGGACAACCCCTTTGGATTACCATGAGCACAACATCAACGACAGACACACTTCGCGAGAATTCGAATACCGCGATCCTGAGGCTTATTCTTTCTTTGCGTGGTCCACAACAACAGGCATTCATTTCGGCATTGCAGGAATGCGGCGAACAATTACGGACAGATGCCGAGAGGTTAATGGCCATCGTAGACGATCCCAAGTCACTCCCTGGTGCACGCGGACGAGCGTGGAATACTCTGCTTGACCAGTTCCACTTACTGCCCGATGACGAAGGTCGTTACGGGATGGATCTGGCTCGATCAGAGGCAGGAGCCGCCGAGCGTTTTCCAACGCTTGCAAGAGAAGTCGAACAGATGGATTCCCAAGAAGCGTTGTTTTCGGATCGGCTTCGTCAGATCATGAAAGACAAAAACATCACTCAACAACAACTGGCTGAGCGTATCGAATGCTCCCAGCCTGCGATTTCTCAAATGCTCAATCGAAAGTGTCGCCCTCAAAGAAAAACGCTAGACAAGATCGCGTCAGCACTCAGTGTCGACGTGCTTGAACTTTGGCCTGACTTGGAGATTATTCATTACATGGATGAGATTGCAGCAGCAGAATCAGACGGCTATGTCATGAGCGAATCCGAGGCACGCGGACTTCGCGGCAATAGCCAGCCACGTTCGAGTATCCGAGGCAAGCCTCTGAGATCACGAAAGGATCTCAAGACCAACGATGGATGAGTTTGAGCTTTTCGCCGACGAATTCACCGAAGCCGACCAAGAAGACTTGGTCGGCTTTTCTTGTGGGGATAGCACTTCGGGGCGTTTATGTACGGAATGGATTTCCGGTTCTGGTGTCCTGGATTCTTTGAAACGAAAAACGAAAGTTTGGATTTACCGGAATCAAACGGAAAATGTCGTTGGCTACAGCTCAGTGGGATTCGTGAAATGGCACTGGCCATTACCGGACGGAGCCTACACGACGGTGCTGTATATCCCAATGATTGGAATTGACCAGAGGTACCATGGGCAGCCACCGGAGAAAGAATGGCGGTACTCGCATCAGATCATGAATCACTTGATATCGAGTTGCCATCGAATGAATGGTGAACGCAAGCAAGAACTCAAGCAACCTGTTGAGTGGCTGACCTTAAAGGTATTGCCCGACAATGCCGGCGCAATTCGGTTATACAACCAATTCGGCTTTGAACTCATTGGGAACATCGAACAAAAACATGGACTTCGAGTGATGAAGCATCGTTTGGCCGAGTAGTCAGTCGCAGTGGTTATCGATACGTCTCCGGACGATTCGTTCCCTTTTGAAGGCATGTCCTCTACCTTTTTATAGGCCTTGGACCCGGTGAGCGCATTTGCAACTTTTGAATTCTCCGACCCGTTTGTGGATGGACGCCACGCTATCGCGCGGGGACTGTCTCTGGTTTCTTGCTAATATTCGCTAATTGCGATCCCTGATATTCGCTTGGCACCCCTTCGCCCCCGGGGTTTTGGCCGGGGGAGAAAGGGGCGGGGGGGATGAGGGGGCCGACCGCGCGTAAGGCTGTTTGGCTCTTCACCTAAAGCCTAACGCCTGCTCGGATTGGGTCCGACCGCGCATCAGGGCTGTTTCGCCCGCGCGCGGGGACTGCCCCCGGGTTTTTTCCAGCCGCCTGCGGCGGGCGCGTTGGGTTTTGGACAGTGTTGACTGGATTGACCGTGTTGACTGGATTGACGGCGGACGTTGTTGACCTCGTTGACAGTGTCCACTCTGTCCGCTCTCAACACAGTCAATCCAGTCAACACCGTCAATCCAGTCAAAAAAGCCTCCGCCCTCAGGCGGCGTGGCTGTTTGCCCTGTGGGTTCGAACGTCGCAATAGAGTCCCGCCCTGAAGAGGCGGAACTCAACGGCGCGGAAATCCATTCGCGGACGAACCCAGGGCGGCGCTTCGCTTTGCCCTGGGCTATTTCATTTTGCCCCTTTGGGGCGGGGAAATGAAAAAACCCCGGGGGCGGTCCGTCTCATCATCACGTTATGGAATGTATTTCGGCGATTTCGTTTAACCCGTAGCCAACGGCGTAGGACTTAACCAAGTCCCCCAGGACGCTGCGTTTGGGCTTTGATCTGACCAGCAACGCCTCATCGGCCCGTAAAATGGGGCTTCGACCCGTTTGTGGATAAGCGCGATCGATTCGTCATCTACACGCACGGCCTCGGAGGGCCATGCTACGGTTGGTGCCTCGTCGGCCCGTAAAATGGGGCTCCGACCTGTTTGTGGATGAACGCTACGCTATCGCGCGGGGACTGTCCCCGGTTGCTTGCCTTTTGCCCCAACGGGGCGCAAGGTGATAGCCCAGGGCAACGCCCTGTGGGTTCGAACGTCGAAATAGAGTCCCGCCCTGAAGGGGCGGAACTCAACGGCGCGGAAATCCATGCGTCGACTAACCCAGGGGGGCGCTTCGCTTTGCCCTGGGCTATCTCATTTTGCCCCTTTGGGGCGGGGAAGCAAAAAAAACCCCACCGCGCGGGGACTGTCCCCGGTTGCCCGTCCCCGGTTGCCCGTCGTCCCGCTCCGGCCGCAACCCGCATCGGGATTCCGGAGGGATCCAATCCATTAGCCAGAGGTAGTCGAATCGCCACCCCCGGTGGATGACGTAGAGAGCCGCAAAATGGGCTTTCACGACAGGGCAGAACCGCTCAACACGTTCGATTTCGCGATCGAATCGGCCGTCAGCGACGGAAACAAAGCAAGCATTCCGCCAGCCTACGGGGGGGGACTGTCCCCGGTTTCTTGTCAAAAACGCGGGGACTGTCCCCGGGTACTCAGTTAAACCCGTGAGCCAACCAGCGCCAGCGGTTGGGCGATTTAACCAAGCCCGCCAGGAAACTGCGTTTGGGCTTTGATCTGACCAGCAACGCCTCGTCGGCCCGTACAATGGGGCTCCGACCCGTTTGTGGGTAAGCGCGATCGATTCGTCACGTACACGCACAGCCTCGGACGGCCATGCTACGGTTGGAAAAAAGCCGCCGACGTACCTAGGGCGGCGCTTCGCTTTGCCCTGGGCTATCTCATTTTGCCCCTTTGGGGCGGAGAAATGAAAAAAACCTCATCGCGCGGGGACTTTCCCCGGTTTCTTGTCAACCCACTAAGATTTCCTATTCCCTTGATTGCTAGCTATAGATTCTGCTGCAATCTCTGTAACTTGCCACGATTCAGGGTATTTCGTTCGGTTCATGGCCCCGCCCCTTGATTTTGCATGGATCGCGACCGATACTCTTTCCAACACACTCGCCGCACCCCTCGCCGAAAGAGCCCTAAGCTCTTTGGATGACGTGCATCAAGGGCGAGTTATTTTTTTGCACTCTTCCTATTTGCGATTGGTGAATGAGGAGAAACTTCTATGCGCCAGCCATACTGTAAAGGTTGGCTGTCCTATTCCGACCAAGTCCAGCTCCTACAGCATCGCGGGCTGGTTGTGTCGGACCTTCGCAAAGCAGAGCAGTTTTTATCTCACCTCAACTACTATCGATTTAGCGGGTATTGCTTAGCGTTCGAATCGCAACGTCATACTTTTGTAGCGGGGACGACATTCGAGCAGATCGTCGACGCTTATCAATTTGATCTTGGATTGCGAGACTTAGTTACCGAAGCTTTGGAAATCATCGAAGTTGATTTGCGAGCTGCGATAGCTTACTTTTTCGGTCAGCGGTATGGCGCATTCGGTCATACTGTTGCGTCAAATTTCCATATAGGATTTGGGCACACGGACTGGTTGCTTCGACTCCAGGAAGAGGCGCATCGATCGAGCGAACTTTTCGTTACCCACTTTCAGCGGGCATACATCGAATTCCCGGACCTCCCTGTTTGGATGGTGACGGAGGTGATGTCGTTTGGCGGCTTATCGAAGATGTTTATGGGAATGAGTCGCCCCGATCAAAAAGTGATTTCAAATCGCTACAGTTTACAGCCGATCATCCTTCAAAGTTGGATGCACCATTTTGTCTACGTACGAAATCTCTGTGCACACCATTCACGGCTTTGGGATCGCGTTTGGGCAATCAAGCCGACACTGCCATACGGCAAAGATTGGGCTGTACCAAACTTGCGCAGCAACCGACATCTGCTTGCAACATTGATGCTTCTCAGGTATTGGCTAAAGCGAATTCCGGCTGCCAATCGTTTTGCGTCGAACTGGAAGATTCGGGTGGAGGAACATTTGCAATCGCCACCGGCTGTCGCATCCCCCGACACTCGAATGGGACTAACGCAATCTTGGATGTCGAATCCGATTTGGAAGTAAAGGACCATTGTGTTGCCATTTCGAAATGAATTGGCAGACTGGATTAGTCAAACTCCAAGTTTCACCGCGCGAGGTCTGTCCCCGGTTTCGTGCCAGCAACCGGTGAGCCAACCAGCGCCAGCGGTTGGGCGATTTAACCAAGCCCGCCAGGAAGCTGCGTCTGGGCTTTGATCAGACCAGCAACGCCTCGTCGGCCCGTAAATGGGGCTTCGACCTGTTTGTGGATAAACGCGATTGATTCGTCATCTACACGCACGGCCTCGGAGGGCCATGCTACGGTTGGAAAAAACCCCGTGACAGTCCATCGTCGTATTGATGACCTTATCGCGCGGGGACTGTCCCTGGTTTCTTGCCTTTTGCCCCAACGGGGCGCAAGGTGATAGCCCAGGGCAACGCCCTGTGGGTTCGAACGTCGAAATAGACTCCCGCCCTGAAGGGGCGGAACTCAACGGCGCGGAAATCCATGCGTCGACTAACCCAGGGGGGCGCTTCGCTTTGCCCTGGGCTATCTCATTTTGCCCCTTTGGGGCGGGGAAACAAAAAAACCCCACCGCGCGGGTACTGTCCCCCGTTTCTTGCCAACAGGGGGGAGGTAGTGGATGTGATCGTTACGAGGGATCATGCCTATCTACCCTGCTTACCTAGGGCAAATCAAGTGACTTTTTGGCTAGACCGGCTTAGAATGTCATCTGGGAAGTTTCTCGATCGAAACCAGGAGTTCTGGGGTGGTTATCAAAGGCACAGTTCACAACGGAATGATTCGCTTTGAAAACTCTGAACTGCCAGAGGGAACTCAAGTCCTAATCACACCCGTGCAAATTCCGATCGCGAAGGCTGTGAAAGAGGACAGTTTGGAACAGCTCAAGCGGGAGGTTCACCGCATTGCCTCTTTGGCTTCCGAGAGTGACACTGATGATAGTTTTTCAGGTGCCGATCACGACAAGCTCCTCTATGGGGGGGGAGTATGATCTTTGTTGACACCGGAGTATGGTACTCGCTTCTTGTACCTAAAGATCCGAGCCACCAAAAGACAGCGAAGTGGTTTGACGCGGTCGCGCAACCGATAGTTACAAGCGACTATGTCGTTGACGAGACCTTGACTCTTCTGTTGATGCGAGGCGAGCGTTCCAAAAACTCTCATCAGCCGGATTGAGTTTTACCGACTGCACTTCGCATGTGGTCGCAGACGACTTAGGGATAAGAACGATTGCGTCATTTGATCACCACTTTCAGACCACCGCACGTTTCCAATTGGTTCCCTAGGCGCGATAACCCTTCATTTTTGCCTTCCAACGGCAAACACGCGACGCGATTTACTTTGGGACCGTACCGGGATCGGTGCCGATCTCGGGGCCTCTGGCTTGGCAGCAGGAGCCTTGGGTGGACGCCTTCGGATGTCGGCATCGCTAGCCAAAAACGCGGGGACTGTCCCCGGGTACTCAGTTTGGATTGTATCCAGGCGACGAAGTTAAACCCGTGAGCCAACCAGCGCTAGCGGTTGGGCGATTTAACCAAGCCCGCCAGGACGCTGCGTTTGGGCTTTGATCAAACGAGCGACGCCTCGCCCGCCCGTAAAATGGGGCTCCGACCCGTTTGTGGATAAACGTGATCGATTCGTCACGTACACGCACGGCCTCGGAAGGCCATGCTACGGTTGGAAAAAAACCCGTGACAGTCCGTCGTATTGATGACCTTATCGCGCGGGGACTGCCCCTGTTTTCTTGCCTTTTGCCCCAACGGGGCGCAAGGTGAAAGCCCAGGGCAACGCCCTGTGCGTTCGAACGTCGAAATAGAGTCCCGCCCTGAAGGGGCGGAACTCAACGGCGCGGAAATCCATTCTCCGACGTACCCAGGGCGGCGCTTTGCTTTGCCCTGGGCTATCTCATTATGCCCCTTTGGAGCGGTGAAATGAATAAACCCCTATCGCGCGGGGACAGTCCCCGATTTCTTGCCAATGGCGTCCGATGGCACAATGCAGGTGGGGGCTTTGCCATGGGTGGTCCCTTTTGCCCCAAATTGTTGTATGTCTTCAGCGACGGATCTTCTATCGCTACTCAGCGTTCAGCGGCGTACCTTCAATCATCACGGAGAACGATCTATCGTGGCATGAGAATACAAAAGCAATCGAGCTGATTTTGGATCGACAACTCTAGTCTGAATCCTCTCTGTACTCGATCTCGCTCCGAGGAACCGTTTCTCTATCCTTCCAAAAGAACTTCATCATTGTGGGGTGCCGTTCAAACGTGCTGTCCTCGAGGATCTGTTCTATGACAGATTTGTCTTTTAGCCCATACTTCTGGTTGCCGTCACCAAGTTTGCGTTCAAGAATTCCAGCGTTGAACAAAGCGTCCACAACATCGTTGACCTCCCCCTTCGAAACGTGTTTTGGAAAGCCGCCGTTAGGAATATCAGGAAGCCGCAGAAAGCTCTTGTTCAGAGCAGTCCCCCCCCAAGCTCCACGTCTCTTTAGCTTTTCGATGATTCGAAAAGCGATCATTTCTCGCTTCGAAACCCGCGGATGGCCACCGTTAAATCGATCGAGTGCTTCGTTTAGCTTTTCGTAAATCTGAATGCTGTCTGTTGGTGTATTCAGAAACAACACATCAATGTCCGATAGCTTTGATCGAAGAATTGAGAGTAGTTTAAGTTGAACGCTATGAATGAATACTACTGGTCCAGTTCTCGTCTTAAGTCGGGATATTTCAGCCGCGACAATGAAGCCTAGTTGGGCACTCAATGGTATGGGGAAAAATTCACAGCCATTCCATTGGGGCTCTGATTTCGCTAGTTCGAAAACTTCGGTAAGCCAAGCCTCAAGATGTGGGTATCGCTCGAATGGCGGATGGTAAACATAAAGGTAGCGAGGAGCCATTTTGCAAAGTCTCCAACGCAGTTACTTTAGGAGGTCTGGACGCAGCTCACCTATCAATATGGAAGCCGGAATTCGTATTTCGAGTAGCTCCGCCGTCGTCAACTTCGAAATCGAACTGAGTAGCACCTGCCGTAATTGATCCTGACTGCGATTCACTGGTTGGAGTATAACTTGATTATCTATTCGCTTTTGAATTGTTGCTGCATTTTCAAAAACCAACGAAACATCAACACCATTAGATTCGCACCAATTTTGTACTACTTCGATCACAGCTTTTGATCTTTCACGTTTCCATTCATTCGCTAACTGGGGTGAAATCTCACAAAGTGATTCGGCGAATGCAAGGTACCACTTAGATGCTTGAATAGAATTTCTAGCGGACTCTGATGTTATGTTTTTTTTATCAAGAAATGAAATTGCATTCTGTTTTTCCCACTCGGATGAAACTGGTGTTAACTCGATCCACCCAATTCCTGGTGACGCGTCGTTCTCATTTAGAATCTCGCCAGAGGAAGAGTTAAAATAACGTTTCCCTGGAGGATCTGCTTTGACAAAAGCATACCAGACATCGGTCTTCAGCCGTTTGTGGTGCATCGAAGGTTGAGGAAGACTCGCTTTGCCTTCGCTTCGCAGCAATCTGAAAGAAAAGGCATTCTTGGAGTTTGGACCAGTAACCAAGAAATTCTCATTTTCCAATTCGAAAAGTAGATCCTTGAATTTTAGAAATCCGAAGTCTTCAAAATTCCCGAGGAGCCTTTTAAGTAGATAGGCAGCAGAGGCCGCCGTCATGCTTCCATCCGGGTCATTGGAGCGGAAATTGTCGACGAGCAGTGCTTTGGCCGACTTTAGATACTCACCACGATTCATTCAAATGTCCTCCACACGAGTGAAAAACAAAACTCTCGATCTTTGTCCAGACCGAGAGTTCTTTCTGTTTTGTTGTGCGCAAGAACCAGAATGCAAATCGTTATTGGTCGTTCTTTTGGAATGCTTGCTGTCAAACCAAATCCAGACCATTTGCTCATCTAGGCTTTGCCCCGAGAGCAAATGCCCCCTGAACGCCGCTGAGAGGAGTATCGACCAAACACAACACAGAGTCAAGCCGAATTTCTGCTTTAGCCCATGTTTTCAAGCGTTTGAGTCCCAAAAGGACGGCTGGGATCGTTAGACACTGAACCTCGTAAAGACGTTTTCTCCAATAAAATACCGGTGATTTTTTGGAACATCGGTGCTTTGTGTGGGTAGCCAAAGGCAGAGAAAGCACCCAAGAGGATTCGCGCGAGGGTTGGTAGAGACATCGCACAGTGGAGAGTTTGAGACTGGGCTAACGCGTGCATACCCCTGAA
>Ga0315908_10002931_pt1 | contig 12392 bp, 10 predicted proteins | sample LakEriMetagenome_12_FD_203520 | JGI IMG/M metagenome (GOLD analysis project Ga0315908, IMG submission 203520) | Freshwater fungal communities from buoy surface, Lake Erie, Ohio, United States - Buoy 4 MA124 | ecosystem: Environmental > Aquatic > Freshwater > Lake > Lake biofilm | place: USA...
TGGCTAAATTCAGGGTGCAACGGCATCTATCCAGGTTTCATACCCTACGCCCATCAGGAAAGGTCCGTTGAGGTGGTTTCCTCCAAAGGAGAGAATTTGGTTGTTACCACCGGTACCGGTTCCGGAAAGTCCATCTGCTTTGAATTGCCTATAGTAAGTTACTGCCTTGCCCAAAAGCAGAACAATCAGGAAGGCATCAAGGCCATCATCATCTATCCGATGAATGCATTGGCCAATACCCAGTACGAGGAACTGGCAAGAAAACTAAAAGGTTCAGGATTAAAAATTGGCTTATATACTGGAGATACACAACATACGGGTGCGGATGCATTAAAATCTTACAAAGATGTTTTCGGCGAGGATGCGGTGCCGAATGACTCTGAAATCATCGATCGCCAGCAGTTGCGAAGAACACCGCCTGACATTCTCATCACCAACTACGTGATGCTAGAATTGTTATTGACACGTAATGACGATGCGGAGCTTTTCCGGGATGAGATTCGCCGTAACCTGAAGTTCCTTGTACTTGATGAGTTGCATACCTATTCAGGAAAACAAGGTGCTGACGTTGCGTACCTGATTCGAAGACTGAAACAGAAGACTGATTCTAAGGGTAAACTCATCTGTATTGGCACATCCGCTACCATGGCGAATGATGCAGGTGGTGCTAATGCAGCCGTGGCCGCTTCAGGATTCGCATCTCGTATTTTCGGAGAAGAATTCAAGCCGGAGAACGTGGTCGTGGAAGAGGAGGACAAGACCATCGAATTCGATGGACATATCATTTCACCTTCGGTCACTGTTTCCGAAAATGATTTCAGCAGTTTCGATAGCTCCAAGATTGATACCTGCCTTTCACTTTTCAAGTCAGTTATGGGTCATGAGTTCACTGGTGTAAAGAATGCACTTGCCTTAGGCGAAGAATTGAAGAATTCCCGCATTCTCGGCTTTTTGGAAAAATCGCTGAGGGAGGTCAAGGATTACGGAACGCTCGCTGCTGAATATCAAAAGGAAGTTCGCCCAAGTGCCACCATCGATGCCTGCAAACTGGAAATACATGCAGGGTTGATATTGGGAATGATGGGAACCGTCATTTCTGCAATGGGGCGTGAGGTCCCGAGGTTTGTACCAAAGATTCATGCTTTCTATAATCAGGGAAGCGAACTGAAAGGTTGCTTGGTGTCCGATTGCGGATATCTGAGTGATACAGGTGAAACAACCTGCCCTGAATGCGATAAGAAAGGACGTGGAGTAGTTACCCTGTATCCTTTGCATTTCTGCCGTACTTGCGGTCAGGAATCCTACGGCATGCGTTACGACGAACAGACAGGAGAATCAACGCCGTGGACCTTTCAGGATACATCCAACGAGCAGAACACAGGATACTATCTCCCGGATTTCAAAGAGAGTCTTGATAGGTTGCCGGAGCACTGGCTCACTCCAAAAAAACGGGAACTGAGCAGCAGGTACAAGGACAAAAAGCCGATTTTGGGGGTATTGGATCCGACCAAAGACCGATTCGTAGAATACCATGACGATGAAGATCAGCTCGGAACCCTGATGCTCGCTCCGCTTCCCTACTGTCCGGGTTGCAGGACCGAGTTCTCCGGTAGTTCGGAATACGCAAAGTTATTCCTGTTGAATTCAATCGGTCGAGCTACGGGTACGGACGTAATCGTAACGGCATCCCTTGGAGCATCCCCTGCCAACGAACGGAAGGTGATCGGATTCACCGACAACCGGCAGGATGCGGCATTCCAAGCGGGGCACCTTGACCACTGGTACAATCAGATTTATTTCCGCCGTGCACTCTACAACGTGCTTAAGGAATTGCCTGACTTTGTCCCTGTCAAAGAAATACCGGAGTTGTTGTACCCTCATGTTATTGATGCCGATTACGAAAAGCAGCATGTGCCATTTGCCCAGCGAAGGATGTTCAAGGAGAAATACCTGAGATATCTGGAAACCTATCTCTATGTTGAGATTCGGGGTACGAAGAGGTTCATAAGCATCAACCTTGAGGATGTCGGTTTTCTGGAAGTCGGTTACGAGGCTTTAAATGAGGCGGTAGATCAACCGGAGTTGAATCCGTTCGACGAGCTGAAGAAGTTGGACAAAGGCCTATTGAGGGATTTCCTGAGGGGTTATATGGAGATATTCCGCTGGGAAATGGCCATTGGCCATCCTAACTTGATAGACAAGTCTACCTTCCGTCAGCAAGTTGTTGATTATATCCAAGACAAGGCCCCGGAGAAAAGGATTTTCGAAGCAGTAGAGGACACGAACGTAGGTATCTACACTAATGGCGACAAGGATAAGTTCAAATACTCGCCTTACACTTACCATTCGTTTAATGGTTCCCGCTCTTTGATGAACTGGGTTAAAAACTGCACGGGATACGACGACACCAATGATATTGTAAGAGTAATTGAACAGGCTCGTGACTTTCTTGTCACAGTAGGATATATAAAAAAGGCAAAGGTTCAATACGAGGATGTTTACTATCTTGAACCTGATCAATTATTAATTAGAAATCCTAAAAAAGGCTTCAAAAAGCAATGCAAAAAGTGCGGATCTAGATACAACTGGGAGCAAGCGTTGAATTGTTTGAAGGCTTCTTGCAAGGAGGAGTTGGTTTCTGCAATGCAGCAGGAGAATTTCTACTCAATCCAATACTCTAAACCATTCTTGGGTAACGATTACATTGTTTCTGAAGACCATTCTTCTCAGGTCAAAGGGCAAGAGCGGAAGAAAAAGGAAAACGCATTCAAGAAGAACCCGCCAGAAATACAATTCCTGATTGCGACCCCAACGATGGAGTTGGGTATTGATATCGGTACTCTTTCTTCCGTTTACCTTCGCAATGTTCCTCCAAATCCGAGCAATTATGCCCAACGAGCTGGGCGTGCAGGCCGAAGCGGTCAGGGGTCCATCATTCAGACGTTCTGTGGTTCCGGATCAAGTCGTGGAGTTCATGACCAGTATTATTACAACAGGCCTGTGGAAATCGTGTCAGGAAAGATTAGTGTGCCGAGATTCAATCTATCAAACGCCACACTGTTCGCTTCACACGTCAACAGTCTCGTTTTGCAGACAATTGACAAGAAGCTGCTGACAAAGCCAAGCCAGTTCCTTGACTTCGCAGACCGGAACGAGGTTCCGATGCTGAAAGATTACTCGGATGACCTCATTGATTCGATCCAGCGCTGCAGGCAATCCATTCTTGACAATATCCGGGAAGCGTTCGGTAAGGAAATTGCCGAATCCAATGGTCAAATTACGTGGCCCTCAATCGAAGATCAGGTGGACCAGTTCACTTATTACTTCGACCGGGCATTCGACAAGATGAGGGAGGACTACAAGGAGTCCCTGATTGAGATCGAAGCCATCGACAAGCGGATACGCGAGGAAGGGAATGCAGACTACACCCTGCAGGGAAGAAGAAAAGCCCTTGAAACTCGGAACAATAATCTGAAGGACGGAGAACAGGACTTTTACGTTTACCGCTATCTATCGCAAGTAGGATTTCTTCCTAACTACGCCTTCCCATCAAAGATCACATCTGTGCGCATGTTGCACAAGGGTGAGGAAGAGGAAATTAGTCGTGACCATTCTATCGCCATCCGTGAGTTCGCACCGCACAATACGATTTACTATGGTGGTTTGAAATACTCGATTCAGTCAGTTAGCCGAGAGGTTGATCCTACGAACAGATTTTTGGCGGTGGTATGTGACGACTGTGAACACGTCGAAAAACTGGGAAGTGGAAGTCAGATGCCATCTAACTGTCCGAACTGCGGTTCGGTATGGGATAGCCAAACACCGGTTACGGTAATGAAGTTCCCGAAAATGCGTGGCCATAAACGCACCCGCATAACGGCCGATGAAGAGGAACGATTGAAGGGGGGGTACAAGATTGTCCACTCCTACAAGCCGACGGCGAAAGCGGAGATGAACGAGGTGATTTCATCCGGTGATTCACTCTGCAAGATTTCATTTGAACGTAGCGGTGAGATGAACCACCTGAACCTTGGCCAGATGGCCGACTTCAACAAGGGTAACAAAGGATTCATGTTGGATACCGTCAACCTTCTTTGGGTTCCTATACACAAGGTGGACGAACACGTAAAGGAGAAAAAGATTACAGGCAATCAAATAAATAGGAATATTTCCCTTCTCACGGAGTCGAGGAACGATGTCATCTCCATACAGTTGTCGCAAGGCTACAACGGCGACGAGGAGGTGTTCTGCCAGACACTCCTGAATGCCCTATTTCAGAGCATCTGTACGGTGATGAACCTAGATGACAACGAGATTAACGGAATGTACCAGCCAATATCAGGACAGAATGGGAAGATTATCATTTTCGAAACTTCCGAAGGCGGAACAGGAACACTGTCCTCGCTCGTCAAGGACAAGGAGTTAATCAAGCGGATTGCATTAAAGGCCCTGGACATTCTGCACTTCGAGGCGGATGGAAGCAATAAGACCGATGCCTGTCAAACTTCTTGTTATAACTGCATTTGCAACTTCTACAATCAACGCTTCCATAAATTGTTTGATCGGGAGTCTGTAAAGGAGTTTCTGCTATCGTTAAGTCAGGTTTCAGACATACAGGGCTCCCAGGATTACAACGTCATGTTCGACGATTTCTTGAGCAAAGCAGTGTCACCTCTTGAGATAGAGGTTTTGAAACATATACGTCAAGCGGGCATTAAACCTCCAAAGGAGATGCATAGGATAATCACCAAAGACGGAGAGCCTATAGCCGAGGCCGATTTGTTTTATGAACCTAAAATCTGTGTCTTCGTTGATGGTCCTGACCATGATAAGGATTATGTTAGGAACGATGATGAAATTAAAAGAACTAGGTTGAAACAACTTGGGTATAAAATTATTGTTGTAAAATATGCTGATATGATTTCAGGAATTGAAAATGTGAAAATGGCGGTCAACTCGTAATCAATACATTATTACTTTCTTATTCGAGTAAATGAAAATCAAGTCACTATTTGTCAGAGATATTTCTTCGAAGACTTTGCTTTACTACGATGAGAACAGAGCTTCGGAATGCCAAGGTATTTGCGATTATTTGCGTATTGATTTTTTGCCTCTCATTGGTGAATACAAATATGCCGAACGGAGCAAAGGTGCGTTTAGGATTGGTGAATTGGAAGAGGGCATGCGTGTTGGAGAATTCGCACTCATTTTTTCGGTGGAGTTCTTGAACCGGTTGAGTAAAGCGAAGCATAATGTTCTATTTGTTACAGAGGGAAGGGTAATTAAGGGGGTAGTGCACGTATCCGATTTTAATCGAAACATAGTTCTTCAATCCATACAGCATGATGTGCTCGATTTCGAGCGAAATCTTCGACAATGGCTTTTATTGAACAATGTGACCAACGACTCGATACTTGCTTTCTTTGAATACCAGCTTAACTCGAATAAGCGCGGAAAGGGCAAATTGGAATATTGGCAGCGGCAAATCGATGAATTTGAGGGTAAGAAGAAATCGGGTGTTTTGGATAAGTTCGGACAACTTCAACATTTTAGCTTGTCGCATTTATTGCAGTTTGCGAATAGTAGCTACTCTTCTCATTTACTGGATACGCGCAATGGAGTTGAACTATCGAGTGGTTCAAAATCGCCTATTTTTCAAATTATACTCGATTTGAGAAATTCCGCCATGCACGGAAAGGACTCGATCGATTTTCAAACAGAAAGTGGCGTGCATACCATCGATCAATTGCAAGATTTTTATAAGTCCATAAACACTTTTATTTCGAAGTTTGAAGAGCTGGAGCAAAAAATACTTTCTCACGAGAAGCACAAACGTGCGTTGATTTTGGACAATGCCAGTAAGCTGCAAATTATCGGCGAGCATTACCCGGATGCAATTGAGTTTTTTATTCGGTAAATCGTAATACAGAGCATGCATTATTTATCGCGGCAAATGACTACAGAGGTGCCCACGGCTGCGGTGCGGCTGGTGGGCCCGGATATTGAATTGCTGGTCAATCCTCATTTGTTCAATGATAGGTTGTCAGCTAACCATCGTAAGTGCGTTTGAAGCATGAGTTGCTGCTGTAATGGTAAAAATAGACAATCATGAGACTGAAGGAGTTTTTTAACGTGTTAGCCAAAAAAGGACATAAAGTAGAGATTTACTTTACGCAGGAAAATCTAGATCCTGAATACGGTTTTAGGATTGACGGCATTGATTCTTGTTCTTGTGATCCAGAGGATGAGGCTTTGGCAAATCTTGTCGATTCAATTGGTGAAGACATAATGAATCAATTTTTGAACGCTGACCTTATTGATAGATTTGAAGGAGATACGTCCTACCTTTTGTTAACCGATGGAAGAGCTGTAAGGAGCGCAGATTATTTTGATTGGACCACGGAAGGAGACCGAATTTGGTTAGAGAACCATCAACATAAGTTCATATTTGATACTGAAATAGTAGGTATTGATGAGCTATTGCTTCAAAAGGATAGAGATGGACTTCAGGTTTATAAATCAGAACAACTTGAAGCGCTAATTTCCAACGATCGTGTCAAGGCATTTTTGGAGTTTTACTCCAATGTGCTTGATGAATTTCAAATGATTGAGGCAGATTTGGTTTTAAGTCAAAATGATTCGGGGCAGACTGAATCTGAAATCGTCAAACTGACCGGAAGCTACTCTCTTGAGGTTGATTTCACGCTACTTGACTCGTCTGTGTTCGAGTTGGAAAAAGCCGACGCCATGCGTTTATTGAGGGACTGTTTTGATTTTGAGCGGGATAAGCTTGAATTTCTGAAGTGAGGAATACCTCTTGATTGGCAATCTGTCTTGAGCTTTAAAGTTGGATTTTTCAAGTTAAAAGAATATGTAGCCATGGTTCCCATGATTCTCTTCATCGTAAGGTGTTCCAATAATTCCATCTAAATAACCATCGCAATACTCAAATTCAAAATCTAATTCAATTCCGCCTTTGCTTGTAATGGTGCAAATGCCCGTTACATACCAGTGGCCATTTTCATGGGCATGCTTTATGCTTTCCTCCTCTAAATCCCATTCAACCGCTTCCGTTTTATCGAAATCTAACTCATAGTCAGCTATGTAATTTTCATACGTGTATTCAAAGGCCCAATTGCTTTCATAAATATCGGATTCATCACCTCCTAGAAGTTCAAATAAGCGCTGCGGGTCTGTATCCGCAAGTGTTTTAAATTTTGGGGACTTCCTTTTTCTGTCTTCATCAATTAATACGATGAGTCTATCCAAGTTCTTTATAGCCTCAATTTCAGACCATAGCTCTTCTATATGTTTCTGATTCATATTCTTATTTTTAGCATGAAATTGATTAAGGCTTTTCTAATCATTTGATATCAAAATTAGCTTTGATGCCATTGTCAAGAAGCACGGTTTGCAGTGAAATGAGTGACTCGAAATTTTCAGCAGTTACACCAAGCCAATCATTCCCTGGATGTAATCCTTCAATGATATTTATTCCGAGGTGTTCGGGAATAAAGAAGTCTAGATTATGGAAGTAATCGAAAGCTCTGCCATGGGGTGTAGCATAACTTGGAGGATCTAAATGGTGATATTCCTCTTCAGATCTTGCTTTAAGTGCTCTGAGGTTATCAAGGTTATTTTCCGGGTCAGCCAATTCCTCATCTGAGAAGCCATACTCGAGAGCCCATGCTACGACTTCTTCGTCACTCGAATCCTCAGTTTCTAAGTAAATGAAGTCAACTCCTATTTCGATTGAGAATCCTATTTGGTCCATTTGCTTGATAGCGATGAAGTCAATATCTGAGTTGTCAAATGCTATTATCTCTTTCTTTATCACTTGTTTCTGGTTGAAGTTTTCGTAATTGCCATCTAGCTGAATGGGTTGGGGCAGTGTTAAGTCAAATGAGGTTAATCACTTTTCAAAATTGTTTAGCAGTCACTTTTTGAATTGATTCTCCAAGTGCTTTATGCAGCGATCTATAAGTTCAAGGTGTTTCTCGTGATTGCTTTTAATCCGTTCATTGAGGAATTCGATTATATCCGGTCGACTCAAGAGTTTATTAAAAATATGCAGGAGTTCGTGTGTTAGCTCTGTCATGCCTACTTGAGAATACAGTACGATGTGATCGTTTTTGTATAGAGCACTAAAGTGATCATAAGCCAAATCTTCCAAATCAAATTCATCCTTGTTTTCACTATAGGTAGAAAGGAACTCCTGAACTTTTAATTGGTTGGCTGAATCTTCGTCATCATAGCTTACGGAATAAACGATTGTTTCATCATTTATCGAATATCGATCATTGATTATTAATGAATCATCGTCGATTCCATATTGAATCTTTGATATGTCCTCTAGTGGATTATTAGGCTCTTCGTAAAAGATGTAAATGTCGTAAAACAACAGGATTTGAGTTAAAGTGCCCGGGTTTAACTTTTTGATTTTTAAAATCGCATCCTCATCGTAATAATTTGAATACATCGAGTTTCCCTCGTCGTATGTGATTATGTATGGCACGTAGAGATAGCTCATGCTTTTCTAATTTTGTTTTAAGGGTTGTGCTGGATGTTTAGGAAATCGAAATTGACGGTTAATTCGTTCGTCACGTCAGAGTTTTCAAACCATTCGTCACGTAGATTTTCTTTTTCCAATTCGAAATAATCTATTATTGTTTTAGCAGCGTTCCTGCAAAAATCCTCAGGATCTTTGGTTATCATGCTTTTTGAATCCACTCCAGTCGAATGACAGAAATAGAGATTGGAGCATTTAAAAACGAAAAGTGCTGAATGTTGGCCATAGCTATCCGCAGACACGTAATGAGTGATTAGTGCTATTTGGTCCAGCTCGGACTGGTATTCATGAATAACATATTTTAGAAGCGAGTCTATCAAATTGGAATTATCCGGATTGGATAATTGTTTTCTAATCGCTGCCTTGATTTTTGTTCCTTTCTCATTGCCGGCTATTCCAAGTGTTTCCAACCATTCTTGGTCATCTTTGATCAATACGACGATTTTGTCCATGAATCTTTCATTCGATTCCTCAATGTATCTAAGCAGATTGCTCATCGTTTTGTATTTAGTTCAGTTGAATCTTGGGTTTTATGAGGCCTTTCATAGAATAATTCTTTTAGTATAAACTAATTTTGGATAGACGGCTTAAAACTTTCCTCTGGGAAACTCCCACTTCAACGGCAAGGCCATGCACTCGTTGCGTTGCGCACAAGGCATAGTTTTCATTGCGGACGATGAGGGCACAGACGACTAGGTTGGGCATGCAGCTAAATTAGTTAATACATCATGGCGTTGCCTCCTTGGATCGCTTATATAACTCAAATTTATGTGTCTGATGTATGTTGTAAATCACGACAATTGCCACCATTACGGTGAGTGTAACTATCAATATAAATGCTTGGTTGTTTTCTTGTTTGAGTGCATCTACTTCCTGGTGGAGAGGCGGTAGAATTGAATAATCTTTTGGAAGGGGTACGCCAAGCCCCTCCCATATGGCTTGTGATGTCAGGTTATTCATTTTTCCTAAAAGTTGATGATGTATATATTCCCGTTTTCATTGAAAAGCTGATAGTGTCCGTAGTAGCAGATTATGGTGGCCGCTGTGCTATTGGCGATGGGGATGTTTAGTACACTGTCATAAAGCTCCGCCCGAAATCCCAACTTCAACAATTGCTCTTTTTGAATGGGATGTTTTTTGAGTTTTTCAAGTTTCAGATTATCGAGTATCTGCTGGTTCCGCTTTCGTGCATCTCTTATATCCTTCTTGCGGGCATTACGTTCGTGGTTTCCGCAACTGATGGAGCAATACATTGTTTGCCTCAAACTTTTCGGCTTGAACCATTCTTTGCAATGAACGCACTCAACTAATTTGAGCTTTCTGGCCATGCTATTTCGTCTTATTTAGATACGCGAGTATTTCTTTGCGGTTGAAGTACACGCGTCCACCAAGGCAGTATTTCTTTATGCGCTTAGTTTTGACCCAGTTGTGTATCGTGGATAGGTTAACTTTGAGCATGGCCGCAAGTTCATGTCGAGTTATGAATTCAGAGGTCGGTTCGCTCACTTCACTTCCTTTGATATAGGCAATGAGTTCTTTTAGGTCTGCTTGCAGCTGTGATATGGCTGCGGGTATTTCGTTGAATGTAATCATGGGATTGGATTTGACTTCATGGTGGCAAATGTTGAATGAAGAAATCGGTACCTCATGCACAATGCGGTACCGAAATGGTACCGACCGTAAAACCCATGTTACATGATCTATTTCGGGTAGATTTTCTTCTTCATGCAGGCAGCTATAAACCTAGAGTCTAAGATGATTCCATGGAAATCACAGTATTCAACTGAATCTTTAATAAGTGAAGGCAAGTTGAATATGCTTTTGCGCGAAGTAGAATCCGGTTTGATTGATTCAGAGATGTAGGAACGTGAGTTTTTGACGTTAAGCTTTTGAGCACATTTAGTGGTGTTGTCATCCTTTTCAAGAATCTTGTAAATGGTGCCATCGGCGAAATACAGGGCAACTTGGAAACTCCCTTTTTCTTTTCGCTTTTCCTCGAGCTCAAGTATCTTACTTACATTGAAATTTTCTAACCATTTCTTCATTTCGGATAATGCCTGGCATAGCAATGGAATTGAACGCTTATTGGCCAATTGGCCTGAATGTTCCGGCGAGATGAAATCATAATGGATTTTTTTCCCGACAATGTAGTTGTGATAGTAATATTCTTGAACTTGTTTGACAGTGGCGGCGGGAAGATCAATATCTAGGGTTGTAATGATTACCCGCTTGTGCTCTTTGTATAGTTCACTTTGTAAAACATTGTCGACTTCTTGGGAAGCTAACTCTAATAGTTTTACCTTGTTCTTTGAACGTTTGAATGTTTCTCGAAAGCTCTTCTTTGCCCTTATAAGAAAGGTATTAATGTAGACCTCGGCAATCTTCTTTTGCTCTTGTCGAATTTTTCGGAGCTCCAACTTAGTAATTTCAGTCGATTTGATTGACGGGGGTATTGGCAAGGGGTTTTTTGGACTGTGAATGGTCACTTGTCCTTCCAACATGAACTCATATTTCTTCCATGCTTCGAATGTTTTAGATCCAGCCATTGTTCATGAGGGTTTGGATAGATAGTCGCGACACCTCTGTTTGAGGTTTACCAATATACGCAAGTAGTTGTTTCTCGGTGGAGTGGCCGGTGTAAGCCATAATATGAGTGTTGGGCAAATGTCCATATTGGCAAGTTGCAAAGCTCCTTCTACCAATGTGTGAGGTCACAAGCTCGTATTTGGGGAATTGACCTTTAATAAGTCGCTTAGTTTTTTTATCCATTTTAGAGCCATAAACAATTTGGGTAAGCCCAACAATTTTACAAACCTTCTTAATGTTCGTGTTGTAACGCTGATCAGAAATTGCCTCCGGAAATTCGCCATTACGCTTGTCCATGATTTCTTTGACCATTTTGAAGATGGGGATTTCCAATAATTTGCCGGTCTTCTGCTGTTTGATGCGAATCGACTGGATACACTCTGAGCCTACCACAAGGTCGATAAGGTCGCCTTTCGTGAAGTTCATGAAATCAGAAATGCGTTGCGCGGTATTGCATGAGATGATCAACCAATCTTTGGAGTTTTCTAATTCTTCCGAAGGCATAGGTGTGCTGTGAATCAATTCAATTTCTTCACGCGTAAGATAAATTTTATGTACGCTTTCTTTCTTTGCCCGAAGTCCATGCAACTGTGGGCTGATATCGATGTTGTTTTGCCCGGCGTGTTTGCAAATAGTTTTGATAAAGGTGAGTACGCGTTCAAAGTAATTGGCGCTTAATTTTTGATTGACCTTGCAAAAATCTTCGAAGTCGATTCTGAAATTTTCATTCACCTCGTTGATAAGGATTCTACATTTTTTATGGCGCTGGTAGGCAATTATTTTTTGCTTTACCGAAGACCATTTCTTCATTGATTCTTTCGCTGCTGTAGATTTCTTTACTGATATGTAGTAATCGAAGTACTCTACGAGCGTTTCGGGAAGGCCGTTTTCATTTTTTTGTTCGGTTTCGTTAAGGGCACGATGCAGCCATTCCTTATCTATGCTCTCGCGCACTCGTTCTGCACGCAGGTATGCATGTTCCAGCCTTAGGCGAATATCGGTGAGTGTCACGGCTAGTTCTTTCAGGTCGTCCGTTTTTGCATTTTTGACCGTACCGCTTTTATCGTCCCAATTTTTGAAAGGCACGTGAAGCATGGTCCTTTGTTTGAGATCAATTTGTCGGCCAACGCGCATCCTGACATAGATGATCGCGGTACCATCTTTTTTCTTGTTTTGGATCAAAAACTGGAAGATTTTCATACGACAAAAGTCGGTCGAAATTTTTGAAAATCTAGCC
>Ga0315908_10002932_pt1 | contig 12390 bp, 8 predicted proteins | sample LakEriMetagenome_12_FD_203520 | JGI IMG/M metagenome (GOLD analysis project Ga0315908, IMG submission 203520) | Freshwater fungal communities from buoy surface, Lake Erie, Ohio, United States - Buoy 4 MA124 | ecosystem: Environmental > Aquatic > Freshwater > Lake > Lake biofilm | place: USA...
AGAGGCAATGTGACAGATGCATCAAATAACCAGGTCTTGCAAGGTGTTCAGGTGCAAATTTTGACAAACGATCAATTTGATTTATCTACTGTTTTGGGAGGTTATGCAACAGGTATTTTTACCCCAGGAACCTATGCTGTCAAGTATTCGAAAGTGGGGTATTTTCCTCAAACGGTTAATGTTACATTAAATCAAGGACAAACAACCATTCAAGATATTCAACTTGTTCCTCTCCCACCATTCAACTTGAACGTGACTGTACTTGAGGAAGGTACATTGCAGCCGATTCCTGATGCTCAAATTCTATTTTCAGCGCCACTTATTGATCATACAGGAATTACAAATGGCTTAGGTCAGGAAAATTTGGTGCTTTACTACCAAGATTATTATGAAGTATACATTGGAATTTGGGGGCATGTTTCTGCTTGTTCAACACTGTTTATTGATGAGAACACTGGTTCGGTCCAATTTGTATTGCCAGTTGGGTATTTCGATGATTTTAAATTGGACCTTGGATGGATTGTAAATAGTTCGGCTATAAGTGGACGTTGGGAACTTGGAAAGCCAAACGCAACAAATAGTGGTTCAGCTCCGGCAATGGATGCGGAATATGACTGTGGGATTTCTGCATATATCACGGGTAACGATGTTTCACAAGACCCAGATTACGATGATGTAGATGGTGGATTTACCATCCTCGTTTCTCCTTCAATGGACTTAACAGGTTATACGGATCCATATGTCAACTTTAATCGTTGGTTTTACTGCTTTTATGGAGCGCCGCCAAATGATACGATGAAAATTCTCCTATCTAACGGACTGAATATAGCAGTCGTGGATATGATTGGTGGTGAGGTGAATCAGCCGTCCTGGCAGTTTAAAGGAATTCGCGTATCTGATTACTTAGCAGTTAGTAACTCGATGCAAATTAGAGTACGCGTATCTGATTACGATCCAGACGTTAACATCACAGAAGCTGGATTTGATCGCTTCTTTGTTTCAGAAGGTGACGTAACAGGAATCGCTGACACAGAGCATGATTTCGCGATTTATCCGAACCCATTTCAAGAGGTCATTTACATCGAAGGCCTTATTAATGAAGTAGATTATGTGCTTTACAATGCCTTAGGTTCCGAAATTCAACGAGGAATTTTGACGCAAACAGAATCGAAAATTCTGACGAATTGCTTACAAACTGGTGTCTATATGTTGCAATTGAATGGTGAAGTACATCGTGTTATCAAAGAATAGCTGTTAACTTATTGAAGTACCCATTCGCCATCATCAAATTGAAGCATGTATATTTGTAATGGTCATACGCACATACTCGTGGAAAGAAAAGTAAATATATCCGTAGTAGTTCCTTTGTTTAACGAAGAGGAGTCACTTCCAGAATTGCATGCATGGATAGTGCGCGTGATGAATGCTCACTCCTTTACCTATGAGGTAATCTTTATTGATGATGGAAGTAAAGATGCTTCATGGAAAATTATTGAGTCCCTTTGCGCTCAAGATTCTTCTGTGTATGGGATTAAATTCCAACGCAACTATGGAAAATCTGCTGCCTTACAAGTAGGTTTTGAAAAAGCAACTGGTGAAGTAGTGGTGACCATGGATGCAGATTTACAAGACTCACCAGATGAGATCCCAGAATTGTACCGCATGATCATGCAAGAAGATTTCGATGTGGTTTCAGGCTGGAAGAAAAAACGCTATGATCCAATTACCAAAACTCTTCCTACCAAACTTTATAATTGGGCGGCAAGACGTTTAACCGGAATTCATTTGCACGATTTCAATTGTGGTTTGAAGGCCTATAAACTCGCTGTTGTGAAAAGTATCGAATTGTACGGGGATATGCATCGCTATATCCCACCTTTAGCGAAGTATGCTGGTTTCCATAAAATTGGTGAAAAAGTAGTGCAGCATCAGGCAAGAAAATATGGTGTTTCCAAATTTGGGTTGAATCGCTTCTTGAATGGACCTCTTGATTTGCTCTCTGTTGTTTTCATGGGGAAATTTGGAAAGAAACCAATGCACTTTTTTGGTGCTATTGGCACCTTGATGTTTATAATAGGTTTTGGTTTCGCTGTGTATTTAGGTATTGATAAATTATTCATTGACCAGACCGCACGTCTTATAGCGGATAGGACTGAGTTCTATATTGCACTTGCAGCCATGATTATCGGATCTCAATTCTTCCTCGCTGGATTTCTTGCAGAATTGGTGGGTAGAAATTCATCCACAAGAAATGTGTATTTGATTGAAAAACGCACCTATGAAAATGAAGTGGGGCATTGACCACACCTGGACTTTGTTTCTCGATCGTGATGGTGTAATCAATGAACGTCTCATGGGTGCTTACGTTCGCTCCATAGATGAGTTCAAGTTTTTGCAAGAAATACCTGAAACTATAGCTCAATTGTCAACCATTTTTGGAAGAGTTATCGTTGTTACCAATCAACAAGGAATTGGTAAAGGCTTAATGACGGAACGTAACCTTGAAGAAGTTCATGCTTATATGTGCGCCAAAATTGAAGCACATGGTGGGAAAATTGAACGCTGCTACCATGCACCAGAACTTGATGGGGCTCAAAATAAAATGAGAAAGCCACAACCAGGTATGGCGTTGAAAGCCAAAGATCATTATCCTGAAATTCAGTTCGATCGCAGTGTGATGGTTGGAGATTCTGATTCAGACATTGTTTTTGGTCAACAACTTGGCATGAAAACTGTCAGAGTGCGCACCGCCGAACCCATAGGGATTCAGGCAGACGACACAGTAGTAAGTTTAAGTGAGTTTTTAAAAAGCTTGAAAAATGAAAAATAGTATTCTTTTTTATCTCCTTTTATTGCCAGGCTTAATGTTCGGTCAAATCAATCAAAAAGATGCGAAAGGAAAAAAGCAAGGTGTTTGGAGTAAAACATATCCGAAAAGCAAAGTAGTCGAGTATACTGGTCAATTTAAAGATGACAAGCCAATTGGAACCTTTGTCTATTATTATCCATCGTCAAAGAAAAAAGCTGAAATTACACATGACGCCGTTACGGGCAGATCGGTAGCCGTTTTTTATCATGAAACTGGAATGATCATGAGCAAGGGGATTTATCGCAATCTCAAAAAAGACTCCATATGGTTAAATTATACACCTTCAGGAAGATTGAGCACGAGTGAAACATATAAGAATGATTTGCTCGATGGTAAATTAATCATGTACTACTTGCCCGACAATGTGGATGATCGTTCTGTCATTGTTTCAGGAACTTACATGTACGTTAAGGGAATGCGTGAAGGAGAAAGTTTTGAGTATTTTCTTAATGGAGCTATAAAAACTAAGGGAGTTTATAAGAGCAACAAGAAGAATGGTGTTTGGGAATCTTTTCATGCGAATGGACAAAAGATGAACCTGATTAGATACAAAGATGGTGTGCAACATGGCTGGTGTTATGCATACAACGCCGCCGGTAAAGAGTTGGCCAAGGTATACTATTACCACGGCAGAATCTTAGAAGGCAAGGAACTGGCAGATAAAATGGCGCAATTCAAAGCGTTAGGAATTGACCCAAATCAATAACATTTTTGTATCTTGGAGCCATGAAAAATGCGCATCGCTTCATTCTCTTCATCTCTCTCGTCTCGCTGACATTACTTAATGCGTGTAAAAAGCAAGATAACTCGCCTGATATGGCCTATGCTTATTTTGATTTAACTCATGGGCGTTACATCATCTACGATGCAATGAAAATTACTCATGATGCGAATCAAGCCGTCCACGATACGTTACGCTATCAAATGAAAACGGTCATCGGTGACACAATTATTGATAACGAGGGGAGAGTAGCCAATCGCTATTTACGTTATTTCCGAACAAACGAACTTAATTCTTGGGTTCTACAGGATATTTACACTACAATCATTGAAAATCGTCGAGCTGAACTCGTAGAAGAAAATCAGCGTGTAATAAAATTGGTATTTGCTCCAACGTTAAGTAAATCCTGGAATGCCAATGCATTCAATATGTTGCCTACTATGGATTGTTATTATAGAGCAATTGATAAAAAGGCGACAATTGGACTGCTTTCTTTTGATAGCACACTCATTGTGGAACAAGCAGATTTTTCGTCTTTAATTGGCCATGAAAGAAAATACGAAGTGTACGCAAAGGGCATTGGAATGGTGTACAAATACTTTAAGGACTTGGAAATAGCTAATTTCGACACCCTCAATGTGAAAAAAGGAGACGAGCTTTTTCTTACTATCAATAGTTACGGGATTGAATAATCGTATTTCATGTTTAACCAAATCACCCGTGATTACAATTCAGTGATATGACCATCAATGATGTACATTTTGATTGCCGACATTTTAGAGGGGCGATACCATGTAAGCCGAATAAATTAAACGGGGCTATTTGTACGTCATGTACCGAGTATTCAAAAATTGAGAAACGAATCCTAATCATAAAGTTAGGGGCACTTGGAGATGTTATTCGTACGACACCTCTTGTTGTTCGTTTTCGAAAAATGTATCCGAATGCACAGATCACATGGTTGACACAATCACCTGATATTTTGCCGAAAGATGGTCAAATTGACATCATCTATCGAATGGATGCACCTTCCTTGTTTACGATTTCGAACTCAAGCTATGACTTGGCTATTAATTTAGACAAAGAACCTGAAGCGTGTATCCTTTTGGACAAAGTGAAGGCTCAAGAAAAATATGGATATATTCAACGCAATGGAGTGCTTTCAGCGGCAACACCCGCGGCAGAACATAAGTTGATGACTGGTTTCTTTGACGACTTGTCAAAAGCAAATACCAAAAGCTATCCTAAAGAGATTTTCGAAATTTGTCACTTGGATTTTCAAGGTGAAGACTATCTCATTCAATTGAATGATGAATTGGCAAAAGTGTGGAGAATTACGTTGGAAAACCATGCCACAGGAGCTCAAATAGTTGGTTTGAATACAGGTTGCGGTCCGAGATGGAATACACGGTTGTGGAGTGAAAATGCCTGGATTGAATTGGCGACGAAGCTCAGAGAAGAGGGTTATTTTCCGGTTTTTCTTGGTGGAGAACTTGAGCATGAAAAAAATGTGCGAATGAGTCATGCTGCGGGTGTTTATTATCCGGGCCATTTCAGTTTAGCTGAGTTTATTGCCTTGACAGATAGTTGTGATTTTGTAGTGACGCAAGTGTCAATGATGATGCACATCGCTACAGCCTTGAAGAAAAAGATGGTCTTGATGAACACTATTTTCAACAGACATGAGTTTGAATTGTATGGTCGGGGAGTCATTATTGAACCGCCATCGGCTTGCGAATGTTATTACGGTAACACGTGTGTTCGTGGGAATTCGTGCATGCATGACATCACTCCAGCGGTTGTTTGCGAGGCTGTTAAATCATTGAAGTAGTTTCATGAGGATTCGATTTTTATCTACATTTTTCCCCTTTCGTGGTGGTATTGCACAATTCAATGCCTTGATGTATCGCGAAATGGAGAAGAATCATGATGTCAAGGCATTTACTTTCAAGCGGCAATACCCAAACATACTTTTCCCAGGACAAACTCAATATGTGACAGAAAATGATGTTGCAGATCAAATTCCATCACAGGCCGTTTTGGATACGATCAATCCATTCACTTACATAAAAACAGCTCGTGCACTGAAACGCTCGAATCCAGAGTTGGTCATTACAAAATACTGGATGACTTTCTTTGCACCAAGTTTAGGATTTGTTCTCGGCCGATTAAAAAATAAAGCCATTCGAATTAGTGTATTGGACAATGTAATACCGCACGAGCGCAGATTTTTTGACAATGCCTTTAATCGCTATTTCCTAAAAAGAAATGATGGTTTTATTGTCATGTCCGACAAAGTGTTGGCAGATTTGCTTCATTATAAGCCCGATGCCAAGTATGTGCGGATGGATCACCCCGTATATGATCAGTTTGGTGCGCGACTGGAACAACTTGAAGCATTGAAATCTTTGGGAATTGAACACAACCCCGATCACAAATATGTATTGTTTTTCGGGATAATTAGGAAATACAAGGGCTTGGACCTATTGATAGAGGCAATGTCAAAATTGGGAGAAGACTATCATTTACTCATTGCAGGTGAGGTATACGGCTCGTTTGATGAATACCAGAAAATTATTGATCAGCATAATTTAACAAATCGCATCCATCTTTTCAATCGCTACATTCCGGATGACAAAGTTGGCTTCTACTTTTCTGCTTCTGATGTTTGCGTACTTCCTTATCGATCCGCGACACAAAGCGGAATAATAAGCATTTCTAAGCACTTTGAAATTCCAGTCATAGCAACGGATGTTGGAGGATTGAAAGAGTCTATTTCCCACGGAAAAACTGGTTTGATGGTTGATCGAGCGGAGCCACAACTCATTGCTGAGTCCATCGAAACGTTTTTTACAGGTGACTTAAAGGAATCCTGTAAATTGTTGATTCGCGAAGAAAATGAACGAAATAGTTGGGCGGTTTTTTGCCGTAGAATTGTTGATTTTGCCGAAGAAATTAGATGGAATAAACGTTAATAATCGTGTTCTAACTCAGACACTTTTCCACAAGTACTTAAATACATCAAAACTAGTTTGCGTATGCCGAAGGTAAATTCTATATTTGCGGGCTAATTTGATAATTAACTTGACAATTCTGACATGCGTAACAAAGGATTTTTTTGGTTTATAACGATAATATTAACGGCAGTATGCTTGTACCAACTTTCATTTACATGGGTTGCGAGCTCTGTTGAGAAACAAGCAGACAAGGAAGCTACTGCTCGCGTGCAAATGCTCAAGAAGGAAGCAGCTGCAACAGGAGATAGCGCTTTATTGCCAAACGGACAATACGTTCATTTCGATCAGCCTGAAGGTGAAGACTTGGCCAAAGCAGCATTTATCAACCAAATCCTGAGCAAGAAAGCAGATAAAACGGTGTACTCGCTTTTCGGTTCAACATTCGCTGAGACAAAGAAGCGCAGTTTAGCTTTTGGACTTGACTTAGTAGGTGGTATGTCTGTAACGTTGGAAATCTCCATTCCTGAGTTGATTCAAAACTATGCGCGAAACCCACGTGACTTACAATTTAAACGTCCGTTCGACAGTGCAACCCGTAAATACAAAGCGCGTGGTGGTGATTTCATTTCACTGTTTATTGAGGAGAATAAGAAAATAAATAAGTTCCCTGTTGTTCGTTTGTTGGGAACAACAGAAATTGAAGGGTTGAGTGCTAAATCTTCTGACGATGACGTTGAAGCATTCTTCAGAAATATTGCCTCATCATCAATGGATGGTGTCGAGCAAATCATGAATAAGCGTATCAACCAATTTGGTGTTGCGCAACCGAACATCCAAAAAGATCCTGCAAACAACCGTTTGTACATCGAGCTTCCTGGTGTTCAAGATGAGGTGACTGTTGCGAAAAAATTGCGTTCAACAGCAAACCTACAATTCTTTGAAACATACATGCCGTCTGAAATTCAGTCATTCTGGCAAGAAGCGACAATGATTTCGCGTACTGAAGAGGTGATTATGGCTGAGGTTGATCCAGCAGATTCAGTGGCCGTTGCCGCAGCTGATTCAGTGAGAAAAGCGAAAGAGGAATCACTGTCATCTTTGGGAACATCCGGGAAAGGATTGGCCGATTATTTTAAACCTGTAGGTGACTATGCGATTGGTTATGTACCGGTAGATCCGAATGCAGAGATTGACCAAAAAGAATTAGTAGACAAAATTCTTGCACGTGCAGATGTGATGGCGGCTTTCCCAGAAGACTTGCGTTTCATGTGGGGTGCAGAGCCTGAGAGTGTTTCTGATAAAAAGAAAGACAAAGGATACTTCTTGTATGCAGTGAAAATGCCAGAAAATGGTAAAGCGAATGTAGGAGGTAAGGATGTTAAAAATGCAACTACGGGTTATGATGACCAAAATGGTAAAGTAACGGTAGACTTGTCAATGACTGAAGAAGGTGCTGACAAATGGGCTGAGATGACAGGAAATAACGTGAACCGCATAGTAGCCATCACGATGGATAATGTAGTCTATAGTGCACCTCGCGTAATTAACCCAATTACTGGCGGAAACACACAAATTTCAGGTTCATTTACGATTGAAGAGGCGAAGGACCTTGCAGGCTTATTGAATGGTGGGGCACTTCCTGCACCATGTGTGATTAAAGAACAAACCATTGTCGGTCCAACCATTGGTGATGAAAACACAAAAGCAGGTTTGATTTCTTTCGGAATTGCCTTATTGGTGGTATTCGCTTACATGTTCTTCTACTACGGAAAAGCAGGTTTGGTTGCCGACATCGCTCTTTTGGCGAACATGATTTTCATCTTTGGTTCACTTGCTTCATTTGGAGCGGTACTGACGCTAGCAGGTATTGCGGGTATCGTATTGACCATTGGTATGGCGGTGGATGCCAACGTACTTGTCTTCGAACGTATTCGTGAGGAAATTGCCGCAGGTAAAGATCAAGCTACGGCAATTGACGCAGGATACAAAATGGCCCTTTCATCAATCATCGATGCGAACGTTACTACACTCTTGACTGCGGTTGTGTTGAAAATCTTTGGTTCAGGACCAATTGAATCATTCGCGACAACATTGATCATCGGTATCTTTACTTCTGTATTTGCTGCCTTGGTTATTTCTCGTCTAGTGTTCATTTGGATGATGAAGAAAAACATGACCATCAATTTTGACACGAAAGTGACAAAAGGTGCATTCAAGAAAATCAATGTTAACTTCGTTGCCAACAGAAAGTTCTACTACATTATTTCCGGTGCATTGGTTGCTGGATCTATTATCATGGTGGTAGTTCGTGGTATGAATCCAAGTGTTGAATTCTCTGGAGGTCGTACATTCGGTGTGCGTTTTGAGAAATCAGCGAAATCGGAGATCGAATATATCCGTGAGAACATTTCGAAAACAATGCCGGGTGCATCTGTAGATATCAAAACGAAAAAAGACAATTACTTCGTTGAAATTACGACCAACTATAAATTGTCGGATGAGTCTGCCAATGAAGAAGTGAAAGCTAAACTTGGAGAGGCTTTGAAAGCATCCAAAGAGAAACTTGGTGGTTACAATATCGAAGAATCTAGAAGTGTATCGGCATCAGTTTCTGATGAGTTGATTGAAGGATCTTTAATCGCCATTATTCTTTCATTGGTAATGATGTTTGCTTACATCTTGTTGCGATTCGGAACGTGGCAGTATTCATCTGGTGCAATTCTCGCCTTGGCACATGACGTGATCATCGTGATCGGTGTCTTCGCAGCATTCCACGGAATCCTACCTTTCAATATGGACCTTGATCAAGCCTTCATTGCGGCCATCCTTACCGTAATTGGATACTCCATCAACGATACCGTGATCGTGTATGACCGTATTCGCGAAGACTTATCATGGAAGAAAGATGTGAAGCAATCAGACGAGATCAATGGTGCATTGAACTCTACACTTTCTCGCACGATCAACACGTCATTTACAACATTCGTGGTACTCCTTGTGATCTTCCTTTTCGGTGGAGCTGCAATTAAAGGATTCGTATTCGCCTTGATGATTGGTGTATTCGTAGGAACGTACTCATCATTGTGTATTGCTACACCACTATTGATTGACCTTACTAAGAAGATTAAAGCATAATTCGCAAGTAATATCCAAAAGAAAAGGTCTGCTTCGGCAGACCTTTTTTATTTTGATTAGAATCGAATGATTTCAGCGTATTCGCTTCGGCGAAGGAAATCACGCAAAATGCTTCGTGCATCCCGGTCTTCTTGATAGATGTCGATAAACCGTTTCCATTTCGAAGTCGGCTGGTGATTGAAGTGGAATGGTGCATACCCGTAACCGCTCAAACTTCCACGCTCCACCAAGACAAGGCTTTTTTCGCTTTTATGACGTCCCTTGTCAACCAAATAAAAACTTTCCCCGCTCAATGTGAGTTTCTCAACGAGCGCATTCACTCGGGTGTTGTATTCATCAGCCGATTCGTCACCAATACAGGCACCATTGCATTCTTTGATGGAATGATGAAAGCATGCCGACTGGGTAGGATAGAGGTCACACAACTTTTGACATAGCGTGTATTGCGCGCAAATGGCAGTCAAATAACTGATTCCTTCTTGTTTCGTGGTAAAACTCATCAATGGTATATCTTCCCGTTTTGATGTTAGTCCAACGTGTAGGCGTAAATATCCCGCTTGATCTTGAATATCAAACAATCCATACGGAAACTTGCTTTTCTTGAGTCGCTGGTTGTAAACAGGACGATGTGTTTTAATCATCGCTGATTCCAATAGTAACGCAATCAATTCCGAGCCTGTGAGCTCGTATTCTATCCGGCAGATTTCTTTCATCATCTGAATACCTTTCTTTGTTTTGGTATTTCTCAAATGTTGATCGACGCGCTGTTTCAGTTGCTTGCTCTTGCCGATATAGATGATTTGTCCTGTGTCGTTGTAAAAGGTGTATACGCCAGTTTTAGAAGGCACAGCATCCAATTGTTCTAAATCTAAATTGGGATGTAAAACTTTCGGGTTTACTTCATGCTGAATAAATGTCGAAAGTCCAGCTGGATCCTTTTCCACCAACATAGTAAACAAATGTGCTGTAGCCAAGGCATCACCACCAGCTCTATGTCGTCCTTTGATTTGGATGCCTAGTTCAGCGGAGAGCTTACCCAAGCTGTATGAGGCATGCCCAGGAATAACATAACGTGAGGCGCGAACCGTGCACAAGTGAGGACGACGGTAATCGTATCCAAGATTTTTGAACTCTTGCCGAATGATTCCATAATCGAAGCCTACATTGTGTGCAACAAAAATACAATCCTCCGTAAATTCAACAATCTCCTTGGCCAATTCATAAAATCGAGGAGCGTTCTCCACCATTTTGTCATTGATGCCTGTAAGTCGAACGATGAATTCAGGAATGCGCATTTCAGGATTGACAAGAGTCACAAATTCATCAACAACCTTGGTGCCATCATGTTTGTAGATGGCAATTTCGGTGATCTTTGAATCCTTCGGACTTCCACCTGTTGTTTCAATATCTACGATGGCGTAATGCACAGTATGTAAAGGTAGCGAATTCAACGGCGTAAAATGGATTGCATTCAAACTTTTGTTGGTGCCTGAAAAACACGTATCTTTCGGACGATTAAACTGACTTTTTCATCAAATAACCATGAAACATCTTCTTTCTGCACTCTTTATTGTGCTTTTTACATTCGCTTTCGGGCAAAGCAATTTAACCGTCTTTAATAATGGAGGACAACAGTTCTATGTCATCTTGAATGGTGTGAAACAGAATTTTCAACCTATGACGAATGTAGTCGTTAGTGGTTTGAAGAATGGTTCCTATTCAGTGAAATTGATTTTCGCAGATCAGAAAATTCCAGACGTAGATAAAAACTTTTACATTGACGAACCACAGGATATTACGACTCGTGTGATCTTCAAAAAGAAACTTCCTAAGTTACAATGGATTGGAGCAGTCCCAACAGCTGGTGCTTCACAATCCTCAGATGTCATCATTTACCGACCCGATGACAACACTATGTTTAGTGACCAACAGGTAAATCAAGTGGCTACAACGCCAACAGGTACAGTGAACACAACAGGAAATCTGACAACCAATACAACAGGAACGTTGAACACAACCGGTAATGTGAACACAAATGGTAACGTGAACATTACTGGAAATGTGAACGGAAACAATGGTGCAGTAAATTCCCAATCAAACGGTGGAACTGTATCTCAAACTACGACGACTCAGACGACAACAACTACGACAGGAACACCAACCACGACAACCAATACGCCAAATGGAATTGGAGGCATGAACATTTCGATCAATGTGAATGACCCATTGAATGGTGGAGGTCAAATAAACATGAACATGGGTGGAATAGGAACCGCTATCACTACTCAGGATGCACAAACAACACAGCAGTCAACTACAGTAACGACGACTACAGTAACGTCCAGTTCTACGAACAATGGCAATACCACGATTACCACAACCGATACGAATCCTATAGCGAATCAAGGGAATGTGGGAATTCAAATGAATACGAATCCTGCATCGACACAAGGGAATGTGGGAATTCAAATGAATACGAATATGGGTACAACAACACAGGGAAATACTACTTTCCAAAGTACGAATACACAAAGCAATACGCAGTTCCAAAATACGAATACCCAAGGAAATACGACCATTCAATCTAACAATACACAGACTACGCAAACACCTGTTCAGCCAACGTCAACGAATGGATATTGCAAGAACATTTTGGCTGATGCAAATAGAAAAGTTGAGGAGTTAAATGAGCTTTCGTTTGATTCAGA
>Ga0315908_10002934_pt1 | contig 12388 bp, 12 predicted proteins | sample LakEriMetagenome_12_FD_203520 | JGI IMG/M metagenome (GOLD analysis project Ga0315908, IMG submission 203520) | Freshwater fungal communities from buoy surface, Lake Erie, Ohio, United States - Buoy 4 MA124 | ecosystem: Environmental > Aquatic > Freshwater > Lake > Lake biofilm | place: USA...
CCTGCTGCCTGCGCGGCGTGTGCTGCTGGCTGCCCGGCACGCTGCCCACGCCCACCGAGCCGCTGGCCGTGGAGCCCCAGGCTGTCAGCCCCGCCCGGGGGGTGCTGGCCGCCGCCGTGTCTGCGCCGCTGCTGGCCGCCGTGCCCGGGCGGCTGCCCCAGCCTGCAGCTGCTGCGGTCGTGTGTGGCGCTGAAGCCATGCTCCTGCCAGGTGGCGGCATGCAGGGCCCGCCGCCGGGGCGGCCCGCTACCGTGGTGCTAGGCACCGCTGCCTGCGGGGCGGTGCGGGGGCGGCCCGCCACCGTGGTGCCAGGCACGGCTGCCTGCGGGGCGGTGTGCATGGCCTGCAGGGGCAGGCGCGGCACCACGGCGGCTGCCTGCCTGCCAGCCTGCACATCTGCGGGCGGGGGCGCAGCCGCTGCCGCCGCTGCTGGTGGCCGGTCGACCGTGGACCCGTCCTCAGCCTGCGCCAGCGTGGGCAGGTGCAGCTTGCGCCTGCCAATGGCAGACCCCAGGCTCTCGGTGGATGCAGCAAGGCTGGACGCCCTGCTGCTGCCGTGCAGACTGCGCTGAGCAGCCAAGCGCTCGCTGACCTGGCGGCTCAGGGGGATGGCGGCTGTGGCCGACGACCAGCGGCTGCTGCTGCCGCCGCTGCCCTCAGCTGCCAGCTGGCGGCTGGGCTGGCTGCTCATGCCTGCTGGCGGGCCGGCTGCTGCGCCCACCGGCTGCTGGCCGCCAGCCAGGGCCCAGCCGCTACCTGCCACGCCAGCCTTGCTGCTGAACTGCCTGGTATATGTGGAGGGAGCTGCACTGGCATGCTGCTGCACCTGCCCACGGCTGGTGCTGGCCGCAGGTGCTGCAGGCGCAGCAGCCAGGCCCGCCGCCGCCGCAAAGGTCGCAGCCCCATGCACATTGCTGCTGCAGGGAGCAGCGGCCTGCACCTGCTGCAGCTGCTCAGCCACCCGTGTACCCTCGCCCCTGCTGCCACTGTCTCCGCCCTGGCTCCAGCGTGCCGAACTGAGCTCGCTGGTGAGGAGCAGGGGCGTGGGCAGCTGCACGCCGTCCGCCTCCACCCGCGACCGCGTGCGCCCCCCTGGTCGCGAGTAGGGGCTGCGCTTGCTGGACGAGGGAGGCGTGGGCTGCGGCTGCTGGTGGCAGTGCTCCCTGCTGGGGCTGGTTGGCGCTGCAGCTGCCACCACGGGCCCAATGCTGGGCCAGTCGGTGGCGGCGTCACCGAACCGGGGGGCGGCTGCGGCTGCGCCGCCCCCCTGCCAGTGCTGCTGCCCGCGCGGGCGCTGGTACAGCTCCTGCTCCTCCTCCTGCGCCCCCGCCTGCTGCTCCTGCTCCTGCTGCTGTGCTTCTGCGGCGTCCTGGGGGCCACCCCGCCGCCAGTCGACCGCCGCTTCTTCCTGGTCCGACTCCACGCTCGCCCGCACGCTGACCACATCGTCCGTGGCGCCCAGCAGCCGCCGTGCCAGCCAGTTCTCCAGCGTCGCCGTCTGCTTCATGGCCACCCGGGCGGCCGGTGACACGCGGCGCGCGTCCCCCTGCAGCTCCTGGGGGTCACCCGGGGCTGGGTCAGGCGTGCCCTGGGCAGCCTCGACAGTGCTGGGGGGGAGCCCAAATTGGAACCGCTGCTGCTGCTGCTGCTGTGAGGGCGGCGGAGGCGGCAGGGGCAAGGGGCTGGTGCCGACCCCAGGCTGCGTACGCCCTGGCAATGGGCTGGTAGCCGTGGAAGCAAACAGCTGCTGCTGCGACTGCTGGCGACTGGCGCCCGCGCTCGCCCCGGAGCTGCTGTCCGTCCAGCTGCAGCTGGGCACGTCGCCTGCGCTGGTCTCAGCAGAGGGCGGGCCGCAGCTGGCAGGCGCTGCCGGTACTGGCGCCGTCACTGCCACCACGGATGGCCCCACCACCGCGCCTGCTGGTGGCCCCACCACCGCCAGCGTGGTGTGCTGTCCCAGCAGCCGCCGAGGGGCTGGCTCAACCGCCTCTGCTGCTGCCAGCAGGCGCGACGCATTCCGCTGCAGCATCGCCCGCTGCGCCTGCTGCAGGCCGCGCGCTGCTTGCAGCGCCTCCTCCTCCCTGCAGGTGCCATCAGCCGCAGGCAGCGCCGCCGCCATGGTGGTGGCCGTCATTCAGCAGCTGACACCAGCACTTGGTGGCTGCTGGCTGCTTTGGCGACAGCAGGAGCAGAGCACCATTCGCACCAACATGACTGCCATGCCCGCCGCACCTGTGCACCGCCAGCTCATGCGCCTGCTCCGTGTTCTGCTGTGCAGCCCTCAGCGCCTGCTGCGTGGCCGCCAGCCGCTGCTGCAGCCGCTGCCGCTCCTCCACCGCCTTCCTGTGCTCGGCGCACATGGCGGCCACCAGCTGCTGGATGTGGGCGCTGCTGCTGGGCGGCTGGAAGGGCACCAGCGCGCTCGCCAGACCTGCGGCCACAGGTCAGCAGCCAGGGTGGGCGCATTGCGGCATGCTCGGGGCATTGTGAGCCTGGCGGCAGCGGCGGCGGCGCTGGATGCATGGCGGTGTGGCATTGCTGCTGCTGAGCTGAGAACCACCTGCATCCCCCTCCCACACATCCGAGTTCCTGAGCGCGCTCTGCTCCTGCTGCTTGATCTCCGATGCATGGCGCAGCAGCATGCTACGCAGGCCATGCAGCTGGTCTGTGGGCGCGCCGGGGGCACGGCGCTCTCCTCGATCATCTGCGCTGGCGCTTGTGCCAGGCCTGCATCGACCGCCATGCAGGAGAAGTGCGGGAAGTGTTGACCGCCAGCAGAGCGACCAGCAATGCCGTGCCAGCCCGGACAGCACACCTGCTGCCATGCGATGCTGCAGGGTCATCGGTTCGCCAGCCACGCAGCGCTGAGCCCGCCCGGCTGTGGGCGCCGAGCCTCAGCGGTGACGCCACCACATCGCCGGGCGTTGCTTCATGATCCTCGCTGGCTGATGTGCTAGCAGCATCATGATGGGCCCCACAGGCGACAACGTGGCGCTCCACCCAGCGCACAAACTGTTTGACAGCGCTGGGCATGCCGATGCCGTGCCCCAAGGACGCTCGTGGGTTGGCTTGCAACGCAACAACAGCAGGCGGGCAGGCAGTTGGGCCGCGGCTGGCGGTGATGGAAGCTGCCCGTTGACCCGTTGACCGAATTGCGAAGCGCCAGCTGCCCCATCAGTGGCCACCCCATCCTCCCCGTGCGCCCAGCTGCAGGCCTTACAACAGGTTCCTGTGGGTGTAGGCCACGCCCGTGTCTTTGGCCACCAGCTGCCCGCTGCCGCGCATGACCCACTTGGTGGTCAGCAGCCCCTCCACGCCCACGGGGCCGCGCGCATGGATCCGGCTGGTGCTGATCCCCACCTCCGCACCCAGACCAAACCTGCACAGGGGTGAGCAGGGCACCCGGGTGAGAGGGAGGCGGCCACTGCCGAGGTGAGAGCCGCACCCACAGGTCTGGTCGCCCCATCCCGCACGCCCGCCCACCTCACATGCCAGCCGTGTGTGCTGAGTGCCTGGGGGCGGCAAGGCGTGCACATGGGCAGCATCATGTGCCTGGGCACGCCCGGGGACGGCAAGGCGTGCACATGGGCAGCATCATGTGCCTGGGCACACAGGCGGTTCTGGCCGGGCCACAACACACTGCCAGGCAGTGCAGCCTGCCCCCCCACCTGAAGCCGTCTGAAAAGCGCGTGGAGGCATTGTGGAACACGCAGGCGCTGTCCACCGCGGTCAGGAAGGCTTCAGCTGCTGCTGCATTCTCTGCACACATGGCAGCCGGTGCATGGGCATCAGCACGCCGCGCCCCCTGGTGGCTCAGCAGCTGCCACGCATGCCGAGGCGGCGCACGTCAGCGTTGGGCAGCTGCTGAGCGCTGCAGTGAGCCTGCGATGGGTGTGCCCAAGGGCAGCTGCCGACGCCTGCCGTCGCCGCTGTTGTGATGAACCAGCTGGCCGCCCACACAGACCCAACAACTCCCCCCCTCGCCCCCGAGCACGCACCGGTGATGATGCACTCCGTGTGCCCGCTGCCGTGCTGGTGGATGTGGTTGATGGCCTCTGCCATGTCGGGCACCACCTCCAGGGTGACGTCCATGCTGCTGTACTCGTGGCGCGCGCTGGGGGCGGGCGCCAGGCCCCGCCCCTCCTCCATGCCCGCCAGGGCCTCGCCCGCGTGCACCTGCAGCAGCGCGGGCGGGGTGTGGGCCGCAGCAGGGAGTGACGGCCCATCGCTGGTGGGCAGCGGCAGCCCCCTCCCTGCCAGCGGTGCTGACAGCAGGCACCAGCAGTGGCGGCTGGGGCTCCACAGGCGCCAGCATGTGGTCGAGTGATTATTGAGTGAGTGACTAGAGCTTAGCCAGCTGGCCAGGGCTGTGGTTGTGTCGGCCGCGGCTGGGCCCCTGGGTGGCCTGCTCGCTCACCGTCACGCCGGCTGCCTGCAAGGCCTGCTGCAGCTGCGCCAGGCCGCCCCCAGCCACCAGGGAGCGGTGCACCAACACCTTCTCCACCGCGTTGCAGGCTGCGGGGTAGTCCGCCTGCGCACAGCACGGCGCGGGGCTATCACACATTGCGGTCGGAGCGCTGCGCTCTGCACGGATGGTGCAAGCCAAGTGAAGCTGCGAGCGCACGCGACTGGGGGGGGGGGGGGGGGGGACATGCCCAGACTGGTGTGCTGCTGCAACAGCCCGCTGGCTTGCCTTGGCGTCCACGCAGATGGCAGCCGCCTTGTTCATGTCAGCTGCTGCGTCGATGTAGATATGGCAGATGCCATCCGCGTGACCCAGGACGGGGATCTTGGTGTTTTGCTGGATGTGAGACACCTGGGGAGGGGGAGGGAGAGGGGGGGGGGGGCTCCTGGGTCCATACTGGCGCCACGCAGGGCAGCCACGGCGCGACCAGGGACACGCATGAATGTTGGCGTGCAACGGTGGCAGTGCCCCTGCTGCGCCCGCAGGCCGCTGCTGCTGGCTGTGCAGGAGGCACCGTTCCTGGGGTGGTGGTTGGGCGGGGGCCCCGGGCTCACCAGAGCGTTGCCGCCGCGCGGGATCACCAGGTCGATCACATCATCCAGCGCCAGCAGGTCCGAGATCTCCTCGCGGGTGGTCACCAGGCTGATGAGGTCCGGGCCCAGTGGCCCAATGGCGTCCACAATGACCTGGGTGCGGTGAGGCGGGAGCGGCTTGCAGTCAGCCAGGCCAGACCCCAGACCTTGGCTCAGTGGCCAGCGTGGCTGGGGCGTGCCCTGCATTTCCAGCCCTGGGAAAGCTGTGCTAGATTCACAAGCTGTACGCACGGCTGCACAGGAGAGCCAGCATGGTCAGGCTGCATGTGGCCCCTGCGTCAGCCGGCCGGGGAGCCCACCTTGTGCAGGCAGGCGTTGGAGCGCGCCGCCTCCTTGCCACCCTTCAGCAGCAGGCCGTTGCCGCTGCGCAGCGCCAGGCTGGCAATCTGGGGCAGGGCGTCGGGGCGCGCCTCAAAGATGATGAGCAGCACACCGATGGGCGCTGTCTGCTTCTCCAGCACCAGGCCTGCACACCCGGGGGGCGGGCAGGCGGGCAGGTGGGCAGGCAGGCAGGCAGGCAAGCAGGCAGCGCGCGCCGTCGCACGCCGCTGACGAGTCCCCGCCCAGCGCTGGCTGCCTGCACTGCCACCCCCGTGGCGGTCAACAACACGCCAGCTGCAGGTCATGGCGGCCTGGCACACTGCGCACCCTGGGCGACCTCCATGCGGGAGATGGTGCGCCGGATGGGCTCCTCCTGCGCTGCAATGGCGCGGATGCCGTCCGCCAGCTGGCTGATCTTGCTGGGCTTCAGGATCAGGCGCTGCAGCAGGGCGTCCACGATCTTGCCTGTGGCCTCTTCCACGTCCTGCACGGTGGCGGCGGCGGAGGCGTGGTCGCGGCTGCTGAGCCAGGCCCGGGCGGGCGTGCCCGCATCGAGCTGCATGCGCCCCCCTGGTGACGGCTTCGCCAGCAGCGGTGAGTGCGCTGCGTGTGTCAAGCTTGCCTTTGCATTCTCCGCCATGATGGTGGCCTCATTGGCCAGCAGGGCGTCCGCCACGCGGTGCAGCATGGCGACTCTCTCTTCTGTGGGCATGGCCTGCAGCTTGCGGGACGCCTCACGGGCGCGGGTGGCCATGCTGCGCACGGATACACTCGTGCCGTTCATGCTGGAGGAGCGCGGCGGGTCGTTGCTGCAATCTGGGGCCGAACGTTTACAGTTGGCTGCCGCAGCGCGTACTTCTGGTTGGAGCAATCACCGGTCGTGGTATGAAGATGATTGGGGGCGCTTGTGCATGCCGCGCCCAGGCAGGCGGCGGGGGGGGAAACTCTGCAGCCCGGGTGGGGCAGCACTGGTTGCACCACGATGCCCAGTCACAAGCACAGCTGACGTGCAATGCTGGCACTGCCACGCGCGAGCCTGTTCGGCTTTCGGTGGCGCCGGCAGAGAGCTGTCAATGGTTTGCTTTGACTTTCGTCCTCCAGCGTACATGGTGTAGGACCGGTGCAACGCACAATTGCTGCCAGTTGTTAGCTCAGGGCCAGCACAGGCGGGGAGCGCTGCCACGTCCGGCAAAATGCACTCCGAGCTCCCCTCGTTGTCCCTGGTGAAGCAGGGCACGCTATGGAAGCAACCAGCACTGCTTGGCAGCATGCTGGGGGCCTGGGAGTCGCGCTGGTACATGTTCAAGGCGGGGGTGTTCACCTACGCCCACGACGCCAAGGTGCGGACGACAGGGCACCGCCGCGCGCCGCGGCTCGGACCCAGCACCCGCCAGCCTGCAACAGGGCACAGGCCCAGGCACGCAGCAGGCGCGGCCCATGCCATGCATGTTCCTGGGTCCCCGCGCCTCAGCCCGCCGACCGCCCGGGGGATCTGCCGCTCGTGTCTCTCAGAACGCCATGGCATGCAGCAGCAGGCGGCGAGCCACTGCTGCACATTGCACCACAGTGGCCGTGCCTGGCTGCTGGCTGCAGTCTCACAGCGAGCAGGACAGGGCGCTGTTCCCCAGCAAGGTGATCAGGGCCGGGCCTGCAAGCGACGTCCACATAAAAGGACACCAGGTGAGGCGCGGGGCCGGCCCGGCCCCAAGCAGCTGGTTGGAGCGCAAGCGTGGGAGCGCAAGCGTGCGTGTGAGCAGTAGCATGCTTCTGGCGGTGAGGCCTCACACTGCTGCCCCCCTGGGTCGGCGGTGCAGATGTACACCTTCAGAGCCGAGGACGAGCACGGCAGGTGGCGCCTGCTGGCGGCCGCCACTCCGCACGAGCGGGATGAGTGGTGTGCCGCCCTGAACGGCAGCGAGGTGGGGCGCCTGCCCCCACTGCGCACGCAAAGGAGTGCACTGCGCCTGCAGGGGGCCCGGCATGGGCTGCAGCCTGCAGTCTTTCCGCGGTGGTGCCCACTGCCCAGGGTGCTGGTGCTGCTGGGCGCTGCAGGTGCACATGAGCGAGCGGTTCCTGGTGCACCACAGCCTGGTCATCGGCACGGGCGTCTTTGCCAAAGTCTGCTTCGGGCAGGTGAGGCTTGCCACGTTGAGGATCAGGCTCGTCTGCCACATCTGGGGCCGCCAGGAGCCATGAACAGCACCGCCAGCTGCCGGCGGGGCCCCTGGCGACCACAGCGCTGGTGCAGTGGGCATGCACGCAGCAGCATGAGCTCACAGCAGCACTGACGCGGCTTGGTCTCTGCTGGTAATGCGGCCCCACCTCAGGCAGCCCACCCGCCCAGCACTGCACGCACACCTACCGCCTCCGCAGGACCTGCAAGACGGTGGCAGTGTGGCCATCAAGCTCATTGACCCCGAGACCATGGACGCCTTTGGTGACCTGGTGGCCAAGGAGGTGGCCATCTGGAGCGCCCTGGGCCGCCACCCCCACCTGGCCGCACTGAAAGAGGTGTACCAGGGCCGGCGGCGCACCTGCTTCGTCTCAGGTGCGCCAGGCACCCGCCTGATGCAGGCGCTGCAGGCAGCGGCCTGCTGTCCAGCCTGCATGCTGGTCGCTGCGCTGTAGGCCGGAGCGCCGCAGCTGCCTGGCTGCGTTGGGGAGGCGGCGCCCTGCTCACGCCTGCTGCCTGCCCTGCAGAGCTGTGTGAGGGCGGGGAGATGACGGACGTGCTGGCGGAGCACAGCGTGTACAATGAAGCAGATGCGGCTCGCATGATTGGGCAGGTGCTGCAGGTGAGGCCGGCGCACGCGGGATGGCCCCGCGGCCTTGCCTGCGTATCTCCGTGGACTGCACCCGTCTGTGGACGGGTGGACCCTGCAGGCTCTGAGCCACATGCACCACCTGGGCATCCTGCACCTGGACGTGAAGCCGGAGAACATCCTGATGACCAGCAGGTGCGGGCCCCCACGACAACCCACACCAACCCTGCACCAGTCCCCGTGGATCTGAGCAGCAATCTGCTGATGGCCAGGCAGCCGGGTGCCGCATCGTCAGCCTGAAAGCAGGCTGCGCGCACGTGTTGCGCCCGTTGCTGAGGCAGGGAGGGCGCCCCCTGCCGCTGCAGGTCCCCTGACGCTGCTGTGAAGCTGATCGACTTTGGGCTGTCCTCCTTTGCCCACACCCCCACGGAGCCGGGCGGCACGCCAGAGTTTCTGGCCCCGGAGCTTGTGCGCCACGCTCAGGCAGTCAAGGCAGGTCCACTGGCGGCGCAGCAACTGCCATGACCGTCCTGCCACCCAGCCCTTGCAGCTAGCAGCTGGCCAGCTACGTGCTGTAGATGAGGCAGACATGGCCTGGCCCGGGTTGGTGGCGGCAGATGGCATGCCTGTCCAAGGCTGCACCTGCCCTGTGCTATGGACGGCAAGTCACCCCTCCGCTGCTGCTTAGCTCGGTGCCTGGCTGCGTGGTGGTGCAGGACAAAGGCTGCGGCCCCGAGGTGGACATGTGGGCGGTCGGTGTGCTGACCTTCTACATGCTGAGTGGGGCCACGCCATTTGATGCAGCTGACATCGACCGCATCCTGGCCAGGCAAGCGGGCAGCGGCCAGGCAGCGCGCGGGCCGGGACCCATGCCTTCTTCTGGCCTTATCTGCCACTGACTGGGCATGTGCATGCAGCACACGGCTCTGGCAGCACAGCCAACCACTGCCCCGGGGCCAGCCAGCCAGGCCGCCAGTCAGCCAAGCGGAAACGCGTGCTGCCCTTACGCAGGGTGAAGACGGGCACCTGGACCTTTGCAGGCCCAGCATGGTCCGGCATCTCAGCGCCCGCCAGGGACCTGATCACCGGGCTCCTGCAGGTGCGTGGGCCCAAGCCTGCTGACCATGTATGCGCGCATGCGCAGGCCGTGACTGCTGCATTCGGTGATCCTGCATCTGCACCTGCTCCCAACCGGCGCCTGATCATATGCAACCTGCGATGACGGCATGGCCTGCAGGTGGAGCCCAAAAAACGGCTGAGCGCCCGCCAGGCCCTGAGCCATCCCTGGATCTGCGGCAATGGCTTCAGCCACCCCAGGATGCCCCTGACACACGCGCTGGCAGCATTCAAGGCACGTCGTGCTCACTTCATGCCTGCCTGCTGCTGGCACATTCTTCCCATCCAGCAGCTGTGTGGTTGCAGCCCCGCACCGTATCATCACCGACGCCCTGCCACCACCATGGGGCACTCCAGCCAGACAGCTGACGGGGCTGGCTGCCATGACCAAGACCCACACCCGCCCACCTGACTGGGTGCAGGCGGACAAGTCCACCCGGCACCAGGCGCACACCGCCAGCGCCGGGCAGCCGCTGCTGGCCACACGCTCCATTACAGCGCAGCTGGCGGCGCAGGCCAGCGCTCTGGCACACGACTGGCACCAGCAGCAGAAGGGGCAGCATGCCTTGCCGTCTGTGGCGCCCTCCATGCCCAGCCTCCCAGATCAGCCCAGCGTTGCCAGCACAGGGCTGATCAAGCACGCATCACTGGGCGCCGCCATGCTGGCGTCCCTGGCCCAGCCGGCCGCCTATGCAGCCACCCAGCAGCAGCAGCAGCGGCCGTCGGCGGAGTCAGCGTCGACAAGCGCAGCGGGGCCAGGGCAGTCCCCGTTCACTGCAGCTGCTGCCTTCCCCGTCCTGGCGGCCCTGGATTCACGGTCCACAAAGCAGCCGGCTTCAGCCGCAAGCACGAGCCAGCCAGCCGGCCAGGCGCCAGCGCAGCCGTTGCACCCGCCCCCAGCAGCCCAGAAGTCGCAGAGGGCCTCCAAGGCCGACAGCCTGGCCCATGCCCAGGCCCTGGTGTCGGCCATGCAGGAGCTGTCGGTGCTGAAGACAAAGCTGTCCGCGCGGCCACCCAGCCTGTCAGGCAGCGCCATGGCGTCCAGGGCTGCCAGCGTGACCGGCCATGTGGGTGCGGCCGGCGCGCCATCAGCAGCAGCCACGCCCGGCACGGCAGCAGCCACCCGGTCCCCAGCGCACAGTGCCACGGGCTTCGGCCAGCATGGCTCCACCAGCCCGCTGCCGCAGCCGCAGGTGCCTGCAGCCAGCCTGAGCGCCGTGGGGTACGCTGCCAGCAGCGGCGCCACCCCTGGGCTGGTGACGCCCGGCCTCAGCTTGAGCGCCGCGGTGTCGGGTCAGCTGCCCAGCCAGCTGCCCTCGTTGACCACCAGCAGGCGTGCCAGCAAACATGACTCCTACACTGCAGCAGGCAACCGGCGCACCAGCCAGCAGGATTCCACCATCATTGGGCTGCAGCACCTCACGGGTGCAGGCGCGGCTGGCCTGCACGCACCGGTTGCTGGGGGCGGCTCGCTGGATGGCAGCGGGCGCCCGGCTGGTCCCTCGCCAGCCAGCCCCGTACGCCGCACGTCCAACCGGTCCTCCTACCCCGAACCTCCCAGCGATCAGGCAGACTCGGCTGGCAGCTCGGAGGCTGGCGCAGTGGCAGCAGCAGCGGCGGAGGCAGCACCAGCGCTGCGCAGCCCCACAAAACGGCCCCCCGTGGGCAGGTTCATGTCGGAGCGACAGCTGCCGGTTGTGCCCACGCTGAAGGCCCTGGTGGAGGTCCTGGGGCCCTCCAGTGACGCGTCCCTGGGCCCCAGCAGGTCTGACCTGAAGATGGCTGCAGCGGCCAGGCTGCAGCACCAAGTCGAGCTGGAGGAGCGGGAGGCGGCCGCACGCGAGCCCACGCCACGCGCGGGGCCCGGCGGGCTGGCAGCACCGCCTGCGGCTGTGGCGGCTGCGGCTGCTGCTGCCTCAGCCACAGCGACCGCCAGCAAGCTGCAGCAGCTGGCAGCTCTACAGGCGGAGGTGGCCAGGCTGCAGGCCGCCAAGGGCCGGCGAGGCGGCGCTGCAATGCGCATCACGTCCGACTGAGGGAAGCAGATCACACGCAGCACGCACTGATCCAGGGGGGGACGCCGACCCAGACGGGGCTCACGGAGTATTTTGGAGCCCCGCACATAGCACTGTAACGCACGCGTCGCTGTGCAAGGAGCGACAGGGAGCGTGTTTGTGGAGCGAACCCCGCGCCCAGCCCCTTGCACCGCGTCCACTGGCATGGAGAGCCTGAACTCAGGCCTCAGGAAGCTGCGGGCGTGCAGCATACCGCGCACAAGCCGCCCGCTGAGCCCCGGTGAGTCAAAGCGCGGCGGAACAGCCTCCCAGCCGCATGCCACGCCGTTGCACTGCCACCATGATGGTCATTAACGTTAGGCCCACCTGCTGCAGGCAGCCATGCGGCGGGCGATCGCACGTCTCCGGCCTTGAGCCCCGGCACTGAGCCCACACCGCGGCACGACCCGCGCCCGCGCTGGGACAGCGGCGCCCGCGCCAGCTCTGCCACCTACGCGCCCCTGTCACGTCATCACTCCATGCGGGGCACTGCTGTAGCCCCCCACATCGTGGCGGCGTCCCTGCCATCGCCCATGGAGTCCGGTGGCAGCAACACCACGCCAGCACCGCTGCATTCCGGTGGTGGACCCAGCAACCCGTTGAGCCGGGAGGAGGGAGGGGAGGTGGAGGTAAGGGCTGTCTGTGCATGCCCAGCACCACCGCAGCATCCTGCAGCATGCAAATGATGGCCGCGCGCACACTGCACGCGCCATCTGCAGGCTGCTGCCTGGCGGGCCTGCATCACATGCAGCCAGCAGGGCGCCCCCACAAAACGGGTGTGCCCCCACAAACCCAAGCAACCGGCGCAGCTGCTGATCCCTCTCTGGCACCCAGGTGCCTACCGCAGCCCTGCGGGGCGCATGCAAGCTGCGGCAGTCCCAAGTACCGTCGTCGCACCTGCTGCAGGTGATCCAGAGGCCAGGCGTCCACAGTGATGCACGCACCCAGCTACGGCACCCACAATCCATCAGCCAGGACGACCTTCCTGCCCCGCACTACTCTGCCATTGCCGGCCTCACCAGCCAGATGAGCAAGGCCAGCATCGGCATGCAGAGCAACAACAGCGTCACCAGCCAC
>Ga0315908_10002936_pt1 | contig 12376 bp, 3 predicted proteins | sample LakEriMetagenome_12_FD_203520 | JGI IMG/M metagenome (GOLD analysis project Ga0315908, IMG submission 203520) | Freshwater fungal communities from buoy surface, Lake Erie, Ohio, United States - Buoy 4 MA124 | ecosystem: Environmental > Aquatic > Freshwater > Lake > Lake biofilm | place: USA...
TTGCCGGTAATTTTGGTCGCACCATTGATTTAATGGACAATTTGCCTTCAGTCAACGGTATGACTGTTCGAACACGTGGCAACAGTGCCGCGATGCAATTGCAAAAGGAAATTGTGGATGTAAAAGAAGAGCTTGGACAACTGATTGAATTTGCTGCCGTTGCGGAAGCCCCAACCGGACTGTTGTATGCCGAGGATTTGACGGTGGATGAAATACGCGAAAAATTCAAACAGGCATGCAGTCAGGTAGATGTTTCCTTGTTCAGTCAACGTAAAAATGAGTTTGAGGAACATTTGGGTGAGGTAATCGCTCACAATGAGGCATTGGAAGTTGCTGAGGCTGATTTGGGTGAGGCGATTGGTGAAATTTCAGCAACGTTTCAAGAGTTTGACCAGGCTTATGGAGGAAAGAACTCTCCAATTGATTACGATCGCATTAAAAAGGACCTCGAAAAGCGATCGTTTTCTGTTGAACGCTCTATTGTAGTGAATAATTCAAGCATAGGTTCTGACCATTATGGAACAGTTACGAATATTTATTGGAATATCGAGTTTTCGGCTGACCGCAGGCCGAAGGCGGCCACATTTGAAGAGGATGGTGGAATGCAAAGTTCTTACGGTAGCGATTCTTACTTTACCTCCGCCAATGAGAATACGCTGCGTTCGAATGTGATTGCGCAGTTGCCCATTCGCGGTGCTATCATGCCTAAACTAAGCACGGGTTTAATGGGGGTTCTTCCTTTTGGCGGATTTACTTCTTATTCCTACACAAAGATTCCTGATGAATTTGGTTGGGGCGACTCATTGATAGTCTCAGAATCAAATAGTAATTCTCCGCAGTTGGTTGTTGGTACAATGGTGAACTTCGCTGTCTCTACCAAACGAAACATTATTCCTTCGTTTGGCTTTGGAGCAAGCTATTCGTTGGCGAAGGGGTCTGAAAGTTCTTTAGGACTACTTGTGGGTGGACATTTGAGTGTCAAGTCGTTCCCCTTTCTTTCTTTATCTTACGGCGTGAGTTTTCGTCAAACAAAGGTGTTGAAGCCTGAATATAAGCTCGATACGCCAATCTTGGAGCCTGAGATGGACTATGATACCGATGATTATAGTATTTTTGATTACGTACTCAAGCCCGGCATGTTCCTCGGTTTGAGTATGCAGTTTTAACGTGTATTTTATTAAGCCCGTGCTATCTGTTCTGCCGAATGGCGAATAGTTGGCGCGGGATTTTAGATGATAGTATGATAAATTATTTCAATGGAAGGGTTGGGTTGCTGGCTGTGTTTTGCTGGTTCATTTCAGGCCCCCGGGTCGAAGCTCAATTGTCATTTTCTGACCTTCAATTTAAGGATATACCTGAACGATTTATAGAAGATGTAGCCCGTTCAAATGCATGGGCACAGGGTAATAAAAACATGAATATCAGCAGTTATCCACTCATTTTGCTGGGTGCCGAGGGCCATGATCGCTATAGAAATTCGATGTGGGGTTACTCGAGCGGAAAGATGATGGATTATCGATTGGCTGAAGATTGGAAGCGTGTCTTTGTGAAGCGAAATTGCATTTCCTGTAAGAATCTGCCCGCCTCTTTATTGTGGTCAAATTGGAGTGAGGTGGCGCCCGTGTTGAAGGTGTTCAACGAAACATCGAATCCGATTTTTGAGAGTAAACCCGGCGACGCCAGGGTGGGCGATTTTGTTCAGCCGAATTATATCATTGTTTCAAAGGTTGATTTGATTACACGCAGACGAATGGATTTGCATGTGTCGATTATTGATATTGAACAGAACACGCCAATAGCTACTGAATCATACAAAAATATTCGATTACCTATTATTTATCGCGACAATGAATTCTTTTGGTCGACCCGCTTTTTCATTGGGGCGGGAACATTAACGACCACCGGAATCATAACTTCCATTCGGCGAAGTAGGCAAAAGGACAGGCTGGAAGAACCACTTGCTGACACCGGAGCCATTGAAGAACGAATGGCCAAGCAGCGGCGCATTGCGAGCTGGTCGTATGTGATGTCGGGGGCTTTTCTGCTTACGGGAGGTATAGTTGCAAGTTTTTAGGAGTGGAGCTGATGTGTTTGGAGTATCCCGTGTTAAATATGTATTGTTTTTTTTAATGTTTTGTCGTAGAATTGGCATCTGTAAGTGGAGACCAGACCCCACTTTAAAATAACGGGGCGAGTTCTGAAAAGCCAAAAGAGTAAGATTTTATTTTGTATAAGTTATGAAAGTTGTTTTGAATAATTTAGGAAAAGTTCTAGTAATACTTATGGTATGCCTGTTTTCATCATGTAAACTATCGACTAAAGAATTGTCTGAGGAGGTAAAGAAAAGTATGATAGAAACATGGCAAAAGGAGGGGGTTACAGGAATTCAAATTGAGAGTTTCATGTTGACGCACAAGGGTGGAAATGAGTACTCAGGATTACTGGAAACAAATGAAGAGGGGGAATCATTCAAATACAACGTGAACGTCACTTACGATGGTGAAAATATGCAGTGGAAAATAGAAGAGTAAAGGCTATTCAAATAGCTTATTGAAATTGGTTTTCATAACCCAAATTGTAAATCTAAGTTGGAAAATTATGAAACAAATGAAATAAGTGAGCCCTAACCGTCATGTTTTAATTTTAGGCGGAAAAAAGCGTTGTCTTGGGTAATCAAAAAGTCCGGGGCAACGCTTTAGTTTTAATTAGTCTTCTTAAACCGGAGTTGTCCGCAAAACCTTTTAAAGTTCCTTGTTTTTATATTCCTGCGTAATTGCGCTGATTACTTCCTTCAAACAATTTCGGTTAAAGTTGTGCTTTGCCTGAAGACTATATATTGCATTTGTAAGTTGTGTCTGATTGTACAAGGGATGGTGTGAATTAAATTCGATTCGCGCACACTATTTTCTTCACATGGTAGTTAAACATCACCAACGAATCATTATATTCGTTTGCGTACTACCTTTCCTTCCTATTATCCCCCGCCCATGTCCAGAAAAATCGTCCAGATCCTTCTCGAAAAACTCGAACAGGAAACCCGCCGAAGCGCTTTCCTGAATTGCTTGCAAGGATTTTCTTCGGGTACACGCTTCGATGTGACTCGTCTGAATGCCCTCAATCCGTTTACCGCGCGTGATGTGATGCGTGAGCTATTTCATGCTGAAAACGGAGAGGTCGAAGTGAAGCTGTCGGATGAGCAACCCACAGATTCTATTGTCGACCAGTTCAATTATTCGGTAGCCGCTGATGAACTCGATGACTTATTCCGTAAACTCTATGCCAAGGGTGCGGATTTGTTTCGTGAAACCGGCCAACAGTCCACGTATATCGGCTTTCCGCTGTTGAGTCACTTCGACCCGTTCGATGATACCAAGAGCTTCATGGCACCGCTCCTGTTTTGGCCGGTGACTATTACGCCGGGTAAGAACTTCGATCGCTGGTACATAACTAAAAAGGAGGGAGGCGAAATACGCCTAAACTATGCGCTTAAAAATTGGTTGCTCGATAACCAGATGCGCTTGCCCGAAGAACCCGATGCAGAGGTGCTCGAGTCGGGACGAATTTCCTATGAGCAGCTCGAGCAATACCTGGCATCTATTGGTGAGATATTCAACGTGCCCGGCCAATGGCGCGACCGGTATTTCGTTACCGATACACTCGGACCTGAACCCTTGCGCTATGGTAATCTGAAAAGCTTCGACTCCGAACAGCACCGCATCGGCTTCGAACTTCACCTGTCGGCCGTTATGGGTATATTCCAGGCCAACAAAGAGGGAATTATTCAAGACTTAAAGGCTTACCTCGGTCAACAGGAAACACTCGATATCGACGAGGCTGGCGATTCGCTTTTCCAAGAATTTCCCTTCTCACTGGTCGATCTCGATCCCGCTCAGTGGAATACCCATGAAACGATTGGCAATGGCGGACATGCCGTTGTGCATGGTCCTCCCGGAACAGGTAAATCGACCGTGCTAACGGGAATTATCTCTACTGCCCTAGCCAACAACCGCCGTGTGCTCATGATTAGCGAGAAGCGCACCGCGTTGGAGGTCATTGCGCAAAAACTAGATGCGCTTGGTTTTGAAGACATCTATGCCACCATTGCAGATGTTGTGGATGGCAGGCGCGAGGTCGTGTCCAAGGCTCGCAACATCCAGGATGCTTCGATCAATTGGAAGCCTCAGGCTCCCGGTGATTATGCCATTGAGCGGAAACGATGGGTACAGTACCACGCGAAGTATGCCTCCTATTGTAATGAGCTCAACGAGGTATTGCTAAAAGGTATGCGCTTCGAAGAAATGATGCTGCATTATCTCCGCTTGAGGGAGTCTATCGAGGAACTGCCCCTTTCTGCTGGGATGCTCGCTCGCATCGATTCCAATCCCGATGAATTCCATGCACTGATGGAGTATTTTTCGGAAAGGCATGACGCCCGTTGGCCCGATTTTATTGCTTTTTACCAAGCTAATCGCTGGCCGAATGAAGTTTGCTCCGATGAAAAAGAATACGTTCGTTTTCGGGATGAAAAATTGAATGGACTGCGTCGTGATCTACAAGTGTTGCGCAAACAGGAGGTGCTGCTGCAAGAGCTCATCCCATTGCAGGAGGAGCATGATGCTTATATGATTGAAGGAGGTTTTATGCGCGCAATGAAGCGTCTGTTCTCAAAGGCGCGTCGCAAGCATCATCAATACTTCAGTCAACTCATCAGATGGAATGCTGCTGCCGGTGATATTCTGGAATTCCGATTTGAGCTTGAGAGCGTGACAAGCACCCTGCATTTGCGTTCAACTGAGCTTTCGGTGGTGGAGTCTTTCGACTTGTCACCTGAAAGCATACAGGCGTGCACAGCAGACTTTCGCAGATTGATTACCCACAATCGACTCGAAGTGCTGGATGATATCATGGGCTTCTTACAAACGTCGCAGGCGCCGGCTTGTTGGGAGAAATCCGTCTTTAAGGTGCTCATTGAACGCAAGAAGATGCGTATGCACTCCACTTTCGCGTGGGAGGAGATGAAGGAGTTGATGGTATGGCTGAATGATCAGCGGGAGGCAGGCCAGAAGCGTGTGAGCAATTACTATCAGCGCAACGTGCAACGCGAAATCAAGCGAGCCGACAAGTCATACGGTATGCGACGCTTGTACAACTTGCGCGGTGGGCGAGGGCAGGAGCGCAATAGTTTGCGACAGATCGTGCAGTCAGACCCGGAGCTGTTTCTTTCTCTTTTTCCCGTTACATTATGCACGCCTGAAGTTGCATCGGTGTTGTTTCGAGGAGCACGCAATTTATTTGATCTTGTCATTTTTGACGAGGCCAGTCAGATTCGAGTAGAAGATGCTTTCACCGGACTGCTGAAGGGACGCACGGTAGTAATTGCCGGTGACCGTCACCAGATGCCTCCGTCCAATTGGTTTGAGGCGGATACCGATGATCGATTGACAACGGCGCTTTCCGACAGTGTTACCGATGTGCTTGCGGAGCAAGCGTTGCACGCGGAAAGCATCTTGGATTTTGCCATACAGCACCGCTATTTCGGGGATACGTATCTGACCTACCATTATCGTTCGGAGCATGCCGATTTGATTGCATTCTCGAATGCCGCCTTCTATGGGAATCTTAAGCCCATGGCCTTGAATCATATTCAGCAGCCTTTTGGATTTCACGCAGTAAATGGCCTTTATGGAGGTCAGACGAATGAGCAGGAAGCTTCAGCGGTAGTCAAATGGCTGCTCGCTGTTGAGTCGAATGACCAGGACGAATTTCCATCTATTGGCGTGGCGACACTCAACCTGAAGCAGCGCGATTTGATTCTGAAGTTGCTCATGCGTGAGCGACGATTATCCGATGAGGCGAATACCAAGATTGCACGTTTGGAGGAAGCCGGCTTATTTATTCGAAACCTTGAGAACATTCAAGGGGATGAACGCGATATCATTGCGCTCTCGACCACCTTTGGCCTTAATGAGGAAGGATTGTTCTCGCGTCATTTTGGAAAGTTGGGCACGCGAGCGGGGTATCGTCTGCTGAACGTATTAGTTACGCGAGCCCGCACACACATTCACGTATTCTCTTCTTTTCCGGATGGTGCATTGCAAGAGCACGCCGCCTTGCTTACTGAGAAACGCGGCAATTGGGGCAGCGGATTGATTTTCGCCTACATCGAGTTTGTGCGTCGCAAAGCTGCGGGAGCATCAGTCGAGTCGCTGCTGGACGTTCTCTCTGCACTCCGAGAGGATGCGGGAGAGGTGTCCACGATACAGTTCGAAAGGACACGCGAGAGCCTCGTTTCGCAGCTCATGCAGCAAGCTGATCCTCACGGCGACTATTATATTGGAGAGGTGTTAGCGGGGATTGTGGTGGATGCTCACAATCATGCGATGAGTTATCACCTGCATTTCGGTGCGGGAATCACTGCTGAAGAGAATCTGCTGCACGCGATCCATAGACTGACCTATTTGGAGAAACGGGGAGTGGAGGTGCTGGAACTGGCGTAGTCCTCGGCATCTCAATAACCCTTCTGCGCTTTACATGAAGAACAGCCAGATAAGGATGATCAAAATAACTAGCCAGGTTATTCCACCATCATCGTTATCAAACTCTCCCTTGAAGATGGTAATTAATCCATTCACGGCTCCGCCAATCAAGGCGAATATGATGAGTATTATGAAGAATACGGTCCAGAACATGGGTTTAATTAAGTGAAATACTTAGTGATGCGATAATACATGCAATATGCAAAAAAAAAACATCCATTGTTTGAGTTATATAGTTTTGGATTTTTCTAAAATATAAACTGGTTCAATTGAGGGAGCTAGTAATTCAATTGTTATTCGCATAAGGAAAAAAAAGCGATACTACGGCATGGTTGATTTACTTTTGAAAAAAAACGGCATAAAGCATGGCAGATTTTACCCGTAAGGAAATACAGCAAATGATTGCCATATCAAACAATGGCCTCAATTTGCATGGTGCTAATTTGCAGAATGTTGATCTGCATGGATTGTTTTTAAAGTAATTCAAATCTAATTTCAGCAAACCTTGCTGGGTCTAATCTTTCTGGTACAACCCTTATTGGTCCATATTTTCTTATGCCAACCTGTCAAATTTGGACCTTACTGGTGCAAGCTTAATTATGGCAGACCTTTCTAGCTCGAATCTAACAGGTGCCAAACTCAATCAATCCAACCTCGATTATGCTAACCTCACCGGGCCACACTGAACGAAGCCAACTTCAAGGATGCAAGAAACTTAAAAAGTATTACTGGCTTCAAGCCTTAGAGATTTGTTTCTCAATGTCGTAGGTTTAGTTCAGTCTAACCATTCCATATGCCTTTGTGAGCATTTCGGGAAAATTGATCAATGTGCTTCATTCTGAATTTCCAAATGCAGGAGTATGGAAGTCTAGTTGATTTCGATGGGATTAGCACACACTTTCTGATATTATGAATTGCCTTATTGCGCATATATTTGTTTAAATATTTAACAAAATGAAACCGAGTTTGTTCCAAGCCTTGCTTGCATTGGGTATAATGAATATTGCGCAGGTTTGTTTTTCTCAAGGCGTTGTACTTCAGGTATTGAATAATGATCATACTTCAGCAATCGAGGCTGTCTCAGGTTTAGGTATGACTGATGATCAGGTAGGGATGAGCGGCAATCCCATTATTCAATTGGATTTAAATGGGAATGGCGTACTTGATTATGTAACAGCCTTGCATGCTAATAATTTAGTATTCGTGTATTTTGATTTGCCAGAGTTCAGCAGTCCCATGTACTCCCCGGATGATCAAGAGTGTCTTTTTATTAATGGTGCTTTTAGCCTTGGGTCAAGTTTTGCCAGCGGAGATATAAACGGTGATGGAATTGATGACCTTGTTTTAGGGGCGAAAAATCAGTCAATAGAAGGACAGGTTTATGTAATTTATGGTCGTTCTTCACTTCCGTCTTCGGGTACGTTTAGTATAAGCTCCATTGCAGATGTCGCTATTCAATGTTCCTTAGATGGTGGGATTTCTGACTTGTTTGGTGATCAGGTTGGAACGTTGGATATGAATGGGGATGGTTTTGATGATATAATTGTTGGATCAACACACGCTTGGTATGAAGGGCTATCGCAAGGCAATGTGTATGTTGTTTTCGGCGGGTCAAGCCTTCCTGCAACAGTTGATGCCCGGACCGAGGCCGAAATTACTATCACAGGTGCAGAGGTTTATGAGCACATTGGTAAGTACGTAGGTAAAGGGAATTTTAATAATGATGCCTATGAGGATTTAGTCTTTTCCTCTGCTTACTGGCCTGGGCCTGGACCTAGTGGAAGCCGAGGTAAAGTTTGGATATTGTATGGTTCCGCGAATCCACAAGGGGAGTATAACACTGGAGAGAGCTATGATAATGTTACGGGTTTTGATGGAGCTTATCAGGTAGACAATATGTGCTATTTTGAAAGTGGTGATATAAATGGCGATGGAATCGATGATTTGCTTCTATCAGCTGCTGGATACCCTGCTCAATATAATACTGGAATTGTATACATCGTTTATGGGCCTATTCAACCCGGTCTTGAAATTACTCCTCATGTCTATCCGGGTGTCACGAAAATTAATCCACCCGGGGATTCGAATTGGACTGATACAAAATTAGGCCAAAGTATTGCTGTAGCTGATGTGAATGCGGACGGCTATGATGATATGCTATTAGGTGGTACAGGTTTTTCTCGGGCTCCTCTTTATCAAGGAACGCGGGTAACTGAAGGAGGTGCATGGCTTATATTAGGTGGTCCCAGTCTCGGATCCCTAATTAACCCTGAGGAAGAGGCTGCATTGACTTTCTACGCAAATAATCAGAATCATTTAATTGGCAATAGTGCTAGTTTAGAATTTGGCAGAGCTGTAAACATCATTACTTCGAATAACGGAGTGATGTACGCAGCTATCTGCGATGTTGGGAGAAATTTAATCAGGTTATTCCCTTTGGAGGACCATGCAAATAAGGGTTTCGAAGAGAACTGCTCAGTACTTCAAGTATTTGATTCTGGTTATCAGGACGAGACTAGATTATTGTTGGAAGATTTTAATAATGATGGACGCACTGATATTTTACAATGCGGATATCAAGGTGGAAATCGGCTGGCTTATATGTATATGCAAGCACAAGATGGTTCGCTAATTGAAATGCTTTTCCCTCCGATTAATTTACAGCTATATGATATTAAGGCATTGGATTTTGATGGTGATTTAGATTTGGATATTATCTACACTGCACGTCTTGGAATTGGCAGCTATCAAACCAAGCTTTTACGAAATAATGGTGGATTTAATTTCAGCGATTCTCAGTTAGTCTTTGAAGGAATCGGATTCTCAGCAATAGAGTGTATGGATTTTGACAATAGTGGTTATCCTGATATTATTATTAGCGGTAAAACGAATGCTGGCACTCCCGTAACTCGTGTATATAAAAATATTTCGGGAAATTCCTTTACCCTTTTGACAACAACACTCCCTGGAACTTTTGAAGGTGAAATGGCGTGTGCCGATTATAATAATGATGGATTTAAGGATTTATTCATTTCAGGCTCAACGGCAACTTCCAAAATAAGCAGTCTATATAAAAACAACGGAAATAGTACCTTTTCACTGAATTCAGGAGATGTCGTATCTATGGTGGGATGGTCCTCTGAATTTGTAGCAGTGAGTGGGGGTTCTGCATCGTGGTCGGATATCGATAATGATGGAGACTTAGACTTAGCATACTGCGGCTATGGAAGAAATCCATTTAAGGAGTACACCAAAATCTATCGCAACATGGGTAGTGGTGATTTTATTGATTTGTTCAGTGAATCATATACGAATGAGTTGATATCTGGGCCAATTCTGACTGATATTAAGAACGGATCTCTATCTGCCGGAGATTTGGATAACGATGGTCTTGTGGATTTGTTTATTACTGGACAAGCAGAGTATTATCCATTTTCGAATGAATATAATGCCGCAATTCACATAAATAGCGGTGAAAGCAGATTTAGCCGCTGCTTTTATGACGATGTTGAAGGTATCTCTTTTGGGAATAGTTCCATCGCAGATATGGATAATGATGGAGATTTGGATATTGTTGTTTGTGGTGAATCAGCGTATGGTCCCATTTCAAAAATATATCTGAATAAAGTAAATGGAGACAATACATGTATTCAAGTTCTTCCTGCAATAGATGGATGCATAGACGTTGCTGCCTGCAATTATAATGAAGGAGCTACTGTAGACGACGGTAGCTGTGTGTATCCCGGTTGCTCTGATCTGCAAGCATGCAATTATGAAGAATCGGCCGGTTGTGATGATGGTTCTTGCACCTATGCCGGTTGCACGGATAATCTGGCTTGCAATTACGATTCTAATGCAGCATGCGATGATGGTTCATGCACATACCCTGGATGTACCAATTCATTAGCGTGTAATTTTAATCAGGCGGCCGGTTGTGATGATGGTTCGTGTACACTGCCAGGCTGCAACAATCCTGAGGCTTGCAATTACAACCCCGCTGCGGGTTGCAGCAATGGTAGCTGTTTGTTTCCCGGCTGTACCGATATAGATGCCTGCAATTATCAAGCAGCTGCGGGTTGTGATGATGGTTCATGTTCGTATCCTGCTTGCACCAATCCTAACGCGTGTAATTATAATGCTCAAGCTCTTTGTGATAATAATCTATGTGTTTTCCCCGGCTGCACAGATCAGGAGGCATGTAATTATTCCGCGGCAGCAGGATGTGATAATGGTTCGTGTACTTATCCAGGCTGCACTATGGTTGGAGCGTGTAATTTCGATTCAAATGCCGTTTGCGATGATGGCTCTTGTGTGATGTCCGGCTGCACTGATCCAACAGCATGTAATTTCAATCAAGCCTTTGGTTGTGATGATGGAAGTTGCACATATCCCGGATGTAATGATGCTAATGCTTGTAATTATGAAATATCTGCAGGATGTAATAATGGTTCTTGCACTTTTCCCGGTTGTATGGATATTCTTGCATGTAATTACAATGCCAGTGCAGCATGCGAAGATGGTAGCTGCTTGTATCCCGGTTGCAATGACAACGATGCTTGTAATTTCAATGTGAGTGCTGGATGCGATGATGGGTCATGCCTATTTCCGGGTTGTACCAATTCGCAAGCATGTAATTTTAATGCAGATGCAGCCTGTGATGATGGCAGCTGCACTTATGCTGGTTGCACAGATCCTTCTGCATGCAACTTTTCACCCAATGCGGGCTGTGATAATGGGAATTGTACTTATCCCGGATGCACGATTTCAACTGCATGTAATTATAATTCTTCCGCCGGGTGCAATGATGGGTCTTGTCTAATGCCGGGATGTACAGATCCTAGTGCCTGTAATTACTCTGCTATTGCAGGTTGTAATGATGGTACGTGTGTATATCCAGGTTGCACAATTGTAGGAGCATGTAATTACAATGCTTTTGCCGGCTGCAATGATGGGTCTTGTGTTTTGCCTGGCTGCACTGATCCAACTGCTTGTAACTTCTCTGCTAATGCAGGCTGTGACAATGGCAGCTGCACTTATCCTGGGTGTACGCTATCTGACGCCTGTAATTATAACTCATCTGCCGGTTGCAATGATGGTTCTTGCATTATGCCCGGCTGCACGGATGAAATGGCTTGTAATTTTGATGTAAATGCCGGATGCGACGATGGTACATGTTCATACCCTGGTTGCGTTATTGTTGGTGCTTGCAATTTTGATGTGAATGCAGGATGCGATGATGGTTCTTGCGTAATGCCAGGCTGCATAGATCAAGCGGCATGTAATTTTGATGAATCTGCTGGTTGTGACAATGGAAGCTGTTTATATCCAGGATGTATGGATCCTCTTGCTTGTAACTACTCAAATATTGCAGGTTGCGATGATGGATCATGCATTCCAGCTGGTTGCACCGACGTAAACGCTTGCAATTTTGATATCAATGCAGGCTGTGACAATGGAGTGTGTAGTTACCCAGGTTGCAATGATCAATCGGCCTGCAATTTTGATTCTGAGGCTGGCTGCGACGATGGCTCCTGTATGTTCGAAAGTGATCCATGTGATGATGGAATTCTGGAGACAATTGATGATATGCTGAATGCCGATTGTGAATGCACCGGAATTCTCAGCAATGTTGAAAGTCTTGATTTGAAACCTTTTTTAGTGATTTATCCTAATCCGGCGATAGATGTACTGAACATTCAAGTGAATGCGAAAGCATTTGAATGGATGCCAATTCGAATACTAGATGCGCAGGGAAGAGTTTGCTATCACGTTAATCAATCAATTCAACCAGGTTTGAACAATTTTATTTTGGATATTAGTAATCTCTCATCTGGATTATA
>Ga0315908_10002938_pt1 | contig 12367 bp, 3 predicted proteins | sample LakEriMetagenome_12_FD_203520 | JGI IMG/M metagenome (GOLD analysis project Ga0315908, IMG submission 203520) | Freshwater fungal communities from buoy surface, Lake Erie, Ohio, United States - Buoy 4 MA124 | ecosystem: Environmental > Aquatic > Freshwater > Lake > Lake biofilm | place: USA...
AGTTATTATTTTAAATATAAATTATACCAAATTTCCTCTGAAACTAGCGAAATGAATTGGAGTAAATCCTTCATCAGTTTTTGAATTAATCCATTATATAAAATTTTATTTATTATAATTCTTTTTAATCATAAATTCAATAAGGAATTACAATAATTCTAACTGGTTATTCAAAGTTGCGATATGAAGCAAAGTGAAAAATTTATTGTCTTTAATTAATGTCAAATCTAAATTAGAATTTTCAAGAATCATGCTTTTTAACATATGAATTTCATCATGAAAAGCAAAAGAGATTAGTCTTTCTTCAAATTATGAAGAATCAATTTTATTTTTTTAACAATCTTCTTTTTTGGCTAAAAACGGATCAAAATCATTAGAAGAATCAGTATTCATTAATATTATAAATTTATCTTAATAATTTGGAATAATAATTTCTTTATAATTAATAAATGTAATATATATTCTAATTTATTACTTGGTATTAATTTTATCTATTATATTATAAAAAATCATTCAAAAGCAGTCTTAAGAATTTCTTTAGACTTTTCATAAATTTATTGACTATTTTAATAATTAGCAGGAATAAGGATCATTATTTTTTTGAGCTAATGATTGTGGATAAATTAATATGCCATAATATTTATTTACTATTTAATAATTTTAAGTAGAAATAATAGAATATCTCCAAATTATTTAAGATTGATATTTTATTCATGTTTTGATTATGAAAAAAATAATTACATAGGTAAAATAAGGGTAGAATTAAAATTAGAATTAGAAATTTCAAAGATGCTTTTGAAATGAGAGGAATTATCAAATTAAAAAAGTGATGATTATGGGGTTATTATATTATAAAGGAAAGAGATACTACCTAGGTTTGAATGGCGTGTTATTATTATATCTTTTTCTTTTATTTCATTATTATTTTTAAGTTATTATAGTTAATTAGGTAAAGATTCGAAAATTGTTTCGGTTTTATACTTTAAAAGTTTCTTTATCGTTTTAGAAATTTTGTATGAATTTTATTATATTTCTATGAAATTTAAGCATCCAGTTTGATTTTTTTCAAAAAAGTTTAAATAAATTTCATCGCTTTGATATATTTCATTAGTCTGTTCTTAGATTAAATCTTCCAAATTATGTAAAACTATTTGGATTTTAAATTTATACTTTTTTTGTGAGCCTAAACATAACAGTATTTCTTTGAAATTTATTTATTTTTTATTTCTCTATATATATTTTTATTGTATTTAAGAATTATTTTTATCATTCTAATTTAATTAATCTGTATTTTAAATATTAATTTTATACTATAAGTTATTCTTATCATGTAATTCCTAAATATATTTCATAAAAGATTATTTATTTGATTCTTAAAATTATTCAAATAAATGTTATTAATTATTTTTTAATTCAATTAGTTTATTTTTATGTATTTCTATTATTTTATCTATAGTTTATTCTTTTTAACTATTTAAAGTTTCTTTATAAATTTAAATTAATTTATTTTTCTCAATTTTATATTAATTTATTCTTTGATTATCCTCTTTTTCTATATTCTGAATATGATTTTTTACTTGTTTATAACTTTCCTTATTATTTTCTATTACTTTTAAATAATTTGAAATAAATTATTAATATGGATCAAATTAAAAATAATTTTAAATAATCTAAACATTTTATTCTATTTTTTATTATAATTAATTAGAATCAGAAAATATTTAATTTATTTGAGAATTTAATAAGTTATATTTAAAATCTCTATCTTCATCTTTTTAAAGCTCTATTAAATTTTATTCTTGTTAAAAGTTTAAATTATTTAATTGTAATAGTTATTAATTTAAATAAACAATATCATCACCTTTTTTAATATTGATTTATAATTAAAATTATATTTAATCATTTTCTAATTTTTAGTAATATTTATAATCTCTCTAAGCAACTCAATCCATAAAAATATAATATAATAAAAATTTTAGGCTATAAAATAATAATATAAAGGTATAAAATATAAAAGTAATAAAGATTTATATAATTTATATAGATGAGCTATTCTTAATATAAGAAGATTAATTTTGATAGAGGTAAATAAAATAATAATAATATTTCTTAGAAAAATGGAATTAATTTGAGCCGAGCGAACTTTTCATCATAAAATAAGAAACTTTAAATCGTAGTAGAGATTTTATGAACATGAAAGCCAATAAAGAAAAAAATAATTTGAAAAGAGTAATTTTATAATAATATGTAATTTAAGAGTAATCCAATTGTAGCTGAAGAAACATATAAATTTGAAAAGAACATTTTGAAAATTCAATCTTTATTATCCATTCTTAATTAAACTAAATTAAGTTAGCAGAAAAAATAAGATTAAATGAAAATGAAGTTAGAATAAATTAATAAAGAATTCAAAATTATTTATGCTAATACTTTTAAATATAATGAACTTATTAATTACAATTTTCAAGATTTAAATAATGAAAAAATAAAAAAGCAGAAGTAGTATTAAATATAAACATAAAATTTATTATAGCAATAAAAATAATTTTAAGAATAACAATTATAATAATAATAATAACAATAACAACAACAATAACAATAATCAATATAATGAAAATATAATATAAAATAATGTTAAAAAAATATCGATTCAATCATCTTCATCATGTTCATTATCTTCTCCCTAAACTTCATCAATATTTTTAAGTTTTGATACTTAATAATTGTTTTCTTGTTTTTTGTTATAAAATTCCTAAAATAATCAAAAAATTTTATCATACATTAAGTAGAATACATAATTTTTCATTATCTTTTTCTAGCTCTTCATTTTTTAAGTTTAAAGTTTAAATTTATTTGACATTAATTTGATATAATTCTTCATTTTATTTTTGAAAATTAAGTTTTTCATCATTTAAACTTAAATTTTCTTCAAGAATTGAGGAAATAATTTAATTATTAGTGTCTAAATTATCTTGCCTTATTTCAAAATAGAAAACATTTGTTTTTAAACAATCGTTCTGAATTTTTTGAACAAATTATTCGAAATTATAAACTTAAAAATTTTGATTTTTATTAATTTACATTTTATGACTAACTAATTGTTGACATAATTCTACAGTTTATTTGCTAGTATGTTTTTTGTTTAATTCTACTTCTTATTAAAGGAATTTCACGAAATTTACAACTTTTGCAAATAAAAGTAGTTTTTTTAACATACTATTTTGATTTTCAATGTTTTTAGATTGATCTTTTTAGACGAAGTTTTTTATTATTTCATTTTGAGTCAGCACACAGTTTATAATATTATTGAAGTATTTTAAATTTTAATACATTATTATCATTTTCTTATTCAAAATAAATAATAATGACTAAAATTTTCTTATAAAATTTTAATCTATTTAATGACTTTATTTAATATCGTTATAAGTTTCGACTGATTCTATATTGTTTTTCTGATTATTTTTTTATTATTGTGATTGAATTTATTATTGATGTGATATTATTTATTATTATTATAATTATTGGATTAATATTTCCATTTCATATTAATTTTATTGATATCCTTATATTTATTGTTCATAATCTTGTATTTTTAATTAATTTTCATCAAACTCTTGTTGAATTTCATATTACTATCGTTAATAATTGTCCATTTATTATTCATAATTTTTTATTTTTATCTACATTTAATCAAATTCTTTTTGAATTTAATTCATTTCTTTAAAATTAATGAATTGACTTTTTTACATTTATTAATCTTAAATTTAGAATTCTTCTATTTATTTTTATAAAATTAGTTTTTCTTATTAATGATTTTATATAATTTAAATGTGATCAGTTTAAATAATTTTATGCTAATTTAATTCTTCATCTAAACTTTTAATTTGGTCTTACAAATTTTCTAAATCTGTTTAATATTTATTTTTTATTCTTTTAATTTACTATTAATATTAATTTTCCATTTATTAAATAACATTTGAATCATTTCCTTTTATATTTTATATTTAGTTATTAAGTTCAGATTATATTTATTAAAAATGACTTATTGATTATTCCTCGTTTATTTTAAATTATTTTATTATTTTTTTCATATCTTTTTTTTCTCTAAGTAAATTTCCAATCATAATTTTTGCATCTGATAAATAAAAAACATCTAATATTTATATCAAATCTAAATTTTCACTTTCTAATATTTTATTTAAATTTTTTTAATCTTATTTGATCTAATTAATTTATTTTTCATTTTCTTCTTTTAATTTTTCGAAATTCTATTCTTTTTAATTAAAATCTGCCATTATTTTATCTAATTATTTATGTAATTGTTAATTATCAGTATTTGTATTTTAAGAAGTTTATTTTAATTTTTAATTTAACTAATCAATTTGTTATCTCTGTTATTAAAATTATTGTTTGTATTATTATTAATTATACTGTGATTATTTTTATAATTAATCGTATTTTATTAAAATTGTTTCATTATCTTTTGTAGTTTATTAAAGTTAATTATTTATAACTTAAATTTATTTTTATAATTAAATATTTTGATCGTTGATTTCTTTATTCTTTTAATTTAATTGCATATTATTTTAATATAATTCCTAAACACTTTCATTTAATTCTAAATTTTATTTATCTAATAAAGAGATTTACTCATTTAATTCTCCGTTTTCTTATTTTTATTTATTATTTTCTTTTTACATTTCTTAATAATTTTAAAAATAGTGTTAAAATTCTTAATTTATTTTTTCATATTTAATTTATTATTCATTAATTTTTTCGTTTTCTTTAATAGCTTCTTATTCAATTATTTCTAAAGTTTATCGTAATTAATCAACATTTTATTATAATCATTATATAATTAAATTTTTTTTTTCTATTTATTAATCTTATTAGTGTATCATTAATTGTTAACTATTTATTTTTGCCTAATCATTATCAACTATTTATTATAATTAACATATTTCTATTTTTAGTTTATCTATATTTTAATTATTTATATTTTAAATATATTTAATCGAGTCTTTTAGTAATTTATTTTCAATTTTTTTTTATTCTATATCATAATCAAGGGATTTTATTTACATTTAATAATCAGAAATAAGATTATCATTAGAAATTTTAATTGCATTCATTTTTATTTACTAGGATATATGATTATAATTATAAATATGTTTAAATAAATTATATAAAAAAAATTTGATTTAATTAATAAATATTAAAAAAATATGAATATATAATTTAAAGAAAGATAAAATATATTATATAAAAAAATACAAATATTATTTAAATTAATTTATAGTTTTTAATAAAAAAAAATTTTTTGATAGATTAAAATTTTTTTATTACTAATATTAATAAAAGTAAAAAATTTTCCTATTTGAAATTTTTGATATAAAAAATATTTTTCAAAAAAATAATGTTTTTATAGTTCACTTTATTTAAAATGATTTTTTCTAATATTTTAATTTTAAAATTATTAATTATATTTATTTATTGTTATAATTTTAATTTTTTATTCTAAATAAAATTTATAAAATATATTTTATTAATAGAAATCTAGTTTTATAATAAAATATAAAAAAATTATTAATGTACCCATAAATAGGAATTATAAATTAAAATATGAATAATCTTAATCTCAAAGAATAAAAGTAGATAAATGGAGTCGTAAGATTAACAATAGAAGAATAAGTAAAATTAATTTTATAATTAATAATACAAAAGTAATAATTAGAGGGTAAACAATAAGTATTTGTACTAATAAGAATTATTGATTTCTTAGAAAAATCTTATAATTAGGATAAAATAGATAGAGAAACATATTTAAAGTAACTTCAAAAGAATTTATAAAAATATAATAATGTGATTAAGTTAATTCCTAATTTTAATTTACAGGATTTCATTGATAAATATTAGTTAAAAGAATGCAATTGGGCTTAACAAAGAATAACTTAAGGATAACCATAAGAATAAATAGATTAAGCTAAAATAGTTGCTAATATTACAAATCTTTTTAATTAAGCTATTGATATGTGTTAATATAATAAAAGTAAACCATAAGTAAGTATTTTTAAACCAGTGATCCAAAGTTTATTATAATATCTTAATAAAGCAACGAATATTTTAGGAGATTCATTTGAACCCACTAAATTATTAGAATAATTGTATTTTAAAATTATATTTTATTGATTTATTATTAATATTTTATATTTTATTCAATAGTTTGGAAAAAAACATTAATTCCAAATAAATTTTTGATATATTAAGTGATTAAGAGCTTGAATAGTTGATAATTATGCTAAATTCTTGTTACGAATAATTCTGGGTAGAATTAAATAAATGATAATTATTATCATAATTAATGTATAAACAATTAAAAAATAATTTTTGAAAAATAAAATAAATAATAAAAATTATTAATTTATTAAATATCAATCATCACCTTTTAATGTTAAATCTTCATATTTTGTTTATTTTTAAACAACTACTTTTTTTCCTTACATTTAATATTAACCTGATTAAGGAGGTTACCAAGGTTAAGCTTTTCTATCTGAATTAGTTTTTCTTTATAATAATAATTTCAATAAAAATATAATATTTATATATAATTTTAAATAATAATAAAATAATACTAAATAATATCATAATAATGATAATAATAATAATAATAAAATAATAATAAAAAATAATAAATTTACATGAAATCTAATCTGTCAATATTTTGAGGAGTTCCTTTTGGCTTATGATGTAAGGGAGTATTAGTTGTAGTTTCAGTATGATCAACTATATAATGAGGTTAAACAAAAGTTTTTTCAGCTGGAGAATCATCATAATGATGAGCTAACCAACCATGCCAGCCCGCAGGAATTCTATCACCATTTATACCAATTCTTAAGAAATAATCTTTATATTCCACCCATCTTCTTTAATTTTTAGAATCTACATCCCAATCTTCAAAATATCTATAAAATTAATTGGATATTTTATATAAATTATTAATAAAATAAAATCTAATTCTAATATATAATTTAATGAAATTGGTTGTAAATAATAAACAAAAAATAAAGATTAAATACTTATTTCCGAATTGATCAGTACCTACTTCTCTTACAATACTTTCATGACCTCCTATCATATGAGAAGATCTTATAGCCCTGTGTCCTCTTATATAAGCTTTTAAATATCCTTCCTTTTTAACTGCAATCCAAAACTTTTTCGATAATAATTATCCAGGAGTCCAACTAAATAATCCCATTATATTATATTATTAATAATTATAATTATATCATATTTTTATAAATATTTATATATTTATAATATTTATAAACATTAAAATTTATAAATATATAATTTATAAATATTTAAATTTATAAAAATTAAAATTTTAACAATAAAATTTATCAACAATAAAATTTAATTAATTATTTATTTTCTATTAGAATTTTTATAGAAAAATTTGTATAAAAGAGTGAATAATTTAGCTGAATATTATGATAAAATCATTTTATTTATTAGCCTTGACAGCTTTAGCTCTTTCATCCTTTTATTATTTCAAGAATTAATAATATAATTCGATAAAGGATAAAGATGGTAATGTGATTCCTTTAGAACCTCCTTTGATGATGATTAATGATTAATGGAGTCATTATTAATCAAAATATATGAAAATATATTAATCTTAAGAAGAATAAATAAAAAGATATAAAATATTTGTAAATAATTATAAATAGATTTACAAACATAATGCCCAATACTTTAACATTGAAGGATTTGCAACTTATTATTTAGACATAAATGAATTTGGTGATCTTACTAATGAAGAGTTTATTAAAAGAAATGGGTTTAAAGTTGATATGAATAATTATTAATAAGAATACAATAAAAAAGTGGTAAATTTAAATGACGATAAATTAAAAGAACAAAAAAAATTTGATTGGAGATAAAAAGGAGTTATAACAAAAATAAAAAATCAAGGAAATTGTGGCTCATGTTGGGCATTTTCAACTGCTGGAGCATTAGAATCTTGCAAAAAAATAAACAAAAAAGAAAATTTAGAGAATTTTTCTGAATAATAATTATTAGATTGTTCAACAACAGGTGGAAATAACGGCTGTAATGGAGGTTCAATGCCAACTGCTTACGAATATGTAATAGAAAATGGAATAATGCAAGAAAGTTAATATCCATATTAAGCAAAAGTATAACAATGTAAATATGAGAAATAAAAGATAATATTTGAGATAAATAAATACAATAATGTGAAGAGCAATGATGCTAAATAACTTAAAGCAGCATTATTGGTGAATCCAGTTAGTATAGCGATGGATGCAAGTGGTGTTAATTTGTAGTTTTACAAAAAAGGAGTTTTTAGTGGGAATTGTGGGACAAATTTGGATCATGCTGTGATATTGGTGGGATATGGTTATGAGAAGGAAGGTCATTAGTATTATATTATTAGAAACAGTTGGGGCACTAGTTGGGGGGAGGATGGTTATATTAGAATTATTGATAATGATCCTAATGGAAAAGGGGTTTGTGGTATTTAAATGTTTGCCTCATATCCTGTTTTTGAGTGATTTATTATGATTTATTTTGTTATTATTATTTATATATTTTTTTATTTTTCTTATAATTATCTTAATTTTTTTAATTATACATAATATTTTTATTAATGATTGCTAATTCAAACTTATAAAGGACCGTTTTTTATTAGAACTTCGTTCAAATTATTTATCATTTACACACAATGTTTTTAAATATCTTAATAATTCATATCCTTGCTTTTTGTATGGATGAAATTCTTTATTGAGTAAATTTATTATTCATTCATTGATATTCTTTTTTCTAAATCATTTAAATTACTAAAATTTTCATGGATTTATAATTTTTTTTCAGTTAAATCATGTTCATATTGTAATTTTTTCGTCTTTAATTTTAAAATAATAAATACCATTTAAACGATTTCTTTTTATCTGTTTTCCAAAGCAGCTTTTTCTTAAGTTAATTAATTTTTTTTCTATTCAAATTATTACTTAATTTCCCAAACTTTGTCAAATTTTTATTCGATTTCATTTTTCATATTTTATATTTTACTTTAATATACTTCTATTTACTAAAATAAGTAAAATTAAATAAATTTACATGTGAAATTCTATCATCAGCTTCTTAAATTTTGGTGAGCTCTAGATTTCTTTAGTCATATTGATATTACAACATTTAGAGTGTTTTTTCAGCATTATCAGCATGTAATTTCTAAAATTATAATAATAAGAAAAAATTAAAAGAAAATATAAGAATATATAAGAAAAAGTTAGAATATAGATGAAAAAATAACTTTAAAATCTCTGTTTTTAATAGCTTCGTCAAATTCTTCTTTGGTAATATTAATATTGAGCATATTAAGCATTTTGCTACTTTACTCAAGAATTTCAACAATATTATTTTCATGTTGCCTTAACATATCAATTTCTTACTATCTATTTGTTTCAAAATTATTTATAAAGTCAGTTATTTCCTTATCCCTTTAATATAGAATCTCATACTTTTATTTATTTTTTTCTTCCCCTTACTACTCATCATTTAACTCCACTGTCATTTCCCTAAATTTTCTCTCATAATTTTCATTAATCTTCTATATTTCCTTAATTCTTTTATCAGTTTAAACAATATACTAATTATCTTCTTTTATCCTAGCTAATAGCCTGTCTCTTGCTTCAGGAAAACTCAAATTTGCTTCATTTAATTAAACTGCTAAATCATTTCTTTTTGAATCTAATTATTCAATAGTTTCTTTCAATTATTATGCTTTTAACTTATTGGTATCTGTTCTTAACTTACTTTCCAATTTGAATAATTACTAATTTACTTCATCTAATTGTATTTTTTAATTATTTATTTCATTTAACAACATTTTATTTTCCACTTACATTCTTTGATATTCAGCTCTTGATTCTGGATCAAGTTCTCCGAATCTTTATTCTGCTTATTGATTAATTTCTTAGATTTATTATTCAATCATTTAGATTTCTTCTTCTTATTATTTTCTTTCTAAAAATATTTCATCTAGCAATCCCTTTTATCTTTCATTCTACATTTTAATGTATTCATACATCTTCCTTACATCTTCAGGTCTTGCATTATTTCTCATTTTATCCATTGTCAAATTATAATCTGCTAAAGTTCCTTCTAAATTTCGAACTTCTTTTTATAATTCTTCATATCTTTTTTCCAATTACCAATATAGGTTATTATCTTTCTAAATATTTTCATATTGTGATTTTGATTTATTGATTTCTGAATATATTTCTGAACATTTTTATCTTAATACTTTTAAATAATATGACTTATCATATATTTTTCTGCCTTCTCCTTAATTTTTATTTTTTAAGCCAACAAGTCCATGTTCATGTTTTGTAACTGGCCTGTTTTCAATATTCATAGCAGTTTATAATCCTACTCCTTGAGTATTTATATCTTTCTATAAAATTTAAATAAATTATTTAATTTACTTTTTAAGCTGTTGTTAATCTTTGAGCAGTTCCTAATGGTCTTACCCCTTGTTTTTATCCTTGTCCTTAGACTCCCATTCTGCTTTACATTATTTGATTTAAATTAAAAATATTTATAATTCAATTTTCTATATATTATTATCATCTAATATTAGTTTTATTGCTTATTTTCATTAATTTATTTAAAATATTTATAATTTTATATCAAATTTATATTTAAAATTTAATAATAATAATTTAATTAATTATTATAATTTCACTTTCAATATTAAATTAAAAATTAATAATTAAATTGATAATGTAATAAAAGTTTCATTGCTTATTAGGACCTTAAACATTGAATAGTTTTTTTAAATATTCATTAATGGCAAAAGCTAAAGCTGTAGATGGTAATACTTTTACATAAGTAGCTCCTAATCCCTTATAAAATCCTTATAGACCTTATTCTGAATGTATTGAAAAAATCACATGTTTTAAGGAATTGGTTTGATTTTACATTACTTATATCTGCATTCTTTTTCTTAATAAATCTGTTGGATAAGTCATTGTAACAGCAAAACAACCAGATAAAGCACCCATTATTAAATTTGAAATTACTGAGTTATTTTTTACAAATTCATTATTTTTTGTTAAATTTTATTAAAATTTAAAACTACTTAGCTTAAAACTTGCATAAGGAGCTATTCCACACATTGTTGTGCCCCATCCTTTATATAATGCTAAAAAACCTTATTCTTTATAAACTTGAAATCTATATTATTAATTATTAAATTTGATTGTTAATTATTTTTTATAAATAATATAAAATAATAAATAAAATATGACTTAATATTAATTAAAATTAAAATAATAAAGGATAATATTACATTGATCTAAATATTCCATTATATTATTTAGTTTTATTAGTTTGAGATGCAAGTAGAGTTCTAACTAAATCTAAAGGATAAACAGCAGTAGAAGCTGTCATTCCTGATAAAGCGCCAGTAAACAGATTGATTTAAACTTCATTAAAAGATTAAATTTTATTTCTTTATAGAAATAATTTAGTATAAAATCGATAGTATTCAAAAACAAAAAATTCTATTGCCTAAAAAGGTGCAATTCTTAAACATGTTGCTCCGTTTCCTTTTATTAATATTATTTATATTAATAATTAAAGTGATTAATAATTATAATTAATATTATTATAAAAATACCTGTGAACAACCCTTTAATTCCATCTTGCTTATACATTTTTTACATACATTATATTATAGAAAGGCTTTAATAATCTTTATTTCCTGTTTATCTAAGAATTATAATTCTTTCTATTGGCGCAACAGCTGTTCTAGAAAGACATCCTGCAACTCCTCCACTAAAAAGATGTTTTAATTTCTCTTTTATTTTATCTATTTTACTTTAATTATTCATCTATATAGTCATTTGTAAATGATATATTAAAAAGTAAAATAAATGTAAAAAGGATTATTAAAACGTAAATATAATAATATTAATAATATGATAATTATATTAATAATGATGATAATATAAATATGATAATAATAATAATGATAATAATATAAATATGATAATAATAATATTAATAAAATATATGATTATATGGATATGATTAATAAAATCTTTATAGATATAAATGTTTGAAAAAGAAGTGATAGTAGATGGTAAAGACCACTTATTAGGTAGATTGGCATCATATGTAGCTAAGGAATTACTAAGAGGGTAAAGAATAGTGGTAGTTAGATGTGAATTAATTTGCAAGTCAGGTTCATTATTCAGAAATAAAGTAGAATGGATGGAATTCTTAAATAAATCAGCAACTCACAATCCTCGAAGAATGTTTGTACATTACAGATCTCCAG
>Ga0315908_10002940_pt1 | contig 12362 bp, 11 predicted proteins | sample LakEriMetagenome_12_FD_203520 | JGI IMG/M metagenome (GOLD analysis project Ga0315908, IMG submission 203520) | Freshwater fungal communities from buoy surface, Lake Erie, Ohio, United States - Buoy 4 MA124 | ecosystem: Environmental > Aquatic > Freshwater > Lake > Lake biofilm | place: USA...
CTTTTTCAATAGCTGCCATGGCACCCTTATCAAAAGGAGCTATCAGAGCCATCCGGGCTTCTGGAACTTGAATAGATGCAAGTTGTGACAGTGCGGTGTAGGTGCCATAGTAATCAACCATAACCTTGTTAAAAAGTGATGGGTGAGCGCGACCTGTGCGTATCGAGGCAAAGTCATCTTTGGCAACTTCAACGGCTTTATTCATCTTAACTTCAGCGTCTTGAAGTGCACTTGCTACATCTGCCATGGTCCTTGCTCCTCTAACTACTTCTTGCTTATAGCTCTCGGCCGCTTATGCGACAAGAGTTCCGATTGTTTCACCTCGTACTGCCCGAGCAATATTTCCATTTTGCATCAAATCAAAAATTACAATCGGAAGTTTGTTTTCTCGGCACAGCGCAAATGCTGCAGCATCTGCAACAGCTAAAGACTTTGAGAGAACTTCATCATAAGAAATCGTGTCGTACTTTGTAGCTGCTGAATCCTTCTTTGGATCTGCGCTGTAGACACCGTCAACTCCGCTTTTGGCAAGAAGCAGCGCTTCAGCGTTGATTTCAAGTGCTCTTTGCGCCGATACTGTGTCAGTTGTGAAGAATGGCATTCCTGCGCCAGCTCCGAAAATTACAACACGGCCCTTTTCAAGGTGGCGGATTGCCCGTAATGGAATGTAAGGCTCTGCGACCTGTCCCATTGTGATTGCCGTTTGTACGCGGGTGGCAATACCCTCTTTTTCTAGAAAATCTTGAAGTGCTAGACAGTTCATCACTGTTCCAAGCATTCCCATGTAGTCAGCGCGAGAGCGATCCATGCCGCGCTGTGATAGTTCTGCCCCGCGGAAGTAATTACCTCCACCAACAACGATTGCTACCTGCACACCGCTACGAGCAACATCTGCGATTTGTTTTGCAATATCTTGAACAACATCAGGATCAACGCCGATGCCTTTTACTCCACCAAAAACTTCGCCAGAAAGTTTAAGGAGCACTCTGCGATACGTTCCTCTTGTACCGGGCATGAGTGCTCCTTAATCTTTTAAGTATCTGGCCTTAAGTTCTGGCTTATTGGGCTAAGTCTAAGTGATCAGACCTTGACCTTATTGACCCACGCGGAAGCGATGGAAGGACTTAACAGCCGTTCCAGCCTCATCGAGGATCTGCTTAACAGTCTTCTTCGCATCTTTGGCAAATGACTGCTCGATTAAGGAAACTTCCTTAACAAAGCCAGCGACTCGGCCTTCAATGATCTTGGAAAGAGCAGCCTCAGGCTTGCCCTCTTCACGCGCTGTCTCTTCAGCAATACGGCGCTCGTTCTCAATCAAATCAGCAGGTACTTCTTCGCGATTAACAAACTGCGGCGCAAAAGCTGCAATGTGCTGAGCGATGTCCTTACCTACTTCTGCTGCATCCTTTACTAGCTCAACTAAAACACCAACCTGTGGTGGAAGATCTGGGCTAGTACGGTGCAGGTAAATTCCAACTGGTGAATCCTTTATCACTGCAATACGGCGAACTTCGATCTTTTCGCCAAGTGTTGCATTTGCCTCATCAACAGTTGCTTGAACGCTTTTGCCGCTAGCTATTGTTGAAGACAAGAAAGCCTCCAATGAAGCAGATTGTGCATTTTGAAGATGAGCAAGAAGCTCATCTGCCAGTGCAACAAACCGCTCACCCTTTGCAACGAAATCTGTTTCACAGTTCAGTTCTAGCATTACGCCAAGGTTGCCCTCGACCTTTGCTACAACTGCGCCATTTGAAGTCAAGCGACCTTCGCGCTTTGTAACACCTTTAAGCCCCTTAACACGAATGATATCTAGCGCCTTGTTGTAGTCGCCATCTGCTTCATCTAGTGCTTTCTTGCAATCCAACATTCCTGCAGCAGTTGCTTCACGAAGCTTCTTTACATCTTCAGCTGTGTAGTTAGCCAATTTATGCACCCGCTTCTTCTGTTGCTGCAGCTGGAGAATCTGTTGATGTGCCAGCGAGAATTTCCTTCTCCCAATCAGCCAATGGCTCGCCCGCAGCAACCTCTGCAGGTGCATCGCTGTTTGTCTCAGCCTTAACAGTTGCAGAACGTGCCTGTAGGCCCGCAGCAATTGCATCGGTGATTACGCGAGTGAGCAAGTCGATTGAACGGATTGCATCATCGTTACCAGGAATCTTGTAATCAACTTCATCTGGATCGCAATTGGTGTCCAAGATTGCAATAACTGGAATACCAAGCTTCTTTGCTTCCTGAACTGCAAGGTGTTCCTTCTTTGTGTCAACAACCCAAATTGCTGAAGGCAACTTAGTCATGTGACGAATACCGTCTAGGTTCTTAAACAGCTTTTCACGTTCGCGACGCAAGACAAGAAGTTCCTTCTTTGTGAGAAGCAGATCGTTCTTCTCTTCAAGAGCTTCTAGCTCCTTTAGGCGCTGAATACGCTTGTAAACTGTTGGGAAGTTAGTAAGCATTCCGCCCAACCAGCGCTCTGTCACTGTTGGCATTCCAACTCGTGCAGCGTGATCAATGATTGGCATGTGTGCCTGCTTCTTTGTTCCAACGAACAAAATATGGCCACCCTTTGCAACTGTGTCCTTAACAAATTCATATGCTGAATCGATAAGTGCAAGTGATTGCTGGATGTCGATGATGTAGATGCCATTGCGCTCTGTGAAAATAAAACGCTTCATCTTTGGGTTCCATCGACGCGTCTGGTGTCCGAAGTGGACTCCGCTGTCGAGGAGCTCTCGCATTGTTACAACTGCCATGACGGCATACTCCTTCTTAGGTTTTATCTGCGCATGCAAAGTAAAACCCGCTCGGTTTATGGCCAAACAATTTGTTCAGCCCGTCGCACTCGAAGTCACCGACCACAATTTCTTGTGGACCGAGGTGGTTTTGCCGACCGAAGCCGGTGAGTGCTGAGATGTCATCTCTTTCACAAGAGATGCGTGGCAAATCCTACCTGAGCGTGAGCGTGGGATTTACCGCCCGATTAAGCGCAAGGCTCCCCATGCGGTGATGCGAAGTACCGCTTCCAGAGCGATTACAAAGGACATTTTGCTCTGACCATGGGCCCGCTCGATAAAGGTAATTGGGATTTCTGAAACTGATCCCCCACGAGAAATTGCTCGCCGGGTCATCTCTATTTGGAAGCAATACCCCTCACTTCGAATCGTGGCAACTTCCATCTGCTGTAAAAGTTCAGCTGTATAAATTCGAAAGCCAGAGGTTGTGTCTTTGACCCCAAGGGATAAAAGCAAGTTTGCATAAGCATTGGCAGATTTGGATAAGTATTCGCGGAATTTACTCCAGTTTGCAATTGCTCCATCCTGAACCCAGCGAGAGCCGATCAGCAGATCGGCAGCGCCAATCCATTCCATCATTTTTTCCAGATCCTGAATCTGATGAGAACCATCTGCATCCATTTGAATCAGGTAGGTATATCCGCGTTGGATTCCGATTGAAAAACCAGTTCGGTATGCACTTCCTAAACCTTGCTTGCCGCTGCGTTCGAAAACTTCAACATCGTGAGCACGAACAACATCTGCTGTGCCATCTGGAGATCCATCATCAATTACCAAAATATCCAGATCTAGATTTTTTAGACCTTCAAGAATGATTCCAATACTTTGAGCTTCGTTATATGTGGGGATAACTACTAAAGATGTGTTCATGCGCGTGGGTGTGCTTGCTTAAAGGCCTTTTGAAGGCGCTCTGTTGAAACATGCGTGTAAATCTGAGTAGTGGCTAATGATGCATGGCCTAAAATTTCTTGAACAGTTCGCAGATCTGCTCCTCCTTCGAGCAAATGAGTTGCTGCAGAATGTCGCAATGAATGTGGACCCATGCGTTCGATTCCTTCAATCGCAGATAGCGCCTCATAGACCACGGTTCTTACCGCTCTTTGATCAATGCGCTTGCCTCGAGCGCCCAAGAAAACTGCGTTTCCAGAGTGTTCATTCATTAAAGATTCACGCCCATCCTTCAACCAAACCTTGAGCGCTTTAACTGCTGGATTGCCCAAAGGAATCGTGCGCTCTTTGTTTCCTTTACCCAAAACACGAATTGTCTGTCGGTCATAATCAATATCTGAAAGATCTAACACACATAATTCAGCAACTCGAGCTCCTGTCGCATAGAGCATTTCAACCATCGCAACATCTCGCAATGAAATAGGGGTTTCTTCCTCGGATGCGCGGGTTGCCATTGATTCCATGGCTAGCTTTGCATCAGCGATCTCTAACACTTCAGGCAAAGTGCGATGACCCTTAGGTGTGGCCAGCGTTGCTGCAATGTCTTTTTCTAGAAACCCATTCTTGACAGCCCATTTTGTAAACAAGCGAACCGATACCGCCCGACGAGACAAGGTATTTCGCGCTCCCCCTTTAGCCTGCTGATTTGCAAGCCAGGAACGCAAATGGGTGAGTTCAAGCTGTGAAATGTTTTTAACGCCTATGAGTTCTAGGTGGGTGATTAAACTTTCGAGATCACCTAGGTATGCACGAATTGTGTGAACCGAAAGATTTCTCTCAATCTCTAAGTGGCGAGTAAAAGCATTAATTAGCTTTAGGTAATCATCGCTCACGGTGCGAGTTTACTCGGGCTTTCGTCCCTGACGCATTAAGCCAAAGGTAAGGGCATCTTCGAGCGCCATTGCAGATGCGGCAATCACATTCTCATGAACACCCACAGTGTTCCACTCGCCTTTGCCATCACTTGTTTCAACGAGAACGCGAGTGATAGCCCCAGTTCCTAGTCGGCCTTCGAGGATACGAACCTTGTAATCAGTAAGTTCTAGTGAAGAAAGTTCTGGATACAACTTAATCAACCCAGTGCGCAGAGCATTATCAAATGCGTTAACTGGTCCATTGCCTTCACCGTTGCAGGTGAACTCTTCTCCAGAAGCTGTGACGGTGACTTCAGCCTTTGTTGTAATGGATTGATCAGCACCACGTTCAACCGATGTAACCCAATGATTAATTGTGAAAAATGATGGACGCTTGCCCGCAATTTCTTCATGTACTAATAATTCAAATGAAGCATCCGCTGCTTCAAATGTAAATCCGCGAGATTCCATTTCTTTCACGCGATCAACAATGCGGCCAATAAGTTGCTTATCTCCACCCAGATCTACTCCGAGCTCTTGAGACTTAAGTTCGATCGATGCCCGGCCCGCCATATCTGATACCAACATTCGCATGTCATTTCCAACCGATGATGGATCTTCATGTTGATACAGCGAAGGATCAACTTTGATTGCACTTGCGTGCAGCCCTGCTTTGTGAGCAAAGGCAGAAACACCAACATAAGGTTGGCGGGCACTTGGTGCCACATTAGTAACTTCAGCAATTGCATGTGAAATTCTGAACGCTTCTTGTAGAGCATTTGGTGGAAGTACCAACTGATTCTTCTTTAACTCAAGATTTGCGATGATAGATACTAAATCAGCGTTTCCTGTGCGTTCACCGTATCCATTGATCGTTCCTTGAACATGAGTTGCACCTGCAGCAACAGCAGCCATGGAGTTTGCAACCGCACAACCTGTGTCGTTGTGACAGTGAATTCCAAGTCGGGCATTGCTTGCACCCAATACATCATGAACAATTTGCGACAACTCATCAGGCAGCATTCCACCGTTGGTATCACAGAGCGCGATGACATCTGCGCCGGCTTCTGCTGCTACTCGAACAACTTCGAGAGCATAGGCGCGGTTATTGCGATATCCATCAAAGAAGTGCTCTGCATCCAAAAATACACGCTGGCCCTCTTGGCGAAGATGAGTTACCGAGTCGCGAATCATTGCCAGGTTTTCATCCAGAGTCGTCTTGAGGGCTAGATCAACATGGCGATCAAATGCCTTCGCAACAAGAGTTACGGCAGGTGCGCCGCTATCTCGTAAGGCACCCAATAAAACATCATCGGCAGCCTTTGCATTGGGGCGGCGTGTTGCACCGAATGCCACAAATGTTGCATTCTTTAGTTTCAACTCTTTTTTTGCCAGAGCGAAAAATTCTGTATCTTTTGGATTAGCTCCGGGCCAGCCGCCTTCGATAAAGCCAACACCTAGATCATCAAGGTGACGCGCGATATTGAGTTTGTCATGGACGGAGAGATTTAACCCCTCTTGTTGAGCGCCATCACGCAAAGTCGTGTCATAAATATGGAATGCATCGTTGATTGTCATTACCTCACCGCACTCATCCAGTTGTGCTTATCTGCAATTGTGCCGTGTTGAATTCCAAGAAGGTGGTTTCGAATCTGCATCGTGATTGGACCAGGTTGCCCATTTCCTGTAACCCAGGTTCCCAATGCACTTTTTGCTTGGCCAACTGGTGAAACAACAGCTGCAGTTCCGCAGGCAAAGATTTCAGTGATCTCACCTGATGTAACGCCATCTCGCCAATCATCGATTGAAAGCATTACCTCTTCAACTTTATAACCCAAATCTGCGGCAACCGATAAAATTGAGTCACGAGTAATGCCTGGAAGCAAAGTTCCGGTTAGTTTTGGAGTAACAACTGTGGCATCACTTCCAATTCCCTTTACAAAGTAAAGGTTCATTCCGCCCATTTCTTCAATCCATTTGCGCTCTTTTGCATCAATCCACACAACTTGATCGCATCCCTGCTGGGCTGCTGCCTTTTGTGCAACAAGTGATGCTGCGTAATTTCCGCCGCACTTTGCCTCACCGGTTCCACCTTGAGCTGCGCGAACATATTCTGTTGAAATCCAAACAGAGACAGCTTTTGATGGATCAAAGTAAGCACCAGCAGGTGTTGCAATAAGAATGTATGTGGCTTTATTACTTGGACGGACCCCAAGTCCAACCTCAGTTGCGATCATGAATGGGCGGATATACAAAGACTCGCCTACTTTGCTTGGAACCCAACCTGCATCTTGTTTAACAAGTGCTTCAACGGTTTCCATAAACAATTCAACAGGCATTTCGGGAAGGGCTAATCTCTTGGCCGAATTTGCAAATCTCTTTGCGTTTGCAGTTGGTCGAAATAATTGAATGGATCCATCTGGTTGACGATAAGCCTTCATACCTTCAAAAATTTCTTGGCCATAGTGAAACACGGCTGTTGCCGGATCTAATGAAATAGGACCATACGGCATCAGGTGTGGTTCGCCCCATCCATCTTTCTGACTCCATTCGCACATCACCATGTGATCGGTGTAGTACTTACCAAATCCACCTTCAGAAACTAGACCATCACGGGTCGCTGCATCCTTGGCATTTGGGTTGAGAGTGATCTTCATGATTACAGAGCGCTTGCTAGCGCATCTCCAATTTCAGTAGTGCCGCGTTTTGAGTCCCCGCGCGTCAAAAGATCTGCAACAACAACGCGTTCGACATCTCTGGCTGCATCTGCAAATCCAAGATGATCCAGCATCATCGCAACAGACATAACAGTTGCAGTGGGGTCAGCTAAATTCTTTCCAGCAATATCTGGGGCTGATCCATGGACAGGTTCAAACATTGATGGAAAAGCACCAGTTGGGTTGATGTTTCCGGATGCCGCAAGTCCGATACCACCGCAGATTGCAGCGGCGATATCAGTCAAGATGTCTCCAAAAAGATTGTCAGTTACGACAACATCAAATCGATCCGGGTTTGTTACAAAGAACATTGATGCGGCATCGACATGTAAGTAATCGGTTGTGATTGCTGGGTACTCCTTAGCAACCTCATTAAATGTTCGGGTCCATAAACCGCCCGCACGTGTTAGTACATTGTTTTTATGAACCAAAGTTAACTTCTTGCGCTCACGCTTTGAAGCACGCTCGAATGCATCACGAATTACCCGCTCTGCCCCGCGGCGAGTATTCAAGCTTTCCTCCGTTGCAATTTCTGCATCGGTACCTTCAGCCAATACTCCGCCTGCCCCAACATATGGGCCTTCTGTGCCTTCACGAACAACAATGAAATCAATCGGAGCTTTAGTTGCAAGTGGACCAGTAACACCTGGCATCAATCGTGCAGGGCGCAAATTAATGTAATGATCAAATGCAAAACGCAGCTTGAGTAATAAGCCACGTTCTAGAACGCCACTTGGAACCGTTGGGTCGCCCACTGCGCCCAGCAAAATGACATCTGCTTTTGCTAGCTCTGCCAAAGTTTTATCTGGCAAGACTTCACCGGTCCGATGCCAGAAAGCGGCGCCTAAATCATATGAAGTTTTCTTAAACTCAACTCCATACTTTTTTGAAATGACATCAAGAACCTTAAGGCCTTCTGCTACGACCTCAGGACCGATTCCATCGCCTGCAATTATTGCCAGATTAATTGTTGTCATTACCCCACCAAAGTAACGGAGCGAACAACGTTAGCCCCTGTTTCCTTTTTAACTGCTGCAATTAAATCATCACTGATGAGTGAATCAACAGTCAAGGCCATCAATGCTTCTCCGCCAGCAGCATTACGGGCTACCTGCATACCTGCGATGTTGATTCCAGATTTTCCTAGCGCATTACCAACTGCGCCAACAACACCTGGCTTGTCTGAGTAACGAAGGAATAAAAGATTTTCTGTTGGTGGAAGATCTAGATCAAAACCATCAATTGCAATAATCTTTTCAACCTTGCGAATTCCCATCAAAGTTCCATCAACTGTAACGCTCTTACCGTCAGCTAAAGCGGCACGAAGCGAAATCATGTTGCGATACTCAGGACTTTCTGGATCCGTTGCCACAGATGAGGTAACTCCACGTTCTACAGCAAGTGCTGGTGCATTCACATATGTGACATCTGAAAGCCCACATGCGAGCAATGCTCCCTTGAGCGCACTTGTTGCAAGAATTGAAGAATCATGTTCAGAAATTTCGCCCTTAACAGTTAGATGAAAACTAACAGGTGCTTCTCCTGCGATTGCTGTTGCAATTTGAGCCATTTTTTCCACCAAAGGCAGGCTTGGGCGAATCTCTTCATGAATCGCTCCGCCCTTAACATTTACTGCATCAGGGACTAACTCACCGGCTAATGCTTTGCGAACTGAGACCGCTACGGCAATACCTGCGCGCTCTTGTGCTTCATCAGTTGATGCACCTAAATGAGGAGTTGCAACGACTTGGTCCAAAGTAAATAGTGGTGAGTCTGTGCATGGTTCAGTTGCGAACACGTCAAGACCAGCACCTGCTACACGGCCTTCAGTGATTGCATCAAATAATGCAGCCTCGTCAAGTACTCCCCCGCGTGCGGCATTGATAATGCGAACAGAAGGTTTTACCTTGGACAACGCATCAACACCGATCAGGTTTGCAGTTTCTTTAGTCTTTGGCAGGTGAATTGTGATGAAATCTGAAATTTTAAGCAGTTCATCAAGTTCGACTAGTCGAACGCCAAGCTGTGCTGCTCGAGCTGGTTGCAGATATGGATCGTATGCAACAACATCCATTCCAAAAGCCTGCATGCGATGAGCAACCAGTTGTCCGATTCGCCCAAAACCAACGATTCCAAGAGTCCTCTCGAAAATTTCAGCACCTGTGTACTTTGAACGTGCCCATTTACCGTTTCGCAAAGCAGCATGTGCTGGCGAGATAAAGCGAGCAGAAGCCATTAGTAATGAAATCGCAAGTTCTGCCGCAGAGACAATATTTGATGTCGGAGCATTAACAACCATTACACCTGCTGCAGTTGCCGCAGGAATATCTACGTTGTCTAGACCAACTCCTGCGCGTGCAATAACTTTCAAACCTTTTGCCGCTGCAATCGCTTCTGCATCCATTTTGGTTGCAGATCGAATCAAAACCGCATCCACACCTTTTGTAAGGGCCGCAAGAAGTTCTGCCCGGTTTGCGCCGTCGCAGTTAACTACTTCAAAATCTGGACCTAACGCTTCAAGTGTTGCTGGGCTAAGTTCTTCAGCGATTAAAACAATAGGTTTAGCCACGCGCTGCGCTACCTTCTTTGTAATCGTCACCCTTTGACTGCTTCATCCAAGAGAACATCTTGCGAAGTTCGCGTCCGACAGCCTCGATTGGGTGTGTTTCTCCCTTAGCGCGAAGTGCTTTAAATTCAACTCCACCAGCCTCCTGGTCATCAATGAAGCGCTTTGCAAATGCTCCACTTTGGATGTCAGCAAGAACCGCCTTCATGTTTTCCTTAACGCGTGGATCAATAACGCGTGGACCGGAAACATAATCACCAAACTCTGCCGTGTCAGAAACTGACCAGCGCTGCTTTGCGATTCCACCTTCATACATCAAGTCGACGATCAACTTAAGCTCATGCAAGCACTCGAAGTATGCAACCTCGGGCTGGTATCCAGCTTCAGTCAATGTTTCAAAGCCATACATAACTAGTTGTGATGCCCCACCACACAGTACTGACTGCTCACCAAATAGATCTGTCTCGGTCTCTTCGGTAAATGTTGTAAGGATTCCGCCTGCGCGTAGTCCGCCAATTGCCTTTGCATAGGAAAGTGTCAATGGCCATGCATTTCCTGTTGAATCTTGTTCAACAGCGACAATTACTGGAACTCCGCGACCTGCTGCGTACTCACGACGCACAAGGTGTCCTGGACCCTTTGGAGCAACCATGCAAACATCAACTGATGCAGAAGGCTTGATGTAACCAAATCGAATGTTGAATCCATGTCCGAAGAACAATGCATCACCATCTTTTAGATTTGGCAAAATTGAATCTGTGTAGATGTGTCGTTGCAAGTGATCAGGAGCCAAGATCATAATGACAGTTGATTCCTTAACAGCTTCAGCAACACTTACAACGCGTAGGCCTTCAGCCTCTGCCTTTGCACGAGATGGCGAACCATCCTTTAGGCCAACTCGAACATCGACACCACTGTCGCGCAAGTTAAGCGCGTGTGCGTGCCCCTGTGAGCCGTAACCGATGATCGCGACTTTGCGACCCTGGATGATTGAAAGATCAGCATCCTCTTCGTGATACATCGTTGCTGCCACGGTATTACTCCATTCGGCTTATGTGTTTGGTCGTTGTTAGTTTTGGTAATCAGCCTGACCGCTGTCGGCGGTAGGAATACTTTGAGTGCTAAGGGTACGGTCTGCCAAGGATCCGCTGCCACGCTCGATGGCAACCAAGCCAGATTGGGCCAGTTCTCGGATCCCAAAACGCTCAAGTGCCTTTAGAAGATCAGTTATTTTTGCCGCATCTCCCGTTGCTTCAACAGTCAGGGAGTCTGCATCTTCATCGACTATAGATGCTCCGTAAGTTTCTAGGACCGCATCTACATCAAATTTGTTTTTATTGGTTGCCGAAATCTTGACCAGTAAAAGTTCAGCTTGAACAGATTCCTCTAGTTTTAGCTCTGCAATATGAATGACATTAACTAACTTGTCTAGCTGTCGAATCACTTGCTCTAAGGAATGACTTTCAACATTGATCACGATAGTCATTCTGGAAATATCTGGATTTTCAGTTGGACCCACTGCTAAAGAATCAATGTTGTAAGCACGGCGAGAGAACAAGCCAGCAACTCGGGCAAGTACACCAGGTGAGTTTTCGACTAATACAGAAAGTGTATGTGTACTCATTAGAGCTCCTGTGAATCCCAGTCAGGTGCCAATTCGCGGGCAATCTTAATATCATCATTTGATGTTCCTGCAGCGACCATCGGCCACACCATTGCATCGCGGAAAACCCGGAAATCCACAACAACAGGCTGATCATTTATTGCATTTGCTTGTTTAATGATTGCATCTACATCCTCTGGGCGATCACAAGTTAAGCCAACACAACCCATAGCATCTGCTAATTTAACAAAATCTGGAACTCGCTTAGATTCAAGGTTTGTGTTTGAGTATCGACCTTCGTAGAAAAGTGTCTGCCATTGGCGAACCATGCCAAGAGATTCATTATTAATAATTGCGACTTTAATCGGAATATTGTTCAAGGCGCATGTAACTAATTCCTGATTTGTCATTTGGAAGCAACCATCGCCGTCGATTGCCCACACAGTTGCGTTAGGCGCGCCAACCTTTGCTCCCATGGCAGCCGGGACTGCGTAACCCATTGTTCCAAGTCCACCAGAGTTGAGCCATGTTCTTGGATTTTCGTACTTTACAAATTGCGCCGCCCACATCTGGTGTTGACCGACACCGGCAACATAGATTGCCTCTGGCCCTGTTATCGCGCTAATTCTTTCAATGACATATTGCGGTGATAGTGAACCGTCTTTCGGTAAGTCATAACCCAATGGATATGTGGCGCGCAATTTATTCATGGCAGCAAGCCAAGGTGTTAAATCAGCTCGCCCCTTAGCAAATTCGCCCCTAACCGCAGGGATCAAAGCTGCAATTGTGTGCTTTAGATCGCCAACCACTGGTACATCGGCGTAACGATTCTTACCGATTTCGGCAGGATCAATGTCAGCATGAATGACCTTTGCATTTACTGCA
>Ga0315908_10002941_pt1 | contig 12357 bp, 9 predicted proteins | sample LakEriMetagenome_12_FD_203520 | JGI IMG/M metagenome (GOLD analysis project Ga0315908, IMG submission 203520) | Freshwater fungal communities from buoy surface, Lake Erie, Ohio, United States - Buoy 4 MA124 | ecosystem: Environmental > Aquatic > Freshwater > Lake > Lake biofilm | place: USA...
CCAGATGGGGCAATGACGGTAAGGGGAGTAACAGTCCTATCAAATTGGGTTTCAATCCATCGAGACAGCACTAACTCCGGGAGGCCAAAGACATGGTCGCTATGGATATGAGTGATGAAGACAGCAGTGAGATTTGATAATCGAAGCCCAGCTTCAATCAGTCGATTACATGTTGCACGACCTGCATCGAATTGCAGAACAATGTCGTTGTGTTTCACAAAGACACCGGCGCCTGCGCGACCAGGTGCGACATTTGGGAGACCGGTACCTGTGAGAGTGACTGTTGTTGCCATGAGGAAAAATTAGCAGTTAGTTTGATATCAAAGTAACTGCAGACATCTGAGAATAAGGCAGTGCTTTGAGATTAATGATGTGGTGCGTGTACAGCCCTTGATCATGAGGAGTCCCTCAACCATGGTGATGTCAGGACGGTGTGCGAATATGGTTCATGACCGTTCATCTCACTGAGTACGATCGCGAAGAACTTCGACAGAGGTATAACGCCGAGCGTGACAAGAGAATCCGTTCTGATGGTAACGAGCAGTATCAGGAACCATCAGGGAGATTCTCGAATCTGCTGGATGATCCATACGTTCGTCCTGCTGACCGTGATGCGATTCATGAAGATGTCACGGTGCTTGTTGTCGGAGCTGGCTTCGCTGGGCTCGTCACGGGTGCGCGCCTCAAGCAGGCCGGAATCACTGATGTTCGTCTAATTGACAAAGCGGGAGACGTTGGCGGCGTTTGGTATTGGAATCGTTATCCCGGTGCAATGTGTGACACCGCAGCAATGATTTATTTGCCCCTGCTTGAAGAAACAGGAACAGTTCCGTCTGCGAAGTATGTGCCGGCTCCAGAAATTCATGCACATGCCAAGCGCATCGCAACCACTTTCGATTTGTACAACGGCGCGTTGTTGTCCACGGGTATCACATCGATTCATTGGGATGAATCCGCTTCAAGGTACATCGTGCATACAGATCGTGGTGATGTTCTTCGTGCGCGTCATCTTGCGATGGGAACAGGCCCGTTACATCGCGCCAAACTGCCTGGCATTCCTGGTTTGCAATCTTTCAAGGGTCATGCTTTTCACACCAGTCGGTGGGATTACAACTACACCGGTGGTGACCCAACAGGCTCACTGATGTCTGGTCTTGCCGACAAGCGTGTGGGCATTATTGGCACCGGTGCAACATCAGTGCAATGCATCCCGCATCTTTCTCGTGCAGCAAAGAAGTTGTTCGTTTTCCAGCGCACACCATCTGCAATTGATGAACGCAACAACCATGCAATAGATCCCGAATGGTTCAGCAAGCTGGGCACTGGGTGGCAACGCAAGTGGATGATGAACTTCACCACCTTGCAGACCATGGGTTTTACTGACGAAGACTTGGTGAAAGATGGGTGGACGGACATTTCGCTTCGCATCCGTGATCGCGTCATTGCAAAAGTGCAGGCGGGGGAGGAATTCGGCCCAGACACCCTGCTCGCCGCGTATGAAGAGAGCGATGACGAAAAAATGTCTGAGATTCGCGCGCGAGTTGACAGCATCGTGCGTGATCCACAGGCGGCCGAAGGATTAAAGCCGTGGTATCGCCAATTGTGTAAGCGTCCGTGTTTCCACGACGAGTATCTACAGTCGTATAACAACCCGTCAACTCAACTCGTTGATACCGACGGCAAGGGCGTCGAACGAATTGATGAAACGGGTGTGTGGGTCAATGGTGTTCATTATGAACTCGATTGTTTGATCATTGCTTCTGGTTTTGAAGTGGGGACGTCGTACACGCGTCGAAATGGGTACGACGTCGCCGGTCGCGAAGGTCAACTTCTCTCTGACTATTGGGCAGAAGGAATGCACACGATGCATGGGATTCACGTGCACGGCTTCCCCAACATGTACATCTTGGGTGCAGCTCAGGCTGCGAATCTCATCTCTAACATTCCACAGAATTATGTGGAAAATAGCGTGGCAATAGCCGCTGTCATTGCCGAAGCAGAACGCACAGGCTCAACTGCGGTGGAAGTCACCAAAGAAGCTGAAGATGCGTGGATCGAACTCATCAGTGGCGTACAACGTGGGTTGCGTGGCAACAGTGACTGCACCCCGGGGTACTACAACAACGAAGGAAAGCCCATGGGTCGCAAGGAACAGCTGAACAGCAGCGGACACCCCGGTGGCCCGATTGCGTTCTTTGAGCACCTTGAGGCGTGGCGCTCTTCGGGCACCTTCGAAGGTCTGAGTTTTACCCAGCCATAAAGGTGGGGTTGGGAAGATCCACAGGCATCTAGCCCTTCTCACTCTTGCCATTTCCCGACTACCGTCTAAGGAGTCAAGGGGGAACAATGACAACACCGGTGTATGTCCTGGGGGGCTACCAAACCGACTTTTCGCGTAGCTATGCGAAGGCGGGTTTGGACATTTCCGACATGATGCGCGAGGCCATCGAGGGAGCGCTTGCTGATGCCAACATCGATGTTTCCGATGTTGACACCGTTCACGTTGGCAATGCGTTCTCTGAGTTGCAGCGCGCTCAGGGTCATCTCGGTGCCATGGCCTCACAAGTAGTGCCAGGTTTGTGGGGTAAGCCCGCAATGCGTCACGAAGGTGCGTGTGCATCCTCATCGCTTGCAATCCTCTCTGCAATGTCAGAGATTGAAGCGGGGCGCTACGACGTTGCGCTTGTCGTTGGTGTTGAAGAACAAAAGGCATTGCCAGGTGATCAGTCATCAGTGAATCAAAATGCTGCTTCGTGGCAAGGTCACGAAGGCATCTCATGCACATTTATGTGGCCAGCAGTTTTTGGATTGTTGGGTGAAGAGTATGCGTATCGTTACGGTCTCGATCGCCAGTACCTAAATCGCATTGCAGAGATCAACTATGGCAATGCAAAGTCGAACCCACTGTCGCAAACACGCACATGGAAGTTCACCGATCTCAGTTTTACCGATGATGACATTGCAAACCCCATGATCGAACCCGGTACACGTCGTCAAGACTGCGGACAAATCACCGATGGTGCATCTGCACTCATCCTGTGCTCCGCAAAGTTCATGCAAGAGTACGCAGCACGACAGAACAAGAAAGCTTCAGAGACAGCGCAGATTCTTGGCTGGGGTCATCGCAATGCGGGCATCAAGTTCATGGACAAGCTGGAACGCAGTAAGGACGAGAAGTTCATCTTCCCGCATGTCAATGATGCAATCAATGATGCATTCCGCCGTGGTGGAGTCGTCGATGTGATGCAACTTGATGGCATTGAAACTCATGACTGCTTCACAACAACTGAATACATGGCGATCGATCACTTCGGCATCACAGCGCCTGGTGAATCTTGGAAGGCAATTGAAAGCGGTCTCATTGAACGCGATGGAGATTTGCCGATAAACCCCAGTGGCGGTTTGATCGGCGGCGGTCATCCAGTAGGTGCCACAGGTGCACGCATGATGTTCGACGCAGTGAAGCAAGTAACGAATCGTGCCGGCGATATTCAAGTCGACGGTGCAAAGACTTTTGGAACATTGAACATCGGCGGCTCATTGTCGACGGTGGCCAGCTTCGTTGTTGGCGTTCGGGACTAGGAGAGAAACATGGACCTTCGTACTCGTGTTCTGCAATCACAGATGCCCGACCCCGATGACGCACCAGCATGGATTAACGATGAGCTACATGTAGGAAATCCCTATTTACATGGGTTTTATGCACCAGTCATGACTGAGATCACGGCGGATGATCTCGAAGTTGAAGGCACGATCCCTGATGACATGTACGGCGCGTATTACCGACAGTCACCGAACCCGATGGCGCGTCCGAAGTTCGACCACCACTTCTTCGATGGCGATGGCATGGTCTATGGCATCTACTTCCGCGATGGCAAGGTGAGCTTTTCTCGCAAGTACGTGCAGACCGAAGTATTGAAAGATGACATCAATGGTGTTGCATCAACACGTAACGGCATGATGGCAGAGTTCGACCTTCGTGATGCCGAAGCTCGTGGCTTCGAAGAGGTACGTAATCCGGATTACGTACGCGACACGGCAAACACCACGTTGAATATTCATAACGGAAAATTGCTGACTGGTTGGTATAACGCAGGAGCGGTGTATGAACTAGACCCAGTCACGCTGGATACAAAAGGCTTGCAAGATTTTGGTGGCAGTCTTCGCACAACGTTGAATGCGCATCCGAAGACAGATATGCGTACCGGCGAACTCATTGGCTACGACTACGCAGACTTTGAAAGCTTTTACACCTATTACGTGTGGGATAAACACGGCGCTCTGAAGCATGTTGCACGCATTGATCTTCCAGGCCCACGCTTGCCACATGACATCACGATTACTGAGAACTACAGCTTGTTGCACGACTGGCCGTTCTTCCATGATCCTGAGATGCTCAAGAGCATTGGGCGTCGTGTTGTCACATTCAAGCCAGATATGCCCTCTCGCATAGGTGTCCTTCCGCGTTACGGAACACAAGAGCAAGTGAAGTGGTTCGAGTTCAAGCCGGGTTATGTACTGCACATGGTGAACGCGTGGGAAGAAGGCGATTGGATCGTTATGGATGGCTGCATGCAGCCTGATCCGCGTATTAAGCGTGACCCTGCAGAAGGACCACTTGCCAGCATGTTGGCGTATATGCGAGTGAAGTCGCACTTGTATCGCTGGCGCATGAATGTGCGCACCGGCGAGACATCAGAAGAATCTCTTGATGATCTCAACGTTGAGTTCTGTTTGCCTGATGTTGATTTGTATGGCCAAAAGACGCGTTACTCGTATCACCAGCACATTCCGTTGGAAGCAAAGACACTTATCTTTACCGACCTCGTGAAGTACGACCATGAAACAATGAAGCGTGAAATGGTTAGTTACGGCGACGGCTGGTTGGGGAGTGAGTCAGCGTTTGCTCGCAGCACGAAAGGTGGCGCAGAAGACAACGGATACGTTGTCACCATCTGCACCAATCTCGAGACCTATGCATCTGAATGTTGGGTCTATGCAGCGCAAGACATCGCTGTAGGCCCTATCGCAAAAGTGAAATTGCCCAGTCGTTGCGGACCTGGTTTCCACGCCACATGGGTTCATGGCGAACACATCTGGGGCTAGGTTCTTTCCTGTGAGATGTGTGTACGTCTCACAGCACTAATCGTGAGGTAATCCCATGGCCACAGTTTCTGTTACTCAAGAGATTTCTGCCCCTGCAGAACTTGTTTGGGCCTTGGTGACCGACCTACCGCGCATGGGTGAATGGTCGCCTGAAAACCTTGGTGGCGAATGGGTGAAGGGTGCAACCGGTGCGGCAGTGGGCGCACGCTTCAAGGGTCGTAACAAGAACGGCAGCAAAGCGTGGTCTAGTTCCGTGAAGATCAATGTTGTGCAGGCCCCGCAGAAATTCAGCTTCGCGCTAATGGCTCTCGGGAAGAATTGGTGTGACTGGGAATATGAAATCACCCCGACAGCAACGGGATGCAGTGTCACGCATCGGTGGGTTGACCATCGCAGCAAATCTGCCAACTACATCGGGAAGCTTGTCAGTGGAGTATCGGATCGTGCGGAACACAATCGCCGAAACATGGAAGCCACACTGAAAAACCTCAAGGCTGCAGCGGAGAACTAGAGCCTGCACTGCTATTTGTGGCAATCTAAAGAATCACTTTTAGAGGAGATTGTCATGGAAGTTCTCACAGAAATCACGAACAACGTTCTCGTCATTACGCTCAACCGCCCAGAGGCTGGCAACGCGTTAAACGGAGCTCTCAGCGAGGGTCTTTCGAATGCGCTCAATGACGCCGCAACAAACGCAGAAGTGCGCGCCATCGTGATCACCGGTGCAGGCGAGAAAGTTTTCTGTGCTGGCATGGACCTCAAGGCATTTGCTGCTGGTGAAGACATCGCAAAGATTGGTCTTGGATTTGCCGCGCTTCGTCAATGCAAGAAGCCTCTCATTGCAGCAGTCAACGGCCATGCACTCGCTGGTGGCTTTGAGGTCGTCTTGTTCTGTGACCTCATCGTTTCAGTGGAGACTGCTCGCTTTGGTATTCCTGAAGTCAAGCGCGGACTCTTTGCTGCTGGCGGCGGAGTTCGTTTGCCAGCGCGTATCCCAATGGCAGTCGCAATGGAAATGGGTCTCACTGGTGACCCCATCAGCGCTGACCGTGCAAAAGAACTTGGACTCATCAATGAAGTAGCGCCTGCTGCTGGTCTTCGTGATGCTGCTCTTGCTCTCGCAGGTCGCGTTTCTGCAAATGGACCGCTTGCAGTACAGGCAACAAAGCAGTTGATGCTCGATGAAATCGGTGGTGGCAATCCAGCACTGCTCGGCGAGTTGCAGAAGGTTGTTTTCAGCAGTGAAGACGCAAAAGAGGGCTCTATCGCTTTCGCACAGAAGCGTGCTCCTGAATGGAAGGGTCGCTAAGACTCTTCTTCGTTGAGTGGCGTTCGTCGCTAGCGATACAACGACAGATGTGATGACTTAGGCGCGAACCAAACGGCCGGGTCGTTGCCCGGTATCAACGCCCTCGCGGCGCGTGATGATGCCGTTCACAATTGTCGCGACATATCCAGTTGCTGACTGCAAAAGGCGACGTCCACCTGCAGGCAGATCATTTGCGGTGTATGGGGTCATGAGATTCAGGTTCTCAAAGTCAATGACGTTGATATCTGCGCGTTGTCCCACTGCAACTCGGCCGCGATCAGTCAGACCCAAAACTTCTGCTGTAGCAGTGGTTTGAAGTCGAACAGCTTCTTCGACAGACAACTTTGCACCGCGTTGACGATCACGCGCCCAATGCGACAGAAGGTATGTCGGAATCGATGCATCACAAATCATTCGCACATGTGCGCCACCGTCGCTCAGACCGTTAATGGCTGCGGGGTGGGTCAGCATCTCGAAAATAACGTCATGATTTTCTTCGACGTAGTTCAACGTCGGGAACATGAGGAATGCATTGCCACCGTTTTCATTCAGTAAGTCGTATGCCTTTTCGTCTGTCGTGACACCGTCAGCTTCAGCGAGAGCCTTCACGCTCATCTCCGGAGTGGGCTCGTAATCGGTACCGTTACCCATCGAATAGATGAGGTGAGGAATCTGGCTGAGGCGTGGTCCGAGGCCGTCGAATTGAATGTGATGATCAATTGGCTCATTCGCCTCAGAAAGAATCTGTGCACGAATATCAGGCTTTGCGAGTTCCTTCTTCAAATCCTCAAGCGAAAGCGACTTTGACAGTTCAATGAATGTCGGACGCTTGCTGAATGGGTGATATCCGGCCCAGCCGATCATCATTCCGAATGGGCGAGCGGCAACTTGCGGACGGAGATAGCCGCCTTGTTCAAGAATCTTTGATGAGTGGTCAAGAGCCTGCTTCCACGCATCGGGCATCGTCATGTATTGCAACAGCAGGTACGTGACCTTGAGGTCTGTGCGCAATGCCAGCTCGCCCATCCACTGCAGTTCTTCAGTCATTCCCATCGTTGGCTGGTCGCCGCCGTCAGGAAGAACCTCAGGGGCAATTTCAAAAATGCCACCGCCACCAGCAACTAATGCATCAGCCAGTGCATTGAGTTCTTCGGCACTCGCAAATGTTCCCGGTACTGGTTGACCATCCTTTGCTTTATGTCCCATAGTGCGACTCGTGGAGAATCCGACTGCTCCTGCTTCACGCGCTTCGCGAACAATTCGTGCCATCTCAGCAAGATCTTCAGCGGTGGCATCTTCATTACGCGCACCACGCTCTCCCATCACATATCCACGAACTGCACCGTGTGGAACATACGCAGCGATGTCGACTGCATAACGACGCTTATCAATGGCATGGAGATATTCAGGGAAGGTTTCCCACTCCCAACTAATGCCTTCATGAAGAGCTGTTCCCGGGATGTCTTCAACACCTTCCATGAGCTGAACAAGCCACTCTTCTTGGCCGGGGCGAACAGGAGCGAAACCAACGCCGCAGTTACCGACAACAACAGTTGTCACGCCGTGACAGCTAGAGGGTTCGAGAAGTGTGTCCCAACTGACTTGGCCGTCATAGTGCGTGTGGATGTCAATGAAGCCAGGCGTGACGAGTTTGCCGTGGGCCTCGATCTCTTCATGTGCTTCGCCAACAATGCGGTCAGCAACTTCAACGATGATTCCACCAGAAATGGCAACGTCGGCAACATGCGATGGCGCTCCTGTGCCATCAACAACTGTGCCCCCGCGAATGATGATGTCAAACATGTCAAACCCCCATCGGGGAGACTAATTCATAGGGAAAGCATTTTCGACAGGTGGTCCAATCAGGCCCGAAACCAGGTTCGACCCTTTCAAATTGGGGTGACCGTCTTAGTATCAAGAGTGGAAATCAGGGGGCAATTATGACCATGACCGCGGACTCGGCAACACAGCGCAAGCAGGGCATTGAGCACTTCGATGTCCTCATCGTGGGTGCAGGAATCTCTGGCGTGGGTACGGCCTACCACCTGCAGGATCAGGCCCCGAACAAGTCATTCGTGGTTCTTGAGGCGTATGAAACCTTCGGCGGCACATGGCATATGCATACGTACCCCGGTGTGCGCTCCGACAGCGATCTCTACACATTTGGTTACCGCTTCAAGCCATGGGTCGGCACCCCCATCGCGTCTTCTGAGGAAATCAAGAAGTACATGGGTGAGGTCATCGAAGACAATGGTCTGAATAAGCACATTCGCTATCGCCATCGCATCACAGGCGCATCGTGGTCAAGTACCGACAACTTGTGGACCGTTGACGTCACCAACTTGAACACCGGCGACACATTCCAGATGACAACAAACTTCTTGTGGATGTGTCAGGGCTATTACAAGCATTCAGAGGGCTATACGCCTGAGTGGCCTGGCATGGATTCATACAAGGGCAAGATTGTTCACCCACAGACATGGCCACAAGATCTTGACTACAAGAACAAGAAAGTTCTAGTTATTGGCTCTGGCGCGACTGCTGCAACAGTTGTGCCAGCAATGGCGGAAGATGTTGAACACATCACGATGTTGCAGCGCTCTCCGACGTATTTCATTCCCGGCCGCAATGCGAACGAACTCGTTGACCAGCTTCGCGCTTTGCAAGTGAACGAAGAGTGGATTCATGAGATTGCGCGTCGCAAGACTTTGGCCGACCAACACATGGTGACTGTCATGTCGGTGCAAGAGCCAGACATGGTGCGTGACATGTTGCTCACTGGTGTGAAGGATCTCTTGCCAGAGGGCTACGACATGAAGCACTTCACACCGTCGTATCGCCCGTGGCAGCAACGTATTGCATTCGTTCCGAATGGTGACTTGTTTGCAGGTATCTCATCGGGCAAGGCAAGCGTCGTGACAGATGAAATCGAAACATTCAACGCAACCGGTGTTCTCACGAAGGGCGGCACTCAGATTGATGCCGACATCATCATCACCGCAACAGGTTTCAATCTCAGCGTGTTGGGTGACATTCCGTTCGCAGTAGATGGAAAGCCAGTCGAATGGAGTCAAACCGTGACGTATCGCGGAATGATGTTCACCGATGTTCCAAACCTCGCATGGGTCTTCGGATACTTCCGTGCGAGTTGGACATTACGAGTCGACCTCATGGCCGACTTCATTCTTCGTATGTTCAAGGTGATGGAGCAAAAGGGTGCGCACCGCGTTACTCCTCAGCTGCGCCCTGAAGATGCCGACATGGAAGTCGGAAGTTGGATCGAGCCAAGCAACTTCAACCCGAACTACTTGATGCGCGCACAGCACCTCATGCCAAAGTCGGGAACTAAGTCTGAGTGGAAGCACGACCAGGACTACTGGCAGGAAAAGGAAATTCTTCCTCTTGCCAACTTGGAAGATGGTTGCCTGCGTTACGAGTAACGCGTTATTGCTTTAGCTCTTGTGAGCGGGGCAGACATTGATTTTCTTGTAGTGGCACCAGTTGCACAAGTTTGTGACGTTGCAATGGAACTCGCCAGTGCCGCATGCAGCATCGAGTGCTTCTTTTGTTTCCAGAATGGTGCCTTTAGCAATCGATAGCTTCACCGGAGTAGCAGCAAGCTCATGCTTTGCTGACTGTGTGAGATACAGCAGTTCAACTTTGCTGGTGGGCACACCGTCGGATGCTTCCAACATCAGTGCATATGCAAGCAGCTGGAAAAACTTGTCGTCTTCCGACGTAAATTTCTCGTTCGGAATCTTGCCAGTTTTGTAATCAGAGATAATCGCTGACTGCTCATCGTCGATCATGAGTCGGTCGATGTATCCGAGCATGCGAACACCTTCGACCTCGGCTTCGAGTTTCATTTCCATCTCGTCGAGATCAGTTTCGGCTGGGTCTTCCAGCTTCCACAAGTTGGTCATGCTGGCAAAAGCTTCAACCTTGAAATCTCGGATGCCGCCTTTGGGCTCGGTGAGTGCAAGAACTTTTGCTTCCCACTCGTTTGCTGTCCAGAGATCGCCGGCCAGTGTCTTGAGGGAATCGTTGGTGCGCTCTTCATGTGGCAAGCCGTACAAGTGCTCGAGTACTTCATGAACAAAGGAGCCGAGGTGGGTAGCCCACGATGGTGGTTCCTTGATGTTGTCGAATCGGCCAATCTTGAACTTCTGCGGGCAGTCGCGGAAGGTGCGGATGGACGAAGGGGAGAGATACTCAGGCGGCGTGAACACTCGATAAGTATTCCACTGCGGTGTGGCGTGGTGCGTCAACAGCGGGAACTGCAGCCTTTTTGCGTCGCTGAGACAAGAAAAGCGTTGCTGGCGGGAGGCTCATGAGAACGACCTGCATCAATGGCTGACTGGAAAATGAAGCACAATATGCGCCTAATCCGATGGAAGAGATGGTCAGTACAACTGATTCGAGGACTGATCTTTTCTGAGGTGTGCGTTCCATGTACGTATGGTGATACACGCACGTTTCTTTCAGGTAAACGAAAAGCAAACCTGACCAAAAGTGGTTGGAAACAGTTGGGGTTAGCGCCCCATGGCGTTCATGGCGCCACGAGCATGCAGGCGATCCATGAACTCAGGGAGGTAGGCGTCCTTGGGCGCCTTGCGGACTTCATCGTCAAGAACAACCGCGTCGTCACCGACGAGGATGCGCCAGTCTCCGCGTGCTACTGAATCAAGAATGAACTTCGATGCATCTGCAGCGGATGTAGGCGCGACATCTCGGAATCCCTCTGCACCCAACTTCATGAGTGCACGAAGATCTGCATCGCTGATTGCAGACATGTCTGTTCCTTGGCGTTCGTAACGATCGCGGACCTGGTCAAGTTGATCCTGAGTCATTGTCTCGGGGTCAGCACCTTGCAACTTTTGCGAGTTGATCATGATGTCTGTGCCAATGTGGCCGGGCATGACAACTGAGGCACGCAATGTTGGAGCATTCAAACGGAAATCTGTAATGAGCGCTTCCGTGAAACCCTTGACTGCAAACTTTGCTGCGCTGTAGGCGGTGTGCGACACATTGGGTCCGAGAGTTGCCCAGAATCCGTTCACGGAACTTGTGTTCACCACTTGTCCAAATGGTGCAGCAAGAAGAAGTGGGAGGAATGCACGGGTGTTGTTGTAGACACCTCCGAAACACACGTTGAATGTCTTGTCCCAGCCAGCTCGTTCATCAAGAACAAAACTTCCACCGCCACCAATTCCGGCATTGTTGAACAACACGTGCACGTGTGGACGCCATTTCGCGACGGCGTCTCGGAAGGCGAGAACTTCAGTCTCAATAGAAACGTCTGCGATGTGAGTAAGGATCTGACCAGAGTTGCCGTCGGCTGTGCAAATGGCAACAGTCTCGGCGAGGTTTTCTGGGATCACGTCACATGCGGCGACATCGCATCCTTGCGCTGTGAGTTGCCGAACAAGTTCACGACCCATGCCTGTGCCGCCACCAGTAACGACAGCAACGAGTCCGCCGTATCCATTTTCAAAACGCTCAGCCATGGTTCCCCCTCTGTATGTTGCGCATTGCAACACATTGACAGTACTGCGTCATCCCTGGTCGAGAGAGAGCCGAGACACCCCCTCCGTAGAGTGCCTACATGCGTAAATTGACGTCAAGTCTTGTCGGAACATCTTTATTGGCGGTGGCGTTGTCCGTCGTGGCAGTAGGAGTGGTGTGGGCAGGATCATCAGCTCGGCAGTTCTTTGTGGACGACTCCACAGAAACCACTGTTCCCACAGGGGGCGAGATTCCTGATCTCATCCCGGATGACTCGCTTCCGCCATCTGAAGTTCTAGAACTCATCAATGAACTAACAGCCACAGTGGCTGAGCTGGAAGAAAAAGTTGATGCGTATGAATCCGATATCCAAGCTGCACGCACAGATGCTGCAAAAGCAAGAGCTGCAGCAGATGCCGCAGTTGCAGATACCGCTG
>Ga0315908_10002943_pt1 | contig 12350 bp, 14 predicted proteins | sample LakEriMetagenome_12_FD_203520 | JGI IMG/M metagenome (GOLD analysis project Ga0315908, IMG submission 203520) | Freshwater fungal communities from buoy surface, Lake Erie, Ohio, United States - Buoy 4 MA124 | ecosystem: Environmental > Aquatic > Freshwater > Lake > Lake biofilm | place: USA...
AGTCTATCTATAAGTACCTAGAGCTATCTAAAGCGTTTGAAGGGGGGGCTAGGGGGGTGGGGTATCCCATCAAGACTAAAGAAGATTTGATATCGATATAGCTATCACGAGAGAGAAAATTCATCCCACTTTCACCATCGTCTTTTATATTTTTCATCTTAGTATTAAATGGAAAAACGCTAACTAATTAGGAGTCAGTTATGAAAAAACTCACCTTAGAACTCATGAAATCTAACCCATTTCTTTGTGTGACTATTGTGTCAAAATGAAGATATCCATTTGACACAATCGCTTAGATTGTGTTAGCAAACGGATGTTTGGTTTTTTATAATGTTAAATAAAAGTACTCTTTGCATTAGAAAAAAAAGCTGCTTTGCTGATGAGCAGCTTTTTTCACTTAAGAATTAACAGCTTCTTTTAGCGCCTACCGGCAATGAATGACGGTAGGTTTTTAGCTGGAATATCGATAGGATCACCGGTGCGAGGGTTTCGACCTTTAGTGGCCGCTCTTTTTGTCAATTTGAATTTTCCAAAACCAGGAAGATATATTGGTTCATCCTTCTTCAGGCTTTCTGTAATGATTTGGAATACAGCGCTTAATGCTTGGCTTGCCTCATCCTTTTTTAACTTTGCCTGCTTTGCTATTTCTTCAATCAGTTGGTTTTTGTTCATTTGAAATCATCCTATTTAAGAGTATTGTGATATTAATCTTAAGCAATAGGGTTGACTCTGTCTAGAAATATGCACCTGGTATCCAGAGGATAATAACTAATTTTTGGCTTTGTGACTGAGTTGTAAACAAATTGTTTACAACTGAATTTAGTCAAAATATTGAAAAACAAGATCTTTCTAGTTAAGATAGGTAAACTAAAGGAGTATCACTCATGAAAAAACAACTCATTCTATTAACACTTCTGCTGACCACTCAACTCTTTGCAATGGAAAAAGATAATCCGTACAGTTATCAAACATCACAATCATCTTCAAAAATGGATATAGAGCGCAGTTTTCAATCAAGCCAGATGGATGAGGAGAAACAAGATCTTGTTAGTAAGAAAAAAAATGAAATTAGAAGTTGGATAGAGAACCTTGAACACGAATTAATAAAAGACTTTGGAGAATTGGCCGATAGTAATGGATGGCTTACTCAACTTCAAAATCTGAGAAATGAATTAAATCCCTCAAAAAAATCTATCTTAAATACCATTCGTAAAAACACAAAAAATAATGAAATTATAAAAAATTATTGTTTAGATATAGGAGATTCTCTAACTGACCTCCCCCATTTAATGCTTAAAAATAGGATAAAGGAGTATTTTAAGAATGAAGCAAAAATAGGAACTGTTTTTGGAATTGATGAAAAAAAAGAAGGTAATGGTCGTCAGCTAGGTGCTGTCATAAAAGTTAAAACTTATACTTATAATGACGTACTACAATTCTATGTGAAGACTCATCAATACGGACTATTGAGTCAAACAATGACTTCAGCAGCTAAACCTGTTGATCTTAAAGAACTATTTGCCTACAAATTCCTTAATCTTTGTGGAATAACACCTGAAGTCCACTTTTTTTATGATGATAGCGTTAACTTCTACATTGCGACAAAAAATGATGGGTATAGCCAATCTGGATCTACAGAATTTGTCACTTATGACAAAGCCATTAAAGATGAAAGCTTTTCCAAAATTAATAAAGAGGTGCTTCAAGGTTCCTTTGAATTAGCTGATTTCTATTCTCGGGTGATGGTATTAGAAGATGTTTTAACGAATTCTGGTAACTTTGGCTTTATTTGGGATAAGGAATCAGGGTATGAAAACACAAAGTTTAAACTTGTCGATTTTCAGGCTCCTGGGAGTAAAGTAAGTTATAAGCTCAATGGTAACTTATTTGGAGGGTGGGAAACTGCTAATGGATCTTATAAATATTCTGATCAAATCTATGAAGTTTTAAATGTTGATTTAAATACTAAGAAAAAAGTGATAAAGCCATTATTACATTCTGTAGAAAAAATTAAAAATTATATAGATCAATCCTCTCACGAAGTTAAAACAATTGTTACTAAATTGTACAGTAAGGAAACAGATAGAGATAAAAATTTAAAAGACCTAAATAATTATACTGAGGCAGTTTTATATCACTATAATGATCTATATACGAAGATTGACGAATATAATAGTGACTAAAAAACAAGCAATGAGTTGTTTGGCTTGATATGGGCTTGGCAGTCATATACTGAATCTATCTTTATCCACAAAGTTACTCCCAAAATTGTGGATAACAGGAGCGTCTTTCTTCTTGGAATTGGTTCATGCTATTGTTTGGAAAAATCAATTGCAGAAAGGATATTTTTCATGTTGTCTAAATTTCTTGACCCAAAGAATGACGTTTGTTTTCGCAAGATCTTTGGGACTGAAAAGAACAAAGATATTCTGATTCACTTTTTGAATGACATGGTAACGTTCAGAGAGAGACACCCGATTACGGACGTGACGTTTCTTAAAACTGTTCAAGATCCTGAGACAGCGGCGCAGAAGACGAGTATTGTTGATGTGTTGTGTAGGGATGAGCATGGTCATCAGTATATTGTTGAGTTACAGGTTGCCAAGGAAAAAGGCTTTGAGAAGCGTGCACAATATTATGCCGCCAAGGCTTATAGCTCCCAGATGAAAGTTGGTGGTGCTTATGCGGATTTGAAAGAGATCATCTTCATTGCGATAGCAGACTTCATCATGTTCCCGAAGAAGGAGGCGTATAAGTCTGATCATATCATTTTGGATCGAGCAACGCAGTCCAACGATCTGAAAGATTTTTCATTCACTTTTCTGGAATTGCCTAAGTTCAAGAAGCGGATAGACAATCTATCAAACATGGTCGAGAAGTGGAGCTACTTCTTCTTGCACGCGGAAGAGACGAGGGAAGAGGATTTAGCGTCGATTATTGGCTCTGATGGAATCATTGAGCGTGTGTATCAAGAATTGAACCGATTCTCATGGAATGAGGAAGAGCTGTTAACCTATGATCAGGCGGAGAAGTATGCTGGCTCATACAAAGCGTCGATGGATCAGCGGTATGATGAAGGGATGGAAAAAGGCAGAGAAGAAGGGATCATTCAAACAGCGAAAGAAATGATTAAAAAAAACTTTCCCCTTGATCTTATCCATGATGTCACTAAATTGGCAATAGAGAAGATTGAAGAGCTGATGAGAAATCGGGACTGATTTTCACACTTTCCTTTTTGTGGTGATTTTGGGAGTTGTTTAAGTGTTTTAAAGCTATCATCATTTCTCATGTTTTTGAAAAACGCTCAAGAAGAGAAGATCTGTCTTACCTTGCAGATTTTCTCTTTTTTTATGTCAAATCGTTGTTTTTTAAGCAGAATTTTGCTATACTCAAAGAATAAAAGAGCGAACTTGATCGCCCTTTTTTGAGTAAAAAGGACTGTTTGTTTGAGCGGCGTTTCTCACCTTGGTTTTTCAGTTGATGAGTTGACGGCTTTCGCGGAAAAAAGCTTTTTGTTTTACAAGCCGACACCGAAGCAAGCACAATTTCATGAAGCCAGTCTTTTGGCAAAAGAACGTCTGTTTCTTGGTGGCAATAGAACAGGCAAGACGAACGCTGTTTGCATGGAACTGGCATTTCATCTCACAGGTGTATATCCACCTTGGTGGAAGGGATATCGTTTTTCGCGTCCGATTAATGCCATTTCTTCTTCCGTAAGCCTCAAAGATACGCGCGATATTCTGCAACGAAAGATGTTTGTTGGTGATTTGGATGGCACCATGCCACCGATATTGCATGAAAGTTCCTTGGCTGAAAAAACACACACCAACGTGGCGGGCGCTTGGGATACGGTGTGGATCAATCATGTGTCTGGCGGTCGATCAGAACTAAAGTTTAAAGCTTTTCAACAAGGTGAGTCGTCTTGGCAAGGTGTGAAGGCGGATTTTATCCATATGGATGAGTTGCCGAACTTTCGTGTCTATCAAGAAGCGTTGGTTCGGATCTCGGAGTTTGACAAGGAGAAGACGTTTCTGGTGGCGAGTATGTGGCCGGAAAAAGGCAAAGACGATCTGATTGCGCACTTCTTGGACAATGGGGCGGAAGGTGAGGTGAAAGATGGTCGCTTCTATATGGGGTCCTGTGGAAGAACCCCTTACTCGAGAAAGTGATTACTGACGGAGGATATTATAGCAAGGAACTTGTTGAGAAACTTTATAATAAAGGCATCATCCCAGCCATTCCACCCCCTTCTCATGCTGTGGTTCAAGGTAAAGATAATACAAAGTGGCACGATAAGATTATTAAATATATTAAAGATAAAGGGACTGTTTATGCGTTTCATAAAAAATATGGATATGGGGTAAGATCCCCTATTGAGGCTCAATTCTCCAGAATTAAAAGATGTATTGGATCAAGTCTAAAGACCCAACGTATCGAATCTCAAAAAAGAGAAGGGATCATTATTGGCAACATCATCAATAAGTGGAACTCATTTGGTCAGTGCGTTTGTGTTAAAACAGCATAGTTGCGTCTAATCAATGGGATACTTGTACCCTCCCGAACAAACCCTATCCAATTAATCCCTTAATATTAGTATCAATCATGGTATCCCAATCTTCTAAATTAGCTTCATAGGCAGAAATAAAACCCAGCGCAACTCCTGCATTGTTAACCAAAACATCAATCTTAGAGAAATCGTTAGGCAATGTAGAGAGCGCTTCTTTTAAATTAACATAATTTCTAATATCAAGATTTAATATATGATAGGGGACAGTCAAATTATTCTTAATTTCCTCAAGCCGCTCTTTCTTCCTTCCACACAATATAAGTCTAAAACCTTTTTGGTTAAATTTATATACAGTAGCCAAACCAATTCCAGATGTTGCGCCAGTGATAAAAATGGTTTCCATAAAAACACTTCTTAATTATTAAAATAGGTAAGAAATAAAAAAAATAAAAATTTGAAGTATCAAATAACATAATATGTCAAAAGATTTCTTCCTCATCATATTTCTAGTTTTATTTAACACAATGCAAATGAGTTTGTCACTTATCTATTATTTCAGCGCGGGCCTACTAAATTGAGAAGAATAAGAATAAAGGTGCATGGTCTGATATAATATCATCCAATATTTTAAAACAAATTATTTTAATATCTTTACACGTAAAAATATAATCAGAATGCTTCTCCCTCTTTTCATATAATTTGGTGCGCGTAGAAATTATATCGTAATGTTGAATAAGATTATTCATTCCACTTTGAATAAGAGCAATACTATTTGTATCAGGACTTAAGTTAAAATCTCCACATAAAATTTTAGGTGTATCAATACTATCCATAAAACTTTTAATTTTCTGAGATTGAATTATTCTACTATCTGAATCGGTTTTTCCCATTCCATTCCATAATCCATGTACATTCATGATAGTAAAAACTTTGTCGTATATTTGACACTTTACCCATTGCAAATCTCTTGGATGATTGGATTTATTTTTGTTATAATATGGATCAAAATATATATTAATTTTACCTTTATCTAATACTCTAATATCTTTTTTTATAAACACAGCCATACCAGGAGAATTTAACGAAGGTGAGGTAAAATACCCTTTGTGATTGGAAATAATCTTTTCTATTTTTTTAAATATTCTCAAATCAAATATATCATTATCTTTAGTTATTATATTTAAAGACATGTTGTAAACTTCTTGAAAACAAAATATATCAACATTTTTATGATATTCTAGAAATTCTAAAAGCTCTACTCCTAAAGCCCCACCCCATATGTTCAGACAAATCAATTTCATTTTATATTTATTCTTTTGCACATAGTTTCTTGTTACATAGCTTGGTTTAGAACTCTTAAGAAGCTTTTACTGACATTATATAATTATGATCTAATTGTCAGGTAAGAAACCATCAACTTGCGTATCCCATAATGTTCTATAGAGATTACTGCTCTTCAATAACATCTTATGTGTACCGTCTGCCACAATCTTACCCTTTTCAAATACAATAATTCGATCCATATGAAGTAGGGTGGATAAACGATGAGCAATGACAATAGTAGTCTTATTTTTCATTAATTCTGATAAGGATTTCTGGATATAACCTTCTGTGATAGAGTCCAAGTGTGACGTTGCTTCATCCAAAATTAAAATGGGTGCGTTCTTTAAAATTGCTCGAGCAATAGCGATACGTTGACGTTGCCCTCCAGAAAGTTTAACACCCCTTTCTCCAACTAAAGAATTATAAGCTTCCGGTAATGTTATTATAAATTCATGGAGGTAAGCTTGCTTTGATGCTTCAATAACTTCATTGTCAGTAGCAATAATATTTCCATATCGAATATTCTCCATTAAAGAACGATGAAAAAGGGAAAGATCTTGAGGAATTAAGGCAATATTCTTCCTTAAAGAATTTAAAGTTACCTTTTGTATATCCTGATTATCAATTAATATTTGCCCTGATGTTGCATCAAAAAGCTGTAGAATAAGGTTAACAAAGGTTGATTTACCACTTCCTGAGTATCCAACTAAACCAATTTTTTGGTTCCCTTTAATGTCGATAGAAAGATTTTTAAATAAAGTTTTGTTTTCATAATAATAAAACTCTACATTTCTAAATATAATATTACCATTCTTAATAACTAATTCATTTTTTCTTTCTGTATTTTGAATAGTTAATGTAGGATGTGTCATTTCAAGTCCTTGCCAAACATTCCCCATAATTTCTGCACCTGTCCCCACATCATTTGACAACTCAGATAAACACGCGACAAGAGAAGTATTTAAGGTTAATACCAAAGCAAAATCTCCTGGAGTTATAGAATGATTTTGGAATCCAGTAATTAAGAAATATAAACAAATTATTTGATAAACAATAAAACAAATGCTCTGAAAACTATATAGCTTGATAAAAAATATATCTCTTCTTTGGTCAGCGTCCTTGTATTTTTTTAAGATAACAGAAAAATTACTTTCTTCTGATTTTTTGGTATTAAAAAGCCATACATTAATCATATTACTAAATATATCTGACATATACCCAACGGCTGTAGAACGAATTTCTGCAGCATCATAAGACACTTTTATCCCTCTTGAAGAAACAATAATTGAACCTAATAAGAAGATGATTATAAAAGGTATCATTGTTAATACAAAGACTGAACTAACTTGCCATATAGCGTAAACAGCAAAGAATAAAGCTAGGAAATGACTAAATAACTTATTTATCACAAGTCGTGATAAATCAGGAACACCACTCATTACATCTTTAACTTTATTTGCTATACTCCCAGAAAAATTATTCTGATAAAATGTATAGGAATGGGCTGTCATTTTATCCATTAATTTCTGAGCAATATGGCATTTTAGGCCTGAGTTTAACTTTAACCAAATAAAGTTCTCTATACGCAGCATCGTATCACTTATAACTAGAACAAGTATATATAGAGATACGGGCAATAAAATTATATCTAATTTTTGTTCAGGACCTATGTTTAATAATCTATCAATTATTACTTTAAGTAAATATGGCCTCAAGCTAAGATCTACAGCCCAAAAAATTGCCACTAATATCTGACCTGTTGTGAGCCATTTAAATTCTCTAATACAAGTTATAACAAAATTAATCTTTGTTGTTGAATGGGCCATAGATTTTCTCTCATAAATTGAGTAGTGTGCATGTTAAGATTTTTTTATTAGTTTCCTTAAACGAATATCAAAAAGATACGATGCACGAGGTAATAAAATTTAACATAAAGTTTTTTTTCATTTTCTATTACCTGATGTCTTCTAAATATTTTTTCTCTGCAATTAATAATTCATCATAATTAAGTAAATCAAAAAGAGATGAAAGGGAAGTTATATTGTCTTCAATATCTATTAACGATTCTGACTGTTTAAGGTGAAAGGTTACCTCCTCCATGGCCTTAAAGCAAGCTCTCAGGTTATGATTCGCCCATATAATCGTAGAAATTTGAAGATCTCTAAAAACTTTTGTAGGAGTTTTATAGTATTTCGTTGGCACAAGGACAAGAGGAATTTCTGGAGGACATAAAGCTTTAAATGCTAATATTTCATCAGCATCAGTTTTTTTAGAATGAATAAGAATAGCATCAGCCCCAGCCTCATAATAGGCTATGGCTCTTTGTGATGCAATTTCTGGTGAAAATCCACATATAAGAGCCTCAACTCTAGCAACAACACAAAAATTAACATCCAATTGTGTATCTTTAGCAGCTTTTATCTTTCCACAAAACTCACTCACGGTAGATAATTTTTGATCATCACTAATAAATGAATTTTGCTTAGGAAATTGTTTATCCTCGATACAGACGCCAGAAATATTTCTTTGTTCTAGTTTCTTTACTAGACGCCTAACATTGTTAAAATTGCCATAGCCAGAATCACCATCCATGATTATAGGTATACTAACTGAATCAGACATATATTCCAAAATATCCAAAACTTGCGTCCAAGAAGCTTCATTACAATCTCTTAATCCTAAGGATGTAGAGATAGATAATCCAGATGCCCATATTCCCTTAAATCCGTTAGATTCTACTATTTTTGACGACAAACCATTATGTGCTTCCATTAAAAAGTCAAGTGATTGTTGCTGAGTTAATAATTTTTTAAGTTGTGTGGACTTGTTTAGCGGCATAATACTCTCATCTTTTAATATTGATCCAATTTATCCTTAAGTGTTGTTTTTAAGTCAAAAAATCTACTTTCTCCTATATCGAAAGTTGCGTCATAAGGAGAATAATTTTTACCCCATTGTTTGTCGATAAAGGTAAATTCTTTAAATTTCCTGATATCTGAATAACGTGGTATAATGTGCAGATGTAAATGATTGCTTATGTTGCCTAAAGAAGAATAATTATATATATCAGGATTAAATAATTGATTTAATACACTTTTAAGTTCAGTGGCTATTTTAAAAAACTCATTCTGCTCATCCCAGGTAGTTTCTATAAAATCGACAGCATCGAGACGATTCGCCCACAGATACGTTCTTCCCAAATAACATTGATTTTCGTGTAAATACAACGTCCAGTGCTCATATGTTTTAATTTTTTGATGTTCAAATGCCATATATTTTTAGCTCCCTTTTCAACTCATTAATGTTGGCAAATAAATAAGTATTAAAACCGCAACATTTTGCAGCCTCTAAACAATCTGCATTATCATCAATAAATAAAACACTATTAGGATCGATATTAAATTCATTTATAACTTTTCTATATAATTTATGGTTATTTTTATGTAAATTATACATAAAACTATAACCTTGAAAATCGAAATATTTTTCAAAATTATATTTATTAAAGAGGTATTCTACTCTATCAACAATATTCCCAGAAATTATTCCTAGACGAAAATTTCCTTTTAAAGAATTAATTAACTCAAGCATGCCGCATATAGGCGTGAATTGATCATACCAAAGTTCTTTTAGATTAAGTGATTTAATGAAATCGCATTTATCATATTTTCTTTTTACTGCAAGCCAATAATCATCGGAAGTCAATTTCCCTATACGAAGATCCCAAGACAAAGGACCACTATAAATATCTTTAGCAATATACTCTTCTACATTATATTTAAACATTAGAAAATCAATAGCTTTGCGAGTGCCATTATGAAAAATTACCCCCCCATATCAAAAATAATAGTTTTAATTACACAATTTTCCACGAAATTCGATCTCCAACCTTTACATTGAGTATTTCTGCAGAATTTGAAGATCTAACCTTTCCTAATTCTGGTAATCCCCCAAGAGAACTTCCTCTAAATAATACCCATGTATCATCCGGATGTGATTTGAAATGATTAGAGAAAATTGCCTTACAACGTGGCATATCGTTAATAAGAATTTGCAGTTCTTGACCCTCTGAAAAATCAAGGTTGCTAGTATTATATATTTTCATTAAGCCAAAATTATCACAGTGGACAACAGTACCAAGAGAAATTTTATACTCATTGAGTAAATAAGCATCATAAGGCGCCCCTAGCTCTTCCATATTTTGACCAAGCAAAATTTTACACGCGGTTGGCACTTGTACATATTTTCCTCCAAAAGAACGATTATCCTTTTCACGATCTATGTGATTTTTATATAAATAGTGAATTCCAAAATCCTCCAACAACCAATTAAAATAACCTGAATTATTACCGACAAAATAGATTCCATTACTTGTCATGCCAAAAATCCTTTCAGGATTATTGGGCTGGGAATTCATTATAACCAAAAAAAGACTCTCTGGTTCATACAATTCACCTAAGAGGCGAATTTGAAAGGCAGCATTTATAATAGAAAAATTTGGTATGGCTACAAAGGGGTCGATTCGATAATTAGTCATTCCTAATTCATAGAGGTTTCTATCAAGTGATTGATATATCTCGTTATAGGCAATGTCATAGCAATCTGTAAATATAATGACTTTTCTACGTTTTAATTGAACCATTAAGTAACCTCTTGATTCTCATTATTGCTCAATTGAACAAGAGTTGTTTCATATATATAATTTACTTGCTCAAATGCATGAGACATTATTTTTTGGATTCTTTGTTGATCCTTAATTATGTCCTCCCAATAATATTTAGAATTGTTAATAGTTTCAAGAAAATCACTGGTAACTTGTGGAAAGTATTGAGTAAAGTTTGAAATATTAATATCTTTAGATATTTCTTGACTCATAACAAAAAATGCATTCTTTAGAATAAACTTTGAACGTTTAATAATATGACGAGTGAATATAATTACTTCTCTACTCGAATCTCCACAACTAAAATATTGAGAACGCAAATCATGAATTAAGTAAACTAAATTCGTAATACAATCATACAGTAAAATATTTTCTAGAAAACACATAGGAATTTTAAGTAACCCAGGATTAATATAATTATTGTCGTTTTTTACTTCGTGAGAATAATAAATAGGTTTCATTCCATGATAATGATAAGGACTATTAAAATCACTTGACGTTACAACTGTTACAGAGATCTTAAAATTATTTGAGCGTTTTAAATATTGCACAAGTTTTTTTATTTCAGGAATATTTTCATAGTCGAGTTTTCTAACGACAATACTAAAATCTAGGTCACTCCAACCTTCTATTAAATCTTTCTGATCAATACAAGTTCCTCTTAGAATCAAATTATCAAGTTTTGGAATTTTACCACCTAGTACAATAAAATCATCAATAGCTTTCTTATAAATATTAGACTGCATGATGTAAATCCTCTTGTAATTGGGTGAAGAGAGCATTTAACTCAGGAGATATTTCTAAGCCGTTCAATAATGCGAATTTCTTTTGCTCATGTGCACGGCTTCCAGGAACACGGAAATCAGATTTTTCTTGTTTAATTGAAGATATAAGATTTTCAATAATTTCTTTAAATTGATCAAGGTTAGTAAAATGTGAAATATCAAAACTTATAAAAAAGTCACCCTTATTTGAGGATTCATTCATATAGCGAGTACCTTTAACTTCACTATTAATAACTCCACCAATTAAAGGGCCAGAGAGTATACTAATTAGCAGAGAGAGGCTTGCGCCCTTAATGCCCGCATCAAAAGTTTGTATCCCACCATCTAACGCGTCTTGAGCAGAGGTTGTTGGTTTCCCATCAGCTCTTACAGCCCAATCTTCTGGCAGAGATCTTCCTGCCTTAAGATATTCAAAAATCTTACTTCGTGAGACTTTTGAAGTTGAAAAGTCAGCAATAATTGGAGGGCTATTTTTTGTTGGAATGGAGTATGATATAGGATTAGTACCAAAAAACTTACGCCCACTCCCCTTAAGAACTACGGCGGGAGAAGATGTTGTCATTACCAATCCAACACATCCCTGCTGTGCGGCCAACTCACTATAATAAGATAGAAGACCTATATGTCCAGAATTAACAACTCCTGATACACCAACACCATATATTTTTGACCTGTTAATAGCTATAGACATAAGACGATGAGCCAGTGGTTGCCCGAGATAATTCTTTCCATCAACAATAGTTACAGACTTGTTATCTTTAATTAACATTGAATGATTAACGGGCAATAGTGATTTATGTTGGAACCCATCAAGAATTTGAAAAATCCTTTCTACTCCGTGAGATTTATATCCTCTTAAATCCGCTTCAAGTAGAATATTTGCAGTAAGAGTAGCATCTTCTTTGCACACACCATTGAAAATCAGTAATTTACTAATATTACTTTACAGGTCTTCAAAAAACCCAGTCATTTGGCGTATTCCCCAGTTAAATAACCGGTAAAAAGTATAGATAAGCTCTATATAGGGTTGTTTATAAGTCGATTGTTGCCCAGAAATTCCCTTAATATAAGA
>Ga0315908_10002944_pt1 | contig 12348 bp, 10 predicted proteins | sample LakEriMetagenome_12_FD_203520 | JGI IMG/M metagenome (GOLD analysis project Ga0315908, IMG submission 203520) | Freshwater fungal communities from buoy surface, Lake Erie, Ohio, United States - Buoy 4 MA124 | ecosystem: Environmental > Aquatic > Freshwater > Lake > Lake biofilm | place: USA...
GAGCGAGCTGCATGAGAGGCATCTCTTTGCGAGCTATCCGGTGTTCCGGCAGTTTGATGGAGGGTTTTACTCGTGGAGTGCGGGCTGCATGAAGCCCGACGAGTCATTTTATCACGGTGCCCTTGCGGAACTGGGGCTGGCTCCCTCGGAGATTGCGTATGTGGATGATTTGCCTGACAACATTGCGACGGGCCGGAGGATCGGGCTGGTGAGTCATGCCTATGATCATGGGCGGCATGGGGAATTCGAGGCCTTTGTGGAGGCCCTTGCGCTGCCCTGAGTCTGCGGGATGGCGCTGTTCAGCGGGCGCGGTCGTGCTGCAGGATGGTGAGGATGGCCTTCTGGGCGTGGAGGCGGTTTTCCGCTTCCGAGAAGATGGTATCGGCGTGGTCCTCGAGGATTTCGGCGGAGATTTCCTTTTCGCGGTAGGCTGGGAGGCAGTGCATGACGACCGCTTTTCTGCCGGCTTTCGCGACGAGGCTGCGGTTGATCTGCCAGTCGCCGAGGTCGGCCATGCGTTTGGCGGATTCCTCTTCCTGGCCCATGCTGACCCAGACGTCGGTGTAGAGGACGTCGGCGTTGCGGACGGCTTTGATGGGATTCTCTTCGATGGAGACGTTGCCGCTGCGGAATTTCCGGAGGAAGGCAGCGGGGGGCTGGTAGCCTTTGGGGGCGCTGATGACGAACTGGAATCCGAGTTTTTCTGCGGCCCACATCCATGAGCGGGCTACGTTGTTATCGCCGTCGCCGAGGAAGACGACCTTGCGGCCCTCGTAGCTGCCGCATTTTTCGATCATGGTCTGGAGGTCGGCGAGGATCTGGCAGGGATGTTCGGCGTCGGTGAGGGCGTTGATGGTGGGGATGCCCGAGAATCTGGCGAATTCCGTGACATCGGACTGAGCGAAGGTGCGGATGATGGCACCGTGGACCATGCGGCCGAGGACGCGGGCGGTATCGCAGAGTGGTTCGCCGCGGCCGAGCTGGGTATCGCGTGGGCTTAGGTAGAGGACGCGGCCGCCGAGTTCCTGGACGCCGACTTCGAAGCTCACGCGGGTCCGTGTGGAGGCCTTGGTGAAGATCATGGCCCATGACTGGCCTTCGAGGGGGCGGAAGGAGAGGTTGGCCCGGTCGCGTTTCAGCTGAATGGCGAGTTCGAGGGTCCGGCGCATATCGCGCGCGGAGGTGGCCTGCAGGGACAGAAGGTGCTTCATGAAGGAAGCTGCTGGGGATAGCACCGATGGAGCGGGGTGGAAAGGGCAGAAATCGCTCCGGGTCTGCGGGGGGGGCGTGCGCTTGTGGTGAGGGTGGCTAATCCGCGATACTGTCTTCGTGAAAACTTCCGTTTTGCGCGAAGAGCATGCCTGCCGTCTGGCGGGGGCGCAGCTGGCATGAAATTCAGGAGGATCATGACGATGCTGGGCTGGGTTTTGTTTCTGCTGGTGGTGTTGGGGACCTTGCTTTGGTGGCTGGCGGGGGAGGGTCGGGGTGTGGGGGGGGCGCAGCGGGTGGTGCGGGATCGGTTTCCGGATGTGCCGGTGGTGACGGTGGTGGAGCTGGCTGGCTGGCTGCGGGAGGGTGGTGGGCGGATTCCGGTGATTCTCGATGCGAGGACTGGGGAAGAGCAGTCGGTTTCGATGCTGCCTGGGGCGGTGGCGGTGGATCCTGATGCTGGGGCCGGGGAGGTGCTGGGCGGGCGCGATCCAGGGCGGACCGTGGTGGTTTATTGTGCGGCTGGGTACCGTGGGGCGCGGCTGGCGCGGAGGCTGCGGCAGGCTGGCTGGGAGGACGTCCGCAATCTAGACGGGGGGATTTTTGCGTGGGGCAACGCAGGTTTGCCGCTGGAGCGATTGGGTCAGGCCGTGGGGGATGTGCATCCGCATTCGTCTTTGTTTGCGAGGATGCTGCGGAACCCGTGGGTGCGGAGGGCGAAGCAATGATCTTCCGTTAGGATTGATATTCACCCTGTTCTGATGTTTGACATCTGGAAGGAAATCGGGCATGAGCGGGTCATGCTGATGGATCGAAGCAACGTGACGGGGCTTTTGGCGGGCCTTGGGGTGGTGGCTGTGCTGGCTGGCTGCCGGGAGGCGGTGGTGGCACCGGTGGCTGGGCCGCCGGTGGTTGCGGTGGCGGCGGCGCTGCAGGGGGATGTGCCTGTGGTGGTTGAGCTGATTGGTCAGACGGAGGCGACGGCGAATGTGGAGATCCGGCCGCGGATTGATGGGACGGTGGAGCGGATAGAATTTGCGGAGGGGAGTGAAGTGAAGGCAGGGGATCTGCTGTTTGTGCTCGACCGGAAGCCATTGGAGGAAAAGCTGGCGGCGGCGCGCGGGGATGTGGGGCAGCTGAAGGCGGCGCTGGGGCGGGCGCGTCAGGATGTGGAGCGGTTTGCGCCGCTGGCGGCGCGCGGGGCGGTACCGCAGAAGGATTTGGACACGGCGAAGGCGGTTGAGCAGCAGGCCCTGGCGGCATTGTCATCTGGCGAGGCCAAGGAACGGGCGGCTGCGTTGGATCTGGGGTATGCGGAGATTACGGCACCGGTGCCTGGCATAATCGGGGCCAAGGGGGTGGATGTGGGTTCCGTGGTGGCGCGGGCGGGCAATGGTCCGGCCATGGCGGTCATTTCGCCATTTGATCCGATTTGGGTGAACATAGAGATCAGCGAGGTGGCCTATCTGAACAATGCGGAGTTTTTCCGTGGGCAGGAAGTGGCCTCGCCGGTGTTTTCGCTGATTCTGGCGAATGGGAAGGTGCATCGGGAGACTGGGCGGCTGTCGTTTGTGGATCGGGCGGTGAATCCGGCGACGGGGACGCTGCGGGTGCGGGTGGAGTTTCCGAATCCGGGGAAGATCATCCGGCCGGGGCAGTTCTGCCGGGTGCGGGCGCAGGGGAAGTCTGTGCGGGGGGCTTTGCTGCTGCCGCAGCGGGCGGTGCAGGAACTGCAGGGGCGGCACAGTGTGATGGTGGCCGATGCGGGAGGGAAGATCGGTTTTAGGCCAGTGAAGACTGGGCAGAGGGTGGGGTCGCTCTGGGTGATTGAGTCTGGGCTGCGGCCTGGCGAGACGGTGGTGATTGAGGGGATGCAGAAGGTGAGGGATGGGGCGGTGGCGAAGCTGGAAGCGGCGGTGATTGATGACGGTCCGCTGCGCGAGCTTACGGCTGGGCTGCCGGGAGCAGTGAAGTCACCGGAAGCGGGAGGGGAACCGCGCTGAGCGCCGGCACGCCATGGCAGAATTCTTCATCCGTCGGCCGATTGTGGCCATGGTTCTGTCGATCCTGATGGTCATCATTGGGTCGTTTGTGCTGATGCGGCTGCCGGTTTCCGAGTATCCGGAAGTGAGTCCATCGGTGGTGAATGTGACGGCGAATTTCCGTGGGGCTGATGCCGAGGCGGTGGAGGGATCGGTGGCCACGCCTTTGGAGGCGCAGATCAACGGGGTTGAGAACATGCTGTACATGAAGTCGACCAACGGGGCGGACGGGTCGATGACCCTGAGTGCCACCTTTGATCTGGGGACGAGTGTGAATCTCAATCAGGTCAACGTGCAGAACCGGGCGTCGCTGGCGTTTCCGCGGCTGCCCGAGTCGGTGACGCGCGATGGGGTCAGTGTGAAGCGGTCGAGTCCGGACATTCTGCTGGCGGTGGGCTTGTATTCGCCTGGGGGGACGTATGATTCCGTGTTTCTGTCGAACTATGCGGCGATCAACGTGATTGATGCGCTGGCGCGGGTGCCGGGGGTTGGGGATGTGAAGAATTTCAGTGCGCAGGATTATTCCATGCGGTTGTGGGTGAATCCCGAGCGGCTGGCGTCGCTGGGGTTGACGCCTGCGGATGTAATTGGGGCGGTGCGGGAGCAGAATGTGCAGGCGGCGGCTGGCTTGATCGGGGCGGAGCCGGCGAAGGCCGGGCAGGAATATCAGTATAATGTGCGGGCGAGTGGATTGCTGCAGGAACCGGAGGAATTCGGGGAGATCATTGTGCGTTCCAATTCCGATGGGTCGCAGGTGAAGCTGCGGGATGTGGCGCGGATTGAGATGGGGGCGCAGACGTATGCGGCATCGGCGCGGACCAATGGTTTGCCAGCCTGCGGGCTGGGGATTTATCTTGCGCCTGGGGCGAATGCGCTGGCGACGGCGGCGGCGGTGCGGGCGCAGCTGGAGGCGGCGGCCTTGAGGTTTCCTCCGGACATGGCGTATGAAGTGACGCTGGATGCGACGCTGCCGATTACGGCGTCGATGGAGGAGATTGTGCACACCCTTGTGGAGGCGGTGGTGCTGGTGATTCTGGTGGTCTTTGTGTTTCTGCAGAGTTTCCGGGCGACTTTGATTCCGATGATTACGGTGCCGGTGGCGCTGCTGGGAACCTTCATGGTGTTTCCGCTGCTGGGGTTCACGGTGAATACGCTCACGCTGTTCGGGCTGGTGCTGGCGATTGGGATAGTGGTCGACGATGCCATTGTGGTGGTGGAGGCGGTCATGCATCATCTGGAGCATGGGATGTCGCCGGTGGAGGCGACGAAGCAGGCGATGAAGGAAGTGACAGGTCCGGTGGTGGCGATTGCGTTGATTCTCTGTGCGGTATTTGTGCCGGTGGCGTTCATGCCTGGGCTGACTGGGACGCTGTATCAGCAGTTTGCGATCACGATTGCGGCCAGCGTGATTTTTTCGGCGGTGAATGCGCTGACGCTGAGTCCGGCGCTGGCGGCGAAGCTGCTGCGGCCGCCGCAGCCTGCGCGGGGTCCGCTGGGATGGTTCTTCCGGGCGTTCAACCGGGTCTTTGATGCGGTCACGGCGCGGTATACTGGGGTGGTGGGATTTCTGGTGCGGCGTTCGGCGCGGGCCATGCTGATACTGGTGGCTGCGGTGGTGGGGATATTTGTGATTGGGAAGCGGGTGCCGGGCGGGTTCATTCCTGATGAGGACAAGGGGTATTTCTTTGTGGCGGCGCAGCTGCCTGATGCGGCTTCGCTGCAGCGGACGCTGGCGGTTTGTGGAAAGGTGGAGGAAGCGCTGCGGAAGACCGAGGGAGTGCGGTCGACGATTACGATTGGGGGATTCAACATTCTGAGCGGGGTGAATGCGCCCAATGCGGCGACGTTTTTTGTGGGCTTGCGGGATTGGAAAGAGCGGTCGTCGCCAGAGCAGCATGTGAAGCGGCTGATGGCGCGGCTGGGTGGTCAGCTGGCGCAGTTTCCGGAGGCGAGGGTTCTGGTGTTTGGTCCGCCGTCGCTGCCGGGATATGGGAGTGCGTCCGGGTTTACCTTTGAGCTGCAGGACCGGGCGGGCGGGAGTGTGGGCGAGCTGGCGGCGATGACGCAGAAATTTCTTGGCGAGGCGATGCGGCGGCCTGAGCTGAGCCGGCTGTTTACGGGATTCCAGCCGGTGGTGCCGCAGACGCGCGTGGATCTGGACCGGGAGAAGTGCCGCAAGCTGGGGGTGCAGGTGAGCGACGTCTACAGTGCGCTGCAGGCGTATCTGGGTGGGGCGTATGTGAATGATTTCAATCGGTTCGGGCGGGTTTACCGTGTCTTTCTGCAGGCCGATCCTGAGTTCACGGGGAAGCCTGAGGACATTGGGAAATTCCGGGTACGGAACCGGGAGGGAGGGATGGTGCCGTTGGACACGCTGGTGAAGGTATCGCAGACGAGCGGTCCGGCGTTTACGAACCGCTACAATCTGTACCGGGCGGCGGAGATCACGGGGGCACCGGCTCCGGGTTACAGTTCGGCGCAGGCGGTGGCGGCGATGGAGGAAGTGGCGGCGGCGGTTCTGCCTGCTGGGTATGGCTATGAATGGACTGGGCTGACGTATCAGGAGAAGAAGGCCGAGGGTCAGGCCGGGGTGATTTTCGGGCTGGCGATCATTTTTGTGTTTCTGCTGCTGGCGGCGCAGTACGAGAGCTGGTCATTGCCGTTTGCGGTGCTGCTGGCGACGCCGCTGGTGGTGCTGGGTACCTTTCTTGGGCTGCTGGCGAGGCAGTTTGACAACAACATTTATGCGCAGATCGGGATGATCATGCTGATTGGTCTGGCGGCCAAGAATGCGATTCTGATCGTGGAATTTGCGAAGATGGAGCATGAGAAGGGGAAGCCATTCATGGAAGCGGCCATTGAGGGAGCGCGGCTGCGGCTGCGGCCGATTCTGATGACATCGTTTGCCTTCATTCTGGGGGCGGTGCCGCTGGCGGTGGCGGCGGGATCGGGAGCGGAATCGCGCAAGGTGATGGGGACGGCGGTGGTGGCGGGGATGACGGTGGCGACGGTGGTGGGGGTGTTTGTGATTCCGGCCTGTTATGCCTTTGTGATGTGGCTGGCGGGGGCGGGTCGCCGTGGGGCGGTGGCGGGGCCGGCTATGGAATCTGGAACTGAAAGCTGAACTGACATGAATCGCCGCGGGATGCTGATGCTGAGTTTTGGGGTGGCTGTGCTGGCTGGGTGCCGGCTCGGTCCGGACTATGATCGGCCGGGGGTTCCGGTGGGATTCCGTTTTGGGAAGGGGGAGAGCGGAGTGCTTTCGCTGGGTGATCTGGATTGGCGTTCGGTGTTTACGGATCCGGTGCTGCGTGACTTGATTGGAGCGGCGCTGGAGGCGAGTCCGGATCTTGCCGAGGCGGCGGCGCGGGTACTGCGGGCGCAGGCCAACGTGACGGTGGTGCGGTCGCAGTTTTATCCATCGTTCGGGGCTGGTCTTTCGCTGGACCGGCGGCGGGTGGATCAGGATCTGCAGATCGGGCCGCTGACCGTGCCGGATGCGTTTGATTCCGATCAGTTCACGGCAGGGTTGACGCTGATGCAGTATGAGGTGGATTTCTGGGGGAGGATCCGGCGTGCGACTGAGGTGGCGCGTGCGCAGATGGTGGCGACCGAGGAAGGGCGGAGGCTGGTGGAGTCCGGGTTGGTGGCGGCGGTGGCGACTGCCTATTTCACCCTGCGCGAGCAGGATCATGAACTGGAGATTGCCGAGCGGACCCTGAAGTCGCGCCGGGATTCACTTGAGTTGATCACGGTGAGGCAGCAGGGCGGTCAGGGGGCACTGACCGATGTGCGGCAGGCGGAAGTGCTGGTGGCCGAGGCGGAAGCAGCCATCAAGGCGATTGAGCGGCAGGTAGCGAAGCTGGAGCATGAGATCAGTTACCTGTGCGGGCGGGTGCCGGCGGAGGTGCGGCGGGGGCGGCCGTTTGTGGAATTGAGCAGTATGGTGACGGCGCCGGCGGGTTTGCCGTCTGATCTGCTGAACCGGAGGCCTGACATCCGGAGGGCCGAGCAGAATCTGGTGGCGGCGACGGCGGCGGTGGGGGAAGCCGAGGCGCGGCGGTATCCTGCGTTTGCGCTGACGGCGGGGGCGGGGCTGCGGAGCGATGAGTTTTCGGGGCTGCTGAGTGATCCCGTGAAGTTCTGGCAGGTGGGACCGGCGCTGACGGTGCCGGTATTCACTGGTGGGCGGCTGCGGGCTGGGGTGGCTGGGGCGAAGGCTGGGCGGGACGAGGCAGAGGCGGCGTACCGGCGGACCGTGCTGCAGGGCATGCGGGAAGTTTCCGACGCACTTGTGGCCGTGGAGAAGAATGCCGGGCTGCGGGAAGCGCAGGGGAAGGTGGTGGCGGCGCGGACCGCGGCGGCTGGATTGATCCGGGACCGCTGGGACAATGGGGTCGCCAGCTATCTTGAAGTTCTCTATAACGACCAGGAATTGTTCCAGGCCGAGTTGAATCATGCGCGGGCGCGGCTCGAGGAATTGACCGCGGGGATTTCGCTTTACCGGGCCCTTGGGGGTGGCTGGGGCCGGGAATGAGGAGGGTTGGATTTTCCGGTCAGGCTTCCTGTGTCAGGGAACTCTTGAGCGGACGCGGAAGAAGCGTGGTGTGGAGGGGCCGGGTGGGGCGCTCATGTTCCATGTGAGGCGGTCGGTGGCCGAACCGTCGTAGAGCCGGACTGTGGGTGCGAGGATCCAGCCGGGGCCGGGATTGGCCCATGAGGTCATGGCGAGGGAAGTCTGGGCGGTCAGGGTGAGTCCATTGAGCGTTCCGCGGCGGCGGCGGTAGGTGACCGAGAGGACATCGGCACCGTCGTCGCGGATGGTGGAGGCTTTCGGCTGGAAATTCTGATCCGGCTGATTGGGATTGGGGGTACCCAACTGGTAATGGAGGTGGAGCGGCTGGCCGTCCGGCATGAGGCTGGCTGGGGATCGCGAGAGGTCGCTGAAGTGCAGGATTTCCCAGTAATCCGGGAGGCGGTCGCTGTCGCTGTCGGTGGGGGTGGCGGTTGAGGCGAGGAGGGCTTTGAGGGCGGCCTTGTTTTCTGCGATGGAGAGATTGAACGTGGTCACGTTGAAGGTGGCCACCTTCTGATTGAGGGCGTCGAGGATGACGACATCGCGGTAGCGGGCGTCGAGTTTGGTCTGCACGAGGGCAGTGGACGAGTCACGGATCCACGAGAGGGGTTTCCCGTAGAACATGAAGTCGTCGGAGGGTTGGAAGACCTCGTTCACGCCGACGATGTCGACGGGAAGCTGGGTGGTTCCGAGGAGTTCGTTGTAGATATCGTTGAGGACGCCAAACTGGGTCTTGCAGTACCCTCAGGTTTCGTGGCCGAAGTACCATGCGGTGACTTGGTGCAGGTAGTCGCGCGGGGTGACTGGGTTGGTGGCCTTGTGGGTGGCGACGCGGAGGGACGAGGAATTGACGTCCGGGGCGGCGAAGGTGGCGACCTGCTGGGAGAGGGCCGGGGTGGCGCTCAGGGCGAGAGCGAGGAAGAGGCGCTTCATGTGACGAAGGTAGCGGAGGCTGTGGTCATTGTCCACCGTGTGCTGGGGTGGGTGTGGAAATCAGAGAGTGCCTGCGAGTTTGATGTCGAGGTAGAGGTTGGCGAGGGCGATGGGGAGTTGCTGGGCGGTGGTGTGGAGGGTGAGGATGCGGTGCTGCTGGAGGGAGGCGAGGGCGAGGTTACGGGCTTCGATGGTCTGGTGGGTGTGGGCGAGGGTGGTGGCGTCGTGCAGGGAGGCGACGGGGAGTCCGGGGATCCTGGCGACTTCGTTTTCGAGGAGGCTGGCGACGACGACGAGGTGGCGCTGGCGGAGGAGTTTCAGGGGAGGGAGGATGGCCGGGAGGTCTTCGCTGCGGAGGTTTGTGCAGAAGACGATGAGGGCGCGGCGGGGCTGGCGCTGGAGGATGCGGTGCGCGGCTTCCGGGAAGTCGCCTGGAGCCATGGTGCTCTGGTAGGAATTGAGGTGGTCGAGGAGGAGCGGCATGGCATGGGGGCCGCTTACGGGTGGGAGCCAGCGGTCGTCGCCGCCGAAGGCCATGGAACCGACGCGGTCGCCTTTGCGGACGGCGATGCTGGAGAGGAGGAGCATGGCATTGAGCGTGTGGTCGAACTGGGAGAGTTGGCCATCGAGGGCGCGGAGGCGGCGGCTGCAGTCGGCCATGAGGATGATGGTCTGGTTCCGTTGTTCCTCGAATTCGCGGCTGGTGAGAGAGTTTCTGCGGGCGGTGGCTTTCCAGTCGACGGTATTGAGTGGGTCGCCTTGCTGGTAGTCGCGGAGCTGGCGGAATTCGCGGCTTTGGCCGTGGCGGGGGCGGCGGACGATGCCCATCTGGGCTTCGCGGTGCTGTACGGCGAGGAGGGCGAAGCGGAGTACGGGTTCGTAGTCTGGATAGACAGTGAGCGACGAGACTGGGCCTGTGCGGTAGCGCCGGATCCACAGGCTGAGCGGAGATTCCTCCTCGAGGTAGGGAGGGTCGATGGTGAGAGGCCCGCGTGAGGTCGGTGTGACTGTGGCTGTGATGGAGGTCTGGGATTGGGTCGGCAGAGAGCCCTGCCATGGCCAGTCCGGTGAAGTGAGTGCATCGGGCAGACCGTCGGTGAGGCGGATGCGCGCGCGGTGATTGGTTTTGTTGGAGAGGGATAGGGATAGTTCTGTGGCTGAGCCGAGGGCGAGACGGCGTGGGGCCGATCTGGAAGCGTTGATTTTCGGGCGCAGGGAGAGGAGGAAGGCGTCGGTTAGGGCGAGGGCGGCGGCGGTGATGGCAGCGGCGATGAAGGCGGTGGTGAGAGCTGGGGCGAGCGAAGCGGCGACGGCCATGGCGAGCATCGCGGCGAGGAGCGGGAGCAGGCGGGGGCCGGGGAGCATGGGGGTGGGGCGCGGCGGGGGGCCGTGTTCAGCGGGGAGCGGGAACTGAGCGGAGCAGGCTGGTGAGCACCGAGTCCGCGTCCTGTCCGCTGATCTGGAGTTCCGGGGCGAGGGCGACGCGGTGCCGGAGCACTGGCAGGGCGGCCGCCTTGACATCGTCCGGAAGAGTCCATGAACGGCCCGCGAGAAGGGCCATGGCCTTGGCGGTGCGGACGAGGCTGATGGCACCGCGGGTGCCTGCTCCGAGGCTGAGGCCCTGCTGGGTGCGGGTGGCGCGGGTGATGCGGACCGCGTAGGCTGTGACTTCCGGCTGGCAGGTGATGCGGGCGGCGGCCTGCTGGAGGGCGAGGATGTCCTCGATGCTGCAGAGGGTGGGGACGGAGTGCGGGTCGAGGGAACCTGAACCCGTGCCGGTGGTGACGGCTGCCACGATTTGTTCCTCTTCCTCCTGCGATGGGTAATCGAGGATGATTTTCATGAGGAAGCGGTCGAGCTGGGCTTCCGGGAGGGCGTAGGTGCCTTCCTGTTCGATGGGGTTCTGGGTGGCGAGTGTCATGAAGGGAGGCGGCAGGGGAACGGTGTCGCCGTCGATGGTGACCTGGGATTCCTGCATGACTTCGAGGAGGGCCGCCTGGGTTTTGGCTGGGGCGCGGTTGATTTCGTCGGCGAGGAGGAGGTTTGTGAAGACCGGGCCGCGGCGGAGGCGGAATTCCTGACGGGCCATATCGTAGAGCGAGTGTCCGGTGACATCGCTGGGGAGCAGGTCGGGAGTGAACTGGATGCGGCGGAACGAGCCGCCGAAGGTGCGGGCGAGAGCGAGGACGAGGTGAGTTTTGCCGAGGCCTGGTTTGCCTTCGAGGAGGACGTGGCCACCGCTCAGGAAGGCTGCGAGGACGTGATCGATGACCGTGGGGTGTCCGAGGAAGACCGACGCGATGGCTGTGCGGATGCGGCTGATGAGGTCGGCGTGGGCGTCCGGGGATTCCGCCGGATGTTCGTGTGGCAGTTCCGGAGGGAGGGACGGGGAGGCATCATTCATGACGGGGAGAAGCGGAGGATTGGCTGCAGGAATGGAGGATCAGTTGGAGGTCAGCGACGGCGGCAGTGAACAGGCGTGGGTTGGACAGGTTGCTGGCGTGGAGGGCGTGAGTGACGCGGGGTTCCGGGATTCCGGAGAGGGTGGCGAGCAGGCTGGTGGCATCCGGGGCATCTGTGGGGATGCCGTGTCTGGCGGCGGCCATGGAAACCGCGCGGCGGAGCGACGCTGTGAGGACAGTGGGATCCGGGAGACGGCGCCAGAGGAAGGCTGCTTCGTCCGCGAGTTGGGAGGCCGTGTGGCGGGCCGCCGAGGTGTCCGGCGTCTGGGCGCGGCCGAAGCGCGGCAGGTTCTTCCAGAGCCATGCGGCGGTGAGGGCGGCGAGGCAGGCCAGCGGGAGGTGAGCGTAGGTGATCAGCATCTGCCAGAACGAGAGCCGGCTGCTGTTGAGGAAGATGGCATGGGTGGTGGGGGCGAGGGCCGCGACCCCTTCGAGGAGGGCGGCGTGGTCGAGTTCACCGATCCAGCGGTTGCGCCATGGGCGGGCGCTGGGGACGATGGTGATGCGTCCCGCTCCGCGTGGGAAGCTGACGAGGGCCGCCTTGTTTTCCGGGCCCGCGATGACATCGGCGGGGAGCAGCGAGGCATCCGTGGCCATGCCATCGTCTGTGGTGAACGAGAGGGTTTGGCCATCGATTTCGCAGGTGACGGGATTGGGGAGACCGGAGTTTTCTTCGATGGTGATTTTCAGTTCGCGGAGGAGGGGTTCGCCCTGGCCTGGTGCGGAGGCAGCGTCGGTGATCCAGTCATTGCGGAAGCGGTCCGTGGCTGCGGCGAGGACGACGAGGTGATTGCCGTTGCTGGTCCAGTCGAGCAGGCTGCGGGCTTCTCCGGTTGAGCGCACGGCGCTGATGGGGAGGAAGAGGAGAGTTTCCGATTCCGGGAGGCCTGCCTGGTTGGAGCGGAATTCGACGGTGTGGGAGGATTCGAGCAGGCGGGAAGCGGCCAGCCATGGCTGGAGCCGGGCGGCGCCGCGGTAGCCTACGGTGATCTCCTCGTATTCCGCCTTGCCCGGCTGGCAGGATGGGAAGCAGCAGGCAAGGAGTGCTATAGAAGTGAGGGCAGCGGTTCTGGTGATGGCGGGGGCTTTGGGCTGCGGGCTCGTGGGTGGAGGAAACGGCCATGAC
>Ga0315908_10002945_pt1 | contig 12348 bp, 9 predicted proteins | sample LakEriMetagenome_12_FD_203520 | JGI IMG/M metagenome (GOLD analysis project Ga0315908, IMG submission 203520) | Freshwater fungal communities from buoy surface, Lake Erie, Ohio, United States - Buoy 4 MA124 | ecosystem: Environmental > Aquatic > Freshwater > Lake > Lake biofilm | place: USA...
TTCATCGACCGTTGCCGGATTTGCCAGCAGTAAGTCGGTGGTCTTGCCACCCTCCGCGATCGCCAGTCCGTTGAATGGTACGTTCCAGATCAGTTTTTTCCAGATTGCCTCCTCAGTAATGGTTTCTACGGTGGTGCTGACTTTTGCCGCCGCGTAAATGCGGGCGATTTCAGCTGCGCGATTAGGCAAGCCCGTGGCGAATTCGCTGATGGCCATGCGACCGCCGTCGCTGTGATCGATGACACCCGGCGATAGTCGGTTGATGCAGACGAAACAGAGCGCGCCGAGAACGCGGTCCGCACCGGTGATTGCGGCGATGGCCTCGCAATTGCCGAGCCCGTTTTGTAGGGTCATCACCTGGGTGCGCTCGTGCAATAGTGGCGGCAGCACTTCAGCCAGCATGGCATTGCTGGTGGCTTTCCAGGAGACAATCACCAGATCCACGGGACCGATTTCAGCCGCGCTGCGAAAACCTTGTGGATGCGCGAGATGAAAATCGCCATGGATGCTGGTGCAGCGCAAGCCGTTTTCTTTAATGGCATCGAAATCCCCGCGCAACAGGAATCGAACGTCGTGACCTTGCTCAGCGAGGCGTCCGCCGTAATAAAGGCCGATGGCTCCGGAACCGACGATCGCAATGGATGAAAACATGACAGGGAAATTCTCAGATACCGCGGTATTCAGTCGCAAGCTTTTTCGCCATTGCCACGGTATTGCGGTGGATTTTTGCGGTGAACTCGGGCTGGCGGTTGTAGCCGCCACCATAGAGCACTGCGACCGGAATCCGGTTGCGGATGAAGGCCTTGAGCAGGACTTCGTCGCGGCGTTGCAGGTCCTTCACGGAGAGCATCATCTGCCCGAAGCGGTCGTTGCGATGGTTATCCGCGCCGGCGATCCAGATCGCCAAGTCGGGCGCGAAGGTGTCCAGCGCGGCGGCCAGCGTGACGAACAATTGCTTCAAATACATTTCGCCTTCCACGTATCGAACCGTTTCCACATCCATCGTGCCTTTGAACTTTTGTGTCGGATAATTTTTGCCAACATGGATCGAGTAAGTAAAAACCCTTGGATCGTTTTCCAGGATCGCATTCGTGCCATTGCCCTGATGGGCATCGGTATCAACGACCATGATTTTGATGTTGGGATTTGCATCCTGCAGGTCGCGGATTGCGGCGGCGACGTCGTTGAAGACACAGTAGCCCTCGCCGTGTTCGCGGAAGGCGTGATGGGTGCCGCCGGCGAGACAGACCGCCACGCCTTCCTCCAGCGCGGCGCGACAGGTGAGCCGGGTGGCTTCGACTTCGGTGGCGCTGCGGACGTAGAGTTGCGGTGTCACCGGCAATCCGATGCGCATCTCCTCTTTTCGGTCGATTGCGCAACTGTAGATTTTCTGCAGGTAATCTTGATCGTGTACACGCTGCAGCACGTGGTTATCAGCGATTCTGACCTCGATGATTTCCTCCGGGCGGATGATGCCGCCTTCCAGCAGCATGTCCTTTGACACGCGGAATTTATCCATCGGAAACGGATGGCCGGAGGGCAGGGTGAGTTCGAAGTTCTGGGAATAGAAACAGCGCATGAGGGCAGGGGATCGAAGCACAGGAAGGGGCGCGCGTAAAGAACGATGTGGGCAATGTCCGCATTGATCCGCGATCCGTCTGATGGGAGCTGTGTGACATTTTGCCTGTCGCCAGTCTGTCGGGGAAAATGACTTTGACAAAACGATCGCCGACTCCACAGAATTGGCACGCCTATGAAAAGAATATCCGCCGCAGTTCTCTCATGCCTGATTGCTGAAGCCTTTTCTCATCAGATAAACACGCTGGACCCGCTCGTCGTCACCGGCAAGGCCGAAAACCTGCTCAGTCAGGCGTCGACATCCTCCGAGGGTCACGCGGATTTCAACGAGATTGCCGAAAGGCCCTTCGTGCGTCGCAGTGAGATTCTCGAAATCGTGCCCGGCATGGTCACCACCCAGCATGCGGGCGGCGGCAAAGCGACACAATATTTCCTCCGCGGATTCAACCTCGACCACGGCACCGATTTCGCCGTGAGCGTCGACCGTATGCCGATCAATATGCGCAGTCACGCCCACGGTCAGGGCTATGCCGACCTGAACGGATTGCTGCCGGAGCTGGTGAAAAGTGTCGATTACACCAAAGGCACCTACACCGCGAGAAATGGCGACCTTTCGACGGCGGGCAGCGCGGATTTCGTATTATGGGACGCGCTGCCGCAGGGCATCGCTTCGTTCGAACTCGGCGAATACAATTATTATCGCACCCTGCTCGCCCAGAGTTTCGACGTCGGTCCCGGAAAATTGACTCTGGGTGGCGAGTGGAATACCTACGACGGCCCTTGGCAAAGAGAGGAGAATTTCGAGCGCTGGAATGCGTTCGCCCGCTACTACCAGGGTGACGAGGACAATCATTTTTCCATCACCGGCATGGGATACAGCGGCACCTGGGATTCCTCCGATCAAATCCCGCTGCGCGCCGTCGATGACGGAACACTCGACCGTTTCGGAACGCTCGACGACACGACCGGCGGCGACAGCCAGCGGCACAGCTTGCAATTTGACTTGAAGACCACCAACGGCACGGAAGTCACCCGCTACAGCGCTTACGGTGTTTACTACGACCTCGATCTTTTTTCCAATTTCACCTATTTTCTCGATGACCCGGTGCGGGGTGACCAGTTCGAACAACAGGAGAACCGCTCGATTTTCGGCGGTGAAATCGTTAGAGAGTGGCGGGACCGGAACTTCATGGGCCACGAGGCGGAATTCGCGGTCGGCCTGCAGACCCGGCATGACATCATCGACGACATCGGACTTTACAAAACCGAAAAGCGGGTGCGGCACGACACCGTGCGTGTGGACGACATCTATGAAGCCAGCTATGGAGTGTTTGCCGAGAGCACGGTGAAATGGATGCCGTGGTTCCGCACCGTCGCCGGCGTGCGGGCGGATGCCTTTTATTTTGATGTCAGCAGCGACAATCCGGCCAACAGTGGCGACGAATGGGATGGAATTGTCAGTCCGAAAATCAGTGCGATCTTCGGGCCTTGGAATGAAACGGAATTGTACGTCAACTTCGGCACGGGCTTTCACAGCAACGATGCGCGGGGTGTGAACAACACCGTCGATCCGGATAGCGGCGACCCGCTCGAGGCGGTGGACCCGTTGGTGCGCACGATTGGCGGCGAACTGGGCGTGAGAACCCAGTATGTGAAGGATCTGACATCGACCCTCAGCCTCTGGTGGCTCGACAGCGACAGCGAGTTGGTGTATGTCGGCGATGCCGGAGTAAATGAAGCAGGTTCCGCGTCGCGGCGATTTGGCATCGAGTGGACCAACTACTGGCGTCCGAACGACTGGGTGTCGGTCGATGCCGAAATCGCGCTGACCCATGCGCGGTTCCGCGATGCCGGGGACCAGGATCACATTCCCAATAGCATTCCCGTGATGTTCAGCGGAGGAATTTCCCTCGGACGGGAGTTGGGCTACTTCGGCGGACTGCGCGCCCGCGCTTTTTCCGCCCGCCCCCTTGAGGAAAGCGGGGAAATCGAAGGCAAGGACACATTCACCCTCAACGCGCAAATCGGTTATCGCACCAAGGACTGGGAAGTCGCTCTTGAATGCCTGAACCTGCTCGACCGCAAGGACAACGACATCGAATACTACTACCCCTCCGCGCTTTCCACCGAGGTTTCGCAGGTGGACGACATCCATTTCCACCCCGCCGAACCGCGCATGGTCCGGATGAGAATGACCTATCATTTTTGATGATTTCCGCCAATGCCGGGCTTGCGGGCTCGGATTGCCAGCCATTTTTCCCGAAAACCACGCCACGGGATCATTTCCAGGCGTGCTGCCCGGGGTGGCAAGATTCTTGAAAACTTGGCTTTACAAGCCGCGCCTTGCTCGCCATATTTTCGCGCTCATGACGACTCTCGGTATCAATTATTTGAATGTCAGCATCACCGCGCTGCTGGTGATTTATGTTTTCATCTGTCTGTTCATGATTCTGCTGGTTCTGATGCAGCGACCGAAACAGGAGGGGCTCGGCGCCGCATTCGGAGCGAGCACCACCGATCAATTGTTCGGTGCGCGGACCACCAATGTGTTGCAAAAAGCCACGGTTTATATGGCGACCTTGTTTTTCGTTTTGACTCTCACCTTGGCCATCCTGATTCAGAAGCGCAACAAGGTGAACAGTGTTTCTGCCATCGTCAAAGCACCGGATCCGATCGTGGAAAGTGGCAAGCCGTTGACCAGTGACTCGCTGAAAGAGCAGTTGAATGCGGTTGTTCCTGCAGCCACGGAAAAGCCCAAAGCAGAGGAGGCTCCCAAAGCAGAGGAGGCTCCCAAAGCAGAGGAAACTCCCAAAGCAGAGGAAACTCCGAAAGCGGAGGAAGCGCCTAAAGCAGAGGAAGCGCCGAAAGCGGAAGTGCCGAAGTGAGACAAAATCCGTTTTTGGAAACGCTGTTTGATTGTGATCGATCGACCGGAAACAGCTGGCCGGCCTTTGTGGTCGCGGCCTGATTTATTTCGTCAGGCACCCAGCCCCGGTTGGGGGTATCTTCATCGCGTGAGCGGGGATATTGCCGTCGAAAGCCTGGCGGCCCTGCAGGAGGCGGTTCGCGGCGACGATCGGGAAATGATTGTGCTGGTTTGGACGCCTGACGGCCCCTTCATGGAAGTGCCCGAAGCGTTGTCGCACCTGCAACCAGCGTTGTTGGAATCGCGAGCGGTTTCCACCGAACGCGATCTGGCAGACAAAAACCGACAGCTTCGCACCGGAGTGTTATTGTTTTTTGCCTTTGTTGCATACATGGGCTGGGAAATCTTCCGCTCCATGCCCGGCGGCAGGTTGGTGGATGCGCTCAAGACGCTGGCATTAAGCGGCGGACCGGTTTTGGGGTTGTTGTTGTTCGTGATGTTCTTTCTCCTGCCCTGGTATGAGATGAGAAAGCGATGTAAGGAAGTGCACGCATGGACTGCTGAAACGATGCGAGAAGCCGCCGATCTGGCACGGTTTGAAATGTGGCTTTCCATTCAGAAAATTTTCGCCACCAAGGTTTTGTTAGGGCTGATCGCGATCGCAGGTATCGTGCAAATCATCTCGGGTCGGCCTTTTGTCGCCGCGTTGCAGCGCGGGGGCGGTGACGAAGCGCGTTGGACGCTGATGACGGCACCATTTCTACATGGCAACTTGATTCACTTTGTTATGAATGCCTTGGGTTTGCTTTACTTGGGTCGACGCATCGAAGCGCTGGCGCGCTGGCCGCAGGTGCCGATCGTGTTTCTTTTTTCCGCATGGATCGGCGGTGAGTTATCGATGGCGACCGGTAAAGGACTCGCCCTGGGTGCTTCGGGCGGTCTGATGGGAATGCTCGGCTTCCTGCTGGTGTTTGAAACGCGTCATGCGAAACTCGTGCCGCGCTCGTCGCGCCGCCGCCTGCTTGCTGCGTTGATCGGTACGGCAGTCATCGGTCTCGTGGGAATCCAATTCATCGACAACTCCGCCCACGCCGGTGGAGTGATTGCCGGCATGCTGTATGCATTCATCGTTTTTCCCCGTTCCGAATGTGCGATGCGCCCCAAACCGACCATGGTGGACCAGGTGTTGGCGGTGCTTTGTTGCCTGCTGATGTTGTGCGAGGTTTGGCTGGCAAGCATGAAAATGATGGGTCGTTGAGCAGGGAGGGAGAATTGGGGATTGCCATGCATGGTGATTGTTCTATTTTTGTCGCGGCACAGGACGGGGAATTTCCTGAATTCAGAAATTTATGACACAGTGGTACTACGGTCGCGAAGGCCAGCAAAACGGTCCGGTGGATGAGCAGGCGCTGCGCGATCTGATCGCACAGGGAATTGTGACCGACCAGACCATGGTCTGGCGCGAAGGCATGGTGAACTGGCTGCCAAAATCTGCGGTTCCCGAATTGCAGGCGAGTCTAAACATTTATGTCGGTCCTTCCGCGCATTACCCCGGCATGGCGCCAATGGCACCGAACTCCGGACTGGCGATTGCCAGCATGATCTGCGGAATTGTCAGCATCCTTCTTTGCTACGTCAATGCCCTGGCCGCCATTCCCGCCGTGATTTGCGGACACATGGCCTTGAAAAATATCGCGCGCTCCGAGCGGCCGATGGCTGGAAGGGGAATGGCGATCGCTGGTCTGGTCACCGGATACCTGGGCTTGTTGATTCAGCTCGCTGTCATCTGCTGCATCTGCTGGATGTTTTTCGTTGTGAGCACTTCAAATACGGGTTCGCCATTTGCGCCTACTCCCCCGATGAAATCTCCCGCGCCTTCTTCCAGTCCCGCGCCGTGAAGTGTTGCGAAACATTGAGATGACGCCCGAAGAGATTCGTCCTGTGCTATACAAACCATGGACTCTACTAGGTTTCGTGTTTGGAATTGTCTCATTGGTGGTGTGGCTGTTCCAGCGCAGCCTCATGAATCTGATGCCGCCCTGTTTGTTCCACCGGCTGACGCATCTTTACTGCCCTGGTTGCGGAGGGCGTCGCTGTGTGAAAATGTTGTCGCAAGGTAGTGTGCTCGAGGCCTTGCACATGAATGCGCTGGTGATCTGGATCGGCCTCGGGTTTGTCTTCGTTTTCATCAAACAAATTCATAAGGAGTGGAGATACGGTTGGTCGGGAAATTTCGAGGTGTCTCCGCGGTTAGGATGGGCGATCGCCTGCGGGGTGATCGCATTTTGGATTCTCCGTAACATCCCGCTGTGGCCCTTTACCCTGCTGGCACCCTATTGAAGGGGATGGCGAGGGGATCATCGGCAGTATAGCTCATTGATGCAAGCGGCTGATTGATAATGCATACATCAAGGTCGATTCGCTTGCGCCGCCGGCGGCATTTGTGTCACAGTGAGCCAGTGACACATGCCATTTGGTCCTGTTTGTTGATTCCACTTGCGCTTTGCGGCCTGGTGATGCCCTTGGGTGCAGTGCCCGAGGGCGTGGATTCATTGCTGGCTGCGGATGCACAGACCTTTACATTGAAAGCGCCGGGATTCTCCAGCTTACAGGGACAGTTTTCAGCACGCATCAAGGCGGGGGGGCAAATGCTGGAGTTGTCATCCGCCAGCGGCATTGCTGCTGGTCCCGTGGAATGGGTCACGGAAGCAACTGCCTATGGGCAGGCCGAAATTGCGACCGCAACCTTGTGGTTTGAAAAAGAGCAAGTGAATTTGATGATACGTCTCGGTCGGGTGCGAGGGCTGCCAGGTGTTTTGGTCCAGACCGGGATTCGCAATAGTGGAGCACAGCCATTTGATCTTCTGGTGCTGCGACCCTGCGAAATCACCGGGCGGGTGCTCGGCAACCCGGCGGACTGGCTGGCTACGTCCATCCATCCGGTCGATGGATTTCAGACAACGCTGGAAGATATCGTCGAACCGCTGCATTTCTGGGAATCTGGTGCCTTTTATCGCCGGGACGGAATTGGGTTGTTCATCGGCCCGGTCGGGCAGCCGATTTCATATCTCAACACGCGGATCGCACACGGCGACGGTGCGGGTAATTTTTCCCTCAGAATCGCCGCGCAGATGAGTGGAGTGCGCGTGGACCCTGGCGAGGTGCGTTGGGGGCAGCAGGTCTTGCTGTTGATGGAAAAACCTCAGCCGGCGATGGCTCGTTGGACCGAATGGGTGGCGAAAACTCACGGGGCGAGGACGGATAAAGGTGCCTTGTCGGGCTGGAGTAGTTGGTATTTTCTTGGTGGCGGCATCACTGGCGGGGATGTGTTGGAAGTTGCCGATGCCGCATTGAAGGAGCCGAGACGCCTGCATCCTCAGGTCATCCAGATCGACGGCGGTTACGAGGACTCCTTTGGACAAAAGGAAACGAATGAGAAGTTTCCGGAAGGCTTGGCATTTTACGCGCAACGCATTGCTGCCACCGGTGCTCGTCCCGGTTTGCAAGTGAATTTGCCTTCCTTGCCAGGTGAGCCGGCGCTGCTCGATTCGAAATCATGGAGCGAGTTGACCGAGCGGGTGCGGCAGGCCGTGCAGCGTGGTTATACTTATCTCAAGATCGATCTCTATGAAATTCAAGCGGTCGCAGGCAAGGATACTAAAAAAACATCATTTGAATCCATGCGCGAGGGCTTCGGCGGGCTTAGGAAGGCAGCGGGAGAGGAAACGTATCTGCTGCATTGTGATTCGCATCCTGATCGGGCAACGGTGGGCCTGGTCGACGCCAGTCGCACCGGCCGGGCTGCCGATCGCAATTCCATTCGCAATGCCATGACGGACGTGCTGCGTTCCTATCAATACCAGGGGCGATGGTTTGCAGTTGACAATTGCAACTATTACATGGGAACCGACGTTTTAAATATCAGCGCAATTCTTGGTGGCTGGCCGGTGGTGCGGACATGGATGAGCATGGTCGGGATGTCTTGCGGCACAGCCATAACCTCCGACCCCTGGCAGTGGGAAAGTTTTCAGCTCTATTGGCACAACGTCGAGGCGATGACGCCACCCGCTCAAGAACGGACCGAAGTGCTCGACTTATGCGCGGCAGAGGAGTGGCCGCGTCTGGTTAGCCGTATCCAACGGCGTTGGGGTTCTTCGATTGTTTCTCTGTTGTGGAACCCCGGGAACATCGAGAGCATTATGTCACTTGATTTTGCCCAGGCGGGAATGGATCCGCAACGCCGTTATGCTGTTTGGTCGTATTGGGATAACCGCTATCTTGGTGTGGCTAAGGGTACATGGAATACTCCCGCGCTAGCCCCGGCGGCCTCACAGCATCTTTGCTTTACCGACCTGGATCAAACGCCCAATCAGCCGGTGTTGATTGGTTCCAACCTGCATATTTTTTGCGGCGCAGCGGAAATCAAAGATGTTGTTAGCAAACATGGATCCATGGAAATTGCGCTGACCGACGCCGGTGCCCGATCCGGAGATTTGTTTGTTTATAGTCACTTTCCATTGGTCGTCGATAATTCGCATGGCTGCGAGGTTCTGGGGATCGCGCAGGCAGGCGAGTTCGTCTGGAGGGTTAGTCTGGCGGACCGCTTGCGAGGCATGCCTCAAAAAATCGAGTTGAAGGTGTTGTTGCCTGTTACGCAGCGGATATGGTTCTGGCTGCTCATTGCCACGGTGCTGATCAGTGTGGTTTTTTCAGGTTGGCGCTATGTGGCTGTTTTGCGCCTACAGCGCCGCCATGCCCTCGATCAGGAGCGCTCCCGCATTGCCCGTGATTTGCACGATGAGATCGGCGCAAGCCTGACACACATTTCCATTCTTAGCAGCATTGCTGCCAAGCCCACAACAGAGGCAAAGGTTTCCTTCAGGCACAGCGCTGAGGTGGCCAGTGTTGCGCAGCAGACGATTCTCGCGTTTGATGAAGTGCTCTGGTCAATCAACCCTGAAAATGACACGCTGCAAAGCCTCTGCCACTACCTTTGCCGTCGCACGGAGGAATTTCTCGCGCCGACAGAAATCCACCATCAGTTCCTGCTGGATGACGCCCTGCCAAATCCACCGGTGCCGCCACAAAGCCGCCATGGCCTGCTGCTGGCTTTCAAAGAGGCGCTGCACAACATTTTGAAACACTCTGGCGCAACCCTCATCAAGCTGGAATGCCGGATGGAGGGCATGACATTTGTCGTGCGTCTGTCTGATAACGGCTGCGGCTTTGATGCGAAAGAACAAGGTGTGCCGATCGGGCGCCGCCGACATGGATTGGCAAACATGAAACATCGATTGAAGGACTTGGGTGGAGACTGTCGGATCGAAAGTAGTGCTGGTCACGGCACACAAATCACTTTTCAATTGCCCGTTGATTGACATATGGATCAATGCATGAACAAAACCATGGTTTCTGTCGTCGAGGATAGTGAAACGCTGCGCCGTGGGCTTATCGCATTGCTTGAGGACTCCCCTGATCTGCAATTTTGCAGCGCCCATGGCGATGCGGAGGAGGCGCTGGAGCGACTGCCTACCATGCAACCTGACATCGTAATCATGGACATTCGCCTTCCAGGAATGAGTGGTATCGATTGCGTGGCGCGGTTGGCGGTCACAATGCCTCGACTGAAGTTGTTGATGTTCACGGCCTATGAGGACAAGGAGGAAATTTTTCAATCACTGTCCGCCGGTGCCCATGGTTACCTTTTGAAAAGCACTCCGCCAGAGCAGTTGTTGGAGGCGATCCGCGAGGTGGCAGCCGGAGGGTCACCGATTTCCGGCAGTGTGGCTCGCAAGATTGTGGATTTTTTCCGTATCCAGCCCGTTGCTGCAGACGGCTTCGAGACCCTCGCGGTCAGGGAGCGGGAAGTATTGAAATTGCTGGCTGATGGCTGTCCCTACAAGGAAATCGCTGATACGATGAAGGTTTCGCTTGGCACAGTGCGAACTTATATCACAAGAATCTATGAAAAACTCCACGTTCATAATCGCACGGATGCGGTGGTTAAGTTTCTCGGTCAGCGTCCGCGTTGAATCCCAGTTAGGCTCGGGGGCTGTAAGATGTTTATCCGACATGACAGATTGAAAAAATGCTTCAGTATCTCAATTCCTTCCCCGTAAATTGTTCAGCGCGAGATTGTTTCGATAGTTGAAACAACCATTCGGAAGGACTAACAGAAAATACACAAAACAAACATGAAATCAGCAACATCATTCAGAAAATCAATTCCCTTGCTGGCAGTCGCTGCCTTGCTCGGGGTGGCTCATTCCGGGTATGCCGAGGAAAAATCAGCGGCCAAGTCCGCAGTAGTTTGGAAGGAAATCGGCACCGCGCCGGAAGCCGTCGGATTGGCTGCGTTGGGCAAGAATCTCTTTGCCATCACCTCCACCGCCAAGCTGCAAGTCTGCGATCCCGCCAAATCGCCTGTGGTTTGGAAGGAAATCGGCGATGCTCCGGGCGGCGTGGTCGCCATGGGTGTGCAAGATGGCAAACTTTATGCATCGACCAACGCGAGAACTGCGGGACGATTTTCATCGCGCGATGCCGTAACCACGGCCGCCTCATGGCAGGATCTCGGTCACGCATGGTGCCTGCTCGGCATGGCGGGAGTAACCGGCAAGATGTATGCCATTTGTGACACCAAGGAACCCGGGGCCGAAGCCTCGATCATGGTGCGCGATAGCTCTGCTGCAGCTTCTGCTAATGCTGGTCGTGGTCTCGACGGTATTCCTTGGAATGGCGTCGACCGTCGCCCACCTGTCGGTGCGCTGGCGATCACGGAAGTTGGCGGCAAGTTCTATGTCGTCACCAAGGAGGACGCCTTGTATGTCGGTGATCCCACCAAACCCGATGTCGCTTGGAAAGCCATTGGCGAAGCCGCTGGGGTGACCATGCTTGCGGGCGCGGAAGGCAAGCTGTATGCGGCAACCAAGACCGGCAAGCTGCTGGTGTGGTCGGTCAAGTAACCGTCTGCCAGGTTCCAAAAAATGAAGCAGTCTGGCTAAGGGCTGCTTCATTTTTCCATTTCGAAAAATTCAAACAACGACAAATGAATCAATTCAAAACACACCTGCCCGTAGGGCGCATTGCTTGTGCATTCGCCTTGATCGCAACTGGCATGGTGACTGCAGCTGAGTCCGCCGCGAGCAAGGAATTGGATGCTGCCATTGCATCGGCTGACTTTGCCGCGTATTCGGTCAACATTGCCGCCATGTTGGGGAAGAAAGTTCCCGCAGACGCCGTTCAGATCGTGGAGGCTGGTGTGAAAACGCTGCTTGCTGATCCGGCAATCATGGCCGCTCTGACTCAAAGGCAGTTTGTTGGCAAGTTCGGTGCGACCGAACTGGGCGCTTTTGCCAATGCGGCGCCGGACAATAAAAAATTTCTTACCTGGCTGTTGTATAATTCCGAAGCGATGGATGCGTGTATGCTCGCATCAACTCCGACAGGCCTAAGGGCGCGGGAGGAAAACAACTGGAAGGTTCCTGCGGATGCGCTGGAAATTTGGAAAAAGATTTACGATGCCGACCCCGATTCCCGGCAGGGCATTTATTTGAAGCTGGCCATCGCCACGGCGATCGCGCCGCCCGGTCGGGTGAACATCGGTGCGGGTGGTCCGACCACTCCCGCAGACCCGTTGGTGCGCTTCAAGTATTTCAAAACGGCTCATCAAAAGAAAGAGCTGGCGTCGAGCTTCGATAAGCTCGACGTGTGGGATCTAACGAAGGTAGTTTCCTCCGGTGCGTCAGACGATGACCTGACCTGGGGTCGGGAGATGGTGAATACTTTCCGCCCAGATCTTCGCGCCACAGAGATGATGGTAGACCTCACCAGCTCCGTCTGGCGCCGGGCCTCGCCGGTTCCATACTCTAACATGAAAACGGTCCTGCAAGGCGGCGGTAAAT
>Ga0315908_10002946_pt1 | contig 12348 bp, 14 predicted proteins | sample LakEriMetagenome_12_FD_203520 | JGI IMG/M metagenome (GOLD analysis project Ga0315908, IMG submission 203520) | Freshwater fungal communities from buoy surface, Lake Erie, Ohio, United States - Buoy 4 MA124 | ecosystem: Environmental > Aquatic > Freshwater > Lake > Lake biofilm | place: USA...
GAGATGGTCACTTTTCTTTTACAACTCTCGAGTGAGGGCTTAAATTTAATCCATGAGTCAGATCGTTGTGGAACTTTTATCTGCGGATCAATGGCAGCGCGCTAAGAGTCTTCGCTTAGCTTCTTTGAGTGAGAGCCCTCATGCTATTGGCGGAGATTTAGAATCCGAGAGCGCGCAAAGTGAAAATGAATGGCGAGCTAAATTTGAAAAACTCCATTACTTAATTGCCTCAGTTGAAGGTATTGATTGCGCAATCATGACAATTGAAAATTTAGCAGGTGAGTTCGGCGCAAAAGCTTGGATCGGTGCTTGTTGGAGTTCGCCACAATATCGTGCGATCGGGCTTTTAAGGGCAATGATGAAATACGTTGATCAACATGCTTTAGAAAAGGGTTGGCAGCGGCAGGGATTATTTGTTTTGGCAGATAACGAGCTAGCTATAGCGGTGTATGAAAAATTGGGTTTTGTAGCGATGGGCGAACCTATGCTAAGCACTAAATTCCAAGGTAAGTTCAAAATTCTCATGATTCGCGACGCAGTTACTTAAGTAACTTCTTTGCAGAGGCAGTTAGTGAGTAGTACGCCCACTTTCCTCTTTGCGTTCTATTGAGTAGTCCAGAATCTACTAAAAGTTTCAAGTGATGACTTACGGTGCTTTGCGCTAATCCAGTATCGGGCGTCAGATCGCAGACACAAGCTTCTGCATCCTCACTAGCGGCAACGGCCATCATGAGCCCGAGTCGAGTCTCATCTCCAAGCGCTTTGAACTGTTCGGCAAGGCTGGCAAGCGCCTTAGGTGAATGCGAAAGTTTAAGAGTCTGGGCCATGGCTTAACTATACATTGACATTCTTCGATATGTACTTTAATCTATAAATCGAAGATTATCGATGGGATAAAAAGTGACAAAAGAGATTAAGTTGATCCAAGAACCTGAATCAGCATGCTGCGCCCCTGCACCTGCGGCAGTCGAGGTGTGCTGCGGGACAGAAACGGCTCCGACGGAAGCTTGCTGCCCAACTACAGATGCAACAACCAAGGATCTGCCTCTTTGGCTATCCGGGGGGACCTTTCTTGGCCTAATCGCATCCTTTGTCATCTCTGATTACTGGTTCGATTCATTCTTGAAGTCTCAATTTGTTGGGCTCAGCGAGGCAACGGCAGATTCTCTTGCATTCTTCATCTCTCACTCCATCGGACTCATTAGTCTTCTCGCAGCTATCACAACAGCCGCTGTCTTTCTTCGTTCATATATAGATGCAGACAAAGTTCGCAAACATATGGAGAAAGTAGGTTCAATCAAAGGTCATGGAATTGCAGCTGGAATAGGAGTAGCTACGCCGTTTTGCTCATGTAGCGCAGTTCCAGTCTTTACAGGTTTTGTTCGTGGCGGAGTCCCAGTAAGTCAGGCAATCTCATTCTTGGTTGCCAGCCCACTTGTTAATGAAATTGCAATAATCATGCTCGCATCAACTGTGGGTTGGTCAATTGCAGGTGCATATGCAGGAATGGGATTTGCAATTGCAGTTGGCGCAGGAATTGCACTTCGCAAGTTTGCAAAACCAAGTTTGACTGAAGTTACTCAGGTAAAGAGCCTTAACGTTATTGATTCTCAAGGAAATATCATCAAGCCATCCCTGCAGAAAAGGGCCAATGCCGCAGTACTTGAAGCTAGAGATACCGTAAAAACTACCTTTGTATTTCTTCTCATTGGCGTAGGTATAGGTGCACTCATTCACGGATGGGTTCCAACATCTGCAATTGAAACCATTGCTTCATGGGGACCTATTGTGGGTGTATTAGCGGCCACTGTAATTGGAGTGCCCTTGTATTCAGGAATTGCAACAGTCGTCTCCGTTATTTCTGCACTCTCTGAAAAGGGAATGCCAATGGGAACCCTTTTAGCCTTTGCAATGAGCGTAACCGCACTTTCTTTACCTGAGGCGCTTTTGCTTCGCAAAGTCATGAAGCCAAAGCTACTAGCGGCTTTCTTTGGAACTGTTTCTCTAGGGATCATCTTCGTTGGAATTACATTCAATATCGTGCTGGGCTGATCCGGCTTAAAGGGCGACTCTAAATTAAAAGCGAAACTCCGCCACGATTTCATCACCCATTTTTTCGCCAGTTTCGATAAATCCAATCTTCTTGTAAAAATCTCCGGCATTACCCTCTACCGGTGCCCAGCAAACTAAGACTCGAGCGCAACCCATCTCTCGATATCTAGTTAAAACTGATTCGACAGTGAATCTTCCAATTCCGCAGCCTTGGTGAGATTTATCAACTAATAATCTCCATAACCACGGATCTTTTTGCTGCTCCGTTGGATCGGCACACATCACGAAAGCAACAGGCTCTGAATTGAGTAGGACACCTCGAATCCATGGAACGGGCGGACCGTACTTATAATCTACAGGAGGGAAAAGGGCATCTGCATAACTCTGGGCAACGGATGCGACAAGATTTTTTTGATTTTCATGTATATCCAGGAGTAGAAAATCCCGAGCCCGATAGGTGAGTTCAATCAACTCTAATTTATTGTCAGCCGAATGCATTCGCCAAGGATGCCAATAGCCCTGACTTAATTCAACAATACTTGGCTTATTAGGCACCTTTTTAGTGGCTTACCCTTTAATACTTGTGATGGCACGACTATTCTCAGCAGATGAGTTCCTCACGTATCTTGCATGCTGCAACCGGATCAAATCTAACCGCAAAGGGTTGGGCTCAAGAAGCTGCAATTCGCATGTTGCACAACAACTTAGATCCAGCGGTTGCCGAACATCCTGAAAACTTAGTTGTCTATGGCGGTACTGGCAAAGCAGCCCGTGACTGGCCTTCCTTTGATGCAATTGTGAAGAGTCTGACTAACTTAAAAGATGACGAAACTCTTCTTGTGCAATCAGGTAAACCAGTTGGAGTTTTTCAAACCCATGAATGGGCACCACGTGTCTTAATCGCAAACTCTAACCTTGTGGGGGATTGGGCTAATTGGCCAGAGTTTCGCAGGTTAGAACAACTTGGTTTAACGATGTATGGGCAGATGACTGCTGGTTCTTGGATCTACATCGGCACCCAAGGAATTTTGCAAGGGACCTACGAAACTTTTGCTGCAGTTGCTCAAAAGCGCTTTAACGGAACGTTGCAAGGAACGCTGACCTTGACTGGTGGCTGCGGTGGCATGGGAGGGGCACAACCTCTTGCTGTAACCATGAATGGCGGTGTCTGTTTAGTTATTGACATAGACAAGTCACGATTAGAAAAGCGAATTGAAACTAGATATCTTGATGAGATCGCTGAGAACGTTAATGATGCAGTTGAGCGCGTACTAAAGGCTAAGAATGCGCGCGTTCCTCTCTCTGTTGGTTTAGTAGGAAATGCGGCAGAAATCTTCCCGTTGCTTCTTTCTATGGATGTCCCAATCGATATCGTTACTGATCAAACATCTGCCCACGATCCTTTCTCCTATGTTCCAGTTGGTGTCGACGTTCATGAAGCAGCGCAGATGGCAAGAGATAATCCAGCTGATTTCACCCAGCGCTCACAAGCATCCATGGCAAAACATGTTGAAGCCATGGTGGGCTTTATGGACAAAGGCGCTGAAGTATTTGATTACGGTAATTCAATCCGTGATGAAGCTCGTCAAGGCGGTTTTTCCCGTGCTTTTGCTTTCCCAGGCTTTGTGCCAGCTTATATTCGCCCACTCTTTTGTGAGGGGAAAGGCCCATTTCGATGGGTGGCACTGTCGGGAGATCCCAAAGATATTTATCGCACTGATAAAGCGGTCCTTGATTTGTTTCCAGAAAATGAAGGTCTGCATCGTTGGATCACCATGGCACAAGAGAAAGTTGCATTCCAAGGCCTGCCCGCACGAATCTGCTGGTTGGGTTACGGAGAGCGAGACAAGGCAGGTCTTGCATTTAATGATTTAGTAGCACGAGGTGAAGTATCAGCCCCAATTGTTATTGGACGCGACCACCTTGATTGCGGCTCTGTAGCGTCTCCTTACCGTGAAACTGAAGCGATGCTCGATGGTTCTGATGCAATTGCGGACTGGCCACTACTCAATGCAATGGTCAACATTTCATCCGGTGCTTCCTGGGTTTCAATTCACCATGGTGGTGGCGTTGGTATGGGACGCTCTATACACGCAGGACAAGTTTCAGTTGCTGATGGCACCAAGCTTGCCGCACAAAAACTTGAGCGCGTGCTAACAAATGATCCTGGTATGGGAGTTATTCGACATGCTGATGCTGGTTATGACTTAGCTGTTGATACAGCAAAGCAACGCCATGTGCATGTTCCTATGTTGGATATTGAATGACAAGCACGTTAGTTCACAACATTGGTCAGTTAGTCACCAATGATCCCCAACATGATGGAACAAAGCTGGGAGTAATTCTAAACGCTGCACTACTCATTGAAGATGGTGTTATTGCTTGGGCAGGTCCTGATTCAGATGCACCAACGCATCACATCAAGCATCAGCTAGATGCAAAGGGTCGGGCGGTTATCCCAGGATTTGTAGATAGCCACACTCACATGATTTTTGCTGGAGATCGCAGTCAAGAGTTTCGAGCACGCATGTTGGGTGAGAGCTATAGCGCTGGGGGGATTGCTCACACTGTTGAGAAAACTCGAGGTGCAAGTAATGATGTGCTGCGCTCTAACGCCCAATCACTCTTAAATGAGGCTTATTCCACTGGCACTACAACCATTGAAATCAAGTCGGGCTATGGCTTAAGCGTTGACGATGAGCGTAGATCGCTTGAAATTGCGCGCTCCTTCACTGATGAAACAACTTTTCTAGGTGCTCATGTTGTGCCAGTGGAGTATAAAAAGAATCCTAAAGATTATGTTGATCTAGTTACTGGACCAATGCTCGATGCCGTTCTTCCTTTTTCAAAGTGGATAGATGTTTTTTGTGACAAGGGTGCTTTCTCAGTCGATGATGCCCGAGCGATCTTAAAAGCTGGCATAGCCAAAGGTTTATTGCCACGAATTCATGCCAATCAACTCCAAGAAGGTCAAGGAGTTCGATTAGGCGTTGAACTTGATGCTGCATCCGTTGATCATGTGTCACATTTAAGTGATAGAGATATTCAAGCACTCTCAACATCTAAGACTGTGGCAACTCTATTGCCAGGTGCTGAGTTCTCAACTCGCTCTGCTTATCCTGACGTGCGCCCGCTACTTGAGGCAAGCATTACTGTGGCGTTGGCATCTGATTGCAACCCAGGTTCTTCATACACAACCAGTATGCCTTTCATCATCGCAGTTGCCGTTCGTGAGATGCATTTCTCTCCGGAACAAGCACTCTGGTCGGCAACGATGGGTGGGGCAAATGCGCTACGTCGTGATGACATCGGACATCTTTTTGAAGGTGCTCGAGCTAATTTCTCTATTCTTAAAGCAGATTCATACATTCACTTGGCATATCGTCCAGGTGTTCAATTAATAGAACAGGTGTGGCGAGATGGCCTCCAAATCAGATAAGACCGTAACTCTCTCAACATCTGGCACAACATTTACCGATGTAATTGATGTGGCGCGCCACGGAGCTCGTGTTGAACTTTCAGCCGCAGCAATAGATGCCATGAATGCATCCAGAAAGTACATTGAAGGCTACGCCGCAGGGGGAGATCCTGTTTATGGTGTTTCAACAGGATTTGGCGCACTTGCTAACCGTCATATTGATGTTGCAGATCGCGCTCAACTACAAAAATCTCTTATTCGCTCTCATGCTGCAGGTGTTGGACCTGCCATTGAGCGTGAAGTAGTGCGGGCATTGATGTTTTTGCGCCTTCGCACCATGGCATCTGGTCGGACGGGCGTGCGGGTGGCACTTGCGCAGTCCTACGTTGATTTCTTAAACAATGGAATAACACCAGTAGTGCCTGAGTTTGGTTCATTAGGTTGCAGCGGGGATTTAGCACCACTTTCACATTGCGCACTTGCTTTGATGGGTGAGGGCAGAGTGCACGATGCCAATGGGGTTGAGATGGAAACAAAACAAGCGCTTAACGCTGCTGGCATTAAACCCATAGAGCTTGAAGCAAAAGAAGGTCTAGCACTTATCAATGGCACTGATGGCATGCTGGGAATGTTGATCATGGCCTGTGCTGATCTTGAGCAACTATGCATGGTTGCGGATATAACAACTGCGATGAGTATTGAGGGACTGCTGGGGACAGATCGAGTGTTTGCACCAGATCTGCATGCTCCGCTACGTCCGCAAATTGGACAAGCAATAAGTGCTGCAAATATCTACGCCCTGCTTAAGGATTCAGGAATTGTTGCATCACACCGCGACAATGATTCACGGGTGCAAGATGCATATTCATTGCGTTGTGCCCCACAAGTAGCCGGCGCTGTCCGTGACACGATTTCTTATGCCTCAACAATTGCTGCTCGCGAACTAGCAAGTTCAATTGATAATCCAGTTGTGTTACCTGATGGTCGCGTGGAGTCAAATGGTAACTTCCATGGAGCACCTGTTGGTTATGTTTTAGATTTCCTGGCAATTGCAGCAACAGATTTAGGTTCTATTGCTGAGCGCCGCACAGATAGAGCACTTGATCAATATCGCTCTGCTGGCTTGCCGCCGTTTTTGGCCCATGATCCAGGTGTTGATTCTGGCCTCATGATTGCTCAATACACTCAAGCTGGGCTAGTCAGTGAAAACAAACGTCTTTCGACTCCAGCAAGTGTTGATTCAATTCCTTCCTCTGCCATGCAAGAAGATCATGTCTCTATGGGTTGGTCAGCGGCTCGCAAGCTCCGCAAAGTCGTTGATAATTTAGCTCGCATCTTGGCTATTGAGTTAGTAACTGCAGCTAGAGCAATTGAATTTCGGACTGGTTTAACCCCAGCACCAGCAACTGCCCGCGTAGTAAAAGAACTGCGCACAGTAGTCGGGGGAGTAGGGCCGGATCGTTTCCTATCACCCGAATTAGAGGCGGCAACAGCACTGGTTAACTCAGGAGCAGTTGTTGCTGCGGCAAAGGAAGTTGTTAAGCAACTTATCTAGAAGCAAGCCCAGCAGCGGCCTCTAGTACAAGGAGTGCAGCTAAGCGCACCGTGCGCTGATCATCTGAGTCAATTGATGCATCAATCTCAGTTATATCTAGTGCTCTGACTCTTTTGTCTGAAGTGATAACTCTAACTCCATGACGTAATTCATCTGCAGAGATGCCACCGGGTAGTGAGGCAGGACAGGCAGGTGCTACAGATCTATCGCATACATCAACATCTACATCAACATAAATTTCTCGACCACCCATGCCAGCTATTTCAAGTGCTTTGGCAATTATCTCTGGCATAGAAGCAGATCGCATTTGTGCACGGGTAATGACAGTGACTCCATGCTCTTTAGCTCGATCGGCATACTCTGCACTATTTGCAAAATCTGCAATACCTATTTGAACTATGTTCTTTCCAGGCAGGCCAGCCTGAATGAGGCGCCAAATCGGCGAACCGTTTGATTCACCATCACGAAGATCGTGATGCGCATCAAAGGTGATTACCCCTACGTTTTGGAGTTCATTCCATAAGCCTCGAGCAAGTGAGTAGGTAATTGAATTATCCCCGCCAAGGGCAACTACTAGCTTATGTTTGTTAAGTAAATCAGAAGCAAACTTTGCAACACGACCTTCCCCCTCTACAAAGTCGGGAGATTCAATATCGCCTAAATCTGTCATCGAAATTCTGCGCAGATCAGAGTTGGTTGATTCAGCAAATGTTGAATATCTGGTAAGGGCATCTCGCACAGCCGCCGGTGTTAAGTGGGCAGATGTAGGGGATAAGGAGGTTTTATGAGCAGGTATGCCCAGTAGAGCGAAATCCGCATTGTTTAAGTCTTCTTCAAAGAGGGTATTTGCCCGAGGCCATTTCTCATCTTTAGACAATCCCTGAACTGACATAAGGCAATCCTACGGCCCAAAGGTAAGAAGCGGAATAACCGCCTTTAGGAGAGGAGAAAAATCCGGATTCCAAAGAGTGAATCTTGAAAGTATCCAAATCATTTATCTATCATTCAGTTATGAGTGAAAAGAAAGTTACAGGTCCTGCTTCATATTTTCCCTCAATCGAGAAGAAGTATGGGAAACCTATTGAGCATTGGATGAAGGAACTCAAGAAGGTTGCAAAGCTTGCACATATGGAGCAAGTTGCACATCTGAAAGAGAAGTTTGAAATGGGCCATGGTCATGCAAATGCAATCGTGGCTGTATTTCGACAAAAGAACGGCTTATAGAGCAGTTCTCCCTAGAACTTCTACTTAAGTAGAAGTTCCTTCATTTTTGAAATCTCTAACTCTTGTGCGTTTATGATTGAAGTCGCCAGATCGGCAACTTCTTCGTTCTTTGAGTTCACCACTGCTTGAGCCATCGTGATAGCTCCTTGATGATGTTTAATCATTCCTTGCAGAAAAAGAGTGTCAAATTCCCCACCTTGGGATTTGCGAAGTGCTGCTAGCTCATCATCGCTTAACATCCCATCCATTTGGTGGCCGGCATGTGTTGATGTTTTAACCCCATCCCAACTCTTCATAACCTCAATTTCAGGGGATTGCGCATCCTTTATTTGCTGTGCCAGCAAAAGGACATCGGGGTTTGTGGTGTTGAGTAATGCAATTTCTGACATTTCGATTGCTTGTTCGTGATGAGGGATCATCATTTCAGCAAAGGCGATGTCATCGGCGCTGTATTTTGAGTTGGAAGGGGAGGAGGTTGCACACCCTGAGAGCAAGAGTGTGGCAATAAGTACTAGAAACAGTTTTTTCATTTACTCACCTTTTTAGGAATTAACCGAGAGTTGCTAGGCCGCGGCTTACTTTAATGGGCACGCGTGCAAGTCCAGTTGTTGCTGGACCCAAAACTAAATCGCCATCTGGCTCGAACTCAGAGAGATGAGCACTGCAAACCCATCCATTTTCATTGCGTGTGACGGTAACGCCTTGGTGTGGACACTTAAGGCTAAATGCCAAGTATTTAGAAGTTCCAGTTCGTGCAATCGCAACTGGCACTCCCCTGAGAGTTCCAATTCTTGTGGCACCACCGACTTTTGCTAGGGCAGGTACAGCTTTGAGATCAACCGATAGTCGGCCGCCAGAAAGTTTCTTGACGGCCGGGTTTGCAGCTGCCGGAACTTCAGCTCCGCCCAATGCCAGAACTGCACATGCGCCAGCAAAGAGAGAACGTCGAGTAATTGGCTCCATGAAAAATCCTTAACTTATGATGTGATTTTTGAGTAGAGAGTTACATCCGTGCTTCCAAAAGCGGTTGCATCTGGAAGTGAGTTCTCAGGAAGTCCAAGAATGCTTGAAATCGCAGCAGCTATTCCTGGTGCCAGTGACAAAGTTGCACCTGAATAGACAGTTGTGCGCATTTTTGTTTTCTTATCTGTCGTTACTTTCGGCTTTAGTGTTGCCGCATTTGTAATCGTTAGCACAGTCATACTCTTGTTATCAGCCTGTGGGATCGTGGCTGTTACAACACCAGTCTTAAGATTTATCACTGGATTGCGCAGCTGTAGATAAGAGTTGTTGACAGTATTAAAGAAGACAATATTGCTCCCGAGATGTTGCACGCCAGATTTGTTTGCGGTTACTGGGATATGGAAAACATATTGCCCATTTGCAGATGCGATTGAGTCACCGATGATCGATGAAGTTGCACCGCCTTGCACATAAAGAAGGACTCCTGCTGCTTCAAGAGTTGATGCTAGGCCAGCTCCAGTTTTCATATGAGTCATGCTTTGGCCAGGCTTTACTGAATCTGCTGTTGCAGTTGCGACATTTGAAAGCAATAGAATGGAAACAACGCTTATTGCAGCTAGATTTCTAAAACGCATTAGGCTCTCCCTTAATAGTTTGAGCAAATGTAAAGCACTGCGCAATGACTTTCTAGTTGAAAACCCATAATTCTGAGCGTGGATGAAGATTCACAGGGTTATTTAAGGCACTCGGATGTTCATTTCCTCTGATGGCATGCTCATGAGCTAAGTGGACCTAGTTTGCCACTGGGGCAAGTTCATATAACTGAGTCAGCTTTTTGAAAAGACAATAACCGCGTGAGCTTTTCTCCAGCCATCATTAATGGACGAATATGTTGAAAAGGTATGCAGCTCCCAGCCTTCTTTTGCTTCCTCGCTGATTACCTTTTCGATTGCTCCGGTGTTTTCCTTGAAGTAAATCTCTGAGACTTTGTATGTGGTCATGTTTAGATCTTAGTCTGGGTGAGAATGGGAATCTACGAACAAAATCCTAGACATCTAGTGATTGCGCTAAGTATGCTCGCTATCTCAATGAATTGATGGGGGATCAAAAGTGGCTAATTTTCTCAGTGAAGCACGTGAAATCCAAAGTGACTTAGCCGCCATTCGCAGGCACATTCATCAAGAACCAGAGATTGGTTTAGACCTACCTAAGACTCAGGCAAAGATTATCGCTGCGTTAGAGGGCCTGGGTCTTGAAGTTACAACTGGAAAATCACTCAGCTCAGTAACCGCTGTACTTCGCGGTGCAAAATCTGAAAAGACTGTTTTGTTACGTGCTGACATGGATGCTCTTCCTGTGACAGAACTTGCCGATCTTGCATACAAGAGCCAGATTGATGGCGCTATGCATGCCTGTGGCCATGACTTACATGTTTCAATGTTGATTGGTGCAGCAAGATTGTTAGCCAAGAATAAGTCACAGCTAAACGGTGATGTGGTCTTTATGTTTCAGCCAGGTGAAGAAGGTTTCGATGGCGCTGGGCACATGATCAAAGAAGGTGTCTTAACTGCCAGTGGACGAAAAGCAGATGCAACCTACGGAATTCACGTCATGTCATCCACAATTCCAACCGGATCATTTACCACCAAAGGTGGAACCATGATGGCCTCAAGTGATGAGTTACATGTGACCGTAGTTGGAATGGGTGGACATGGTTCACAGCCTCACACCGCAAAAGATCCAATTCCAGTTGCTGCTGAAATGATTAGCGCGCTGCAGTTAATGATCACACGCTCCTTTGACGCTTTTGATCCAGTAGTAATTACTGTTGGTCAATTTCATGCTGGTACTAAGGCAAACATAATTCCAGATACAGCAGAGTTCCAAGCAACGATTCGAACATTCTCACCAGACAATAGAAGCCGTATCCAGGCCGAGGCTGTTCGCTTATGTGAATCAATTGCACAGGGTTATGGACTAAAAGCTGAGGTTAAAGTTGTTGAGCAATATCCCGTCACAGTAAATAACGATGCACATGCACAGTATGTGGGCAAAGTTGCCAGCGAACTCTTTGGCGCAGAGGGATACATGGATATGCCACACCCAATAGCCGGAGCCGAGGATTATTCACGAATTCTAGAAGCAGTTCCAGGTTCTTACATTTTCTTAGGTGCATCTGTTGATCAGGACTTCACTAAATCTGAAGTTAATCACTCGCCACGCGCGATGTTTGATGATGCCGTGCTGTATCGAGGAACAGCGCTTCTAAGTGAGCTGGCAGTTCGTTCACTTAATGAAATGGTGTGACTCGACTAGAAGTTTTCTCGTAGGGATTTCGTCAGCAAAACAAGAACTGTTGTAATGGAAAGAACGCCAGCCAAAACAATGTATGTTCTATTAACCCCAAAACTCTCAACTGAAAGTCCCGCCAAAACCAACCCTAACGGTGGAGCTGCATAGAAGACCGCTGTTTGGATTCCGAAAACACGACCATGTAAGTGCGCTGGAATTCTTTCTTGAACCAATGTACTAATCAGTGGGTTATAAGGACCCCACGATATACCCAACAAAAATCCTGCAATCATTAATAAAGGCAGTGGGGGAAGAAATGCCATAGGAATAATACTGAGCGAACTTCCAATCATGATCATTCGCATTAGTGTCCTCTTTTGAATACGCGCACTTATCCATCCATACCCAAATGCACCGATAGCCGAACCACCAGCTAATGCCGCGATAACCAAACCAAGACCACCTGGATTATCGATGTCTTCAAAATAGGTCGGAAGAACAACAGCTTCCGTTGGCAAATACACAGCGGCAATAACGATAAGGGCAACGCTCAGTGTCCTTAGCAGTTTGTCACCCCACAGGGTTTTAAAGCCGATGCTCATGCTCGCATCTGCTACCTCCCCAAACGTCTTTGCGAGTTCTCGAGATTCTTTACCTGCATTTCCTACTTTCAGAAATGCAATCACTAACGCGGCAAGGATAAACAAAGCTGCAGAAACCCAGAATGAGTCAATTGCACCAACACTTGCAATCAGAGCTGCACCAACGGCAGGACCAAAAACCCATGCAATTGCCATGATTCCGTCATGTATTCCATTCAGATGGTTGAGATCTGAATCGGAAG
>Ga0315908_10002948_pt1 | contig 12345 bp, 4 predicted proteins | sample LakEriMetagenome_12_FD_203520 | JGI IMG/M metagenome (GOLD analysis project Ga0315908, IMG submission 203520) | Freshwater fungal communities from buoy surface, Lake Erie, Ohio, United States - Buoy 4 MA124 | ecosystem: Environmental > Aquatic > Freshwater > Lake > Lake biofilm | place: USA...
ATAAACTTTAATATTATAAAGCTAATTTACCTTAATCTACTTTTTTTTTCCCTAATGTATAATTTTATTATTATTATCTAGGATGTTCTTTTTCCATTTTATGTTGCATTTAATAATTAAGTTATTTTTTATTTTTCAACTTTATTTATTACTATTTTTATCTCAATTTTATTTTGATTATAATTTAATTTTTATAAAATTAATTAATTTATATTAAATATCTATTTTATGAATTCAAACATAGCCCTATTTTAACATTTTATTTTAAATGAAGAATAAAAATAAAATTTAGAACTGTAAAAACTATAAAAAATCAAAGATATTAAAAGTTTTAAAGAATACTTAAAAATATTTAGACAGAATATAAAATAAAATAAATTGTAAAAAGATTAAACTGTAAATGTAATAATAGAATTAATGATTGATGAAACAATTTACGGTTAAATAGTTGAAATTAAAGGTGGAATAAATTAAATGCTTAAAGATTTATTGAATAGTGAAAATGAATATAAATAATAAATAAAAAAGTATTATCAGTAGAAAATATAAATGTGGATATAAGATTACAAAATTAATAATAACAAAGATGAAATAAATTATGAAAATATTTATAAAACTGTAAGTTATTTTCATAGAGGATTCGATATGGTAGCTTAAATGTAGCTAGATTTAGATAAAGAAGTATAATTTACTGCAATATTATTTTTAGAAGAATTGATAAGAAGTTGCATTTCTATAATTGAAAAACAACAGTGTTATAATTAAAATCTTATTTTAGTTTTAATTGATACTTCAAGGACCTTATATTTTTTGTTAAATAAAACAGAAAATATAGATTAATAGTAAGTTAATCTGTTAATTCAAAATTTTTAATAATTATACTCATTGTATAAATGGATAAATTCAGATTTAGTAAGTTAGATTTCTAATATTTATATTCTTATAATGTTCAAATAATAAAAACTTAATTTCCAATAAACTTTAAGCCACTTAAAACATAATGAGAATAATATATTAAATGAAGATTCATAATAAAATGTTAATAAAATTATGATATAATTAGCATAATACAAGGCAATTAGTATTATTTATAAAGACATTTTTAACAATACTGAATTAAACCATAATTGTATTTATTCTTTCATCTTTAACATTATCAATACGACTAATCATCCTTATATTATGTTCCAGTCTGTTAAAGTAAATTTATAATATTATTATAGACTTTAAATTGTTTATTAAATAACTTTTATTCTTACTGTAAATCTAATAATATATTATTTATATCTAATGATAAATGGATATTTAATTTATTTGACATAATAGTTGAAAAATGGGAATTTCCTTTTAAGTAAATATAAAAATTAATAATTTTAAAAGAGGATTAATAGTAGAATTGAATGAAACATTATAAATAATATTGAAAATAGATTTAACAAAAGAAATATAATAAAAAATAGTAAAAAAGACATTTGAAATAATGACAATTAATAGTAAGAGAAAATATCAAATATTAGGAATAATAAGTATTGGAATGGATAGTGAATAAATAATAGTTGAAAATAAAGAGATGATAAAAGATTTAATGTTAACATGTAAATAAAAATTAGTATCATACGGTTTAGACTATCTTGAGAAAATATTATAAAACTACTATAAAAAGTTAAAAAAGGTGAATAAAGAATAAGAATGGATATGTAATATAGTGGGAGTATTTCTAGAGATAATAAATGATAAAGATATAGAAGAAGAGACTAAAGAGAATGCTATTTAAAGAGTGCTTCCAATATTAGTAAAGATTGAAGTGGAGGTGATTGGAGAGATTTTGAGGAGGGAAAAGGATATGAAGGAGAGTTTATTTGTTAATATTTTGAAGTTAAGTAGAGAGTAGAGTATGGTTTAGGAGGCTTAGTTTCATTATCAGATTGGAGAAATCAAGTTGGAGTAGAAACAATTGACCCATCTCCTCTTATCTAAGGACAGGCATGTCAGTTAAACTATGTTTGAGTTCATCACTATTTCTCACAAAACCATGGTTTATTATTCATATATTCTTATTTATTACATTATCATTATTATTATTATATTCTTCTATTCTTTTTATATTTTTTATTATTTCTATTATATTTATTGATATTTTTGTATTAATAGACTCTTCCTACAAATATAACTTATTAACTTGTACTTGTATTTTTGAACTACCATTTAAGAACTACTAATCCAGAATTTAGAAGCTAAATAATATAAATAATTAAGAAATTCATAATACGAATTAGAATGTTAATAAACTCAAATTAATCTAACGATGATATTAAAAAACAAATAAAATGGTTTTTATCTGAAATCTTAAAGAACATTTACTAATAAATGTATCCAGGAATGGGTTTTGAAGAATAATTAGTACACTTAGAAATATTGAAAATAATATACAGTGTATTTGGGATTAAAAACTATGAATATAAGAAAAAGATAGAGTTAAAAGGATTGGAAATCTTAAGAGAGTTAAATGGATTCAGTGAAGATAAATACTAATAATTGTTGATGTGTCTAACATTATAATACGATAGCATTAGACAATTAGCTTATTAGATTTTATTATTATTTCCATAAGATTTAGTATTCATCAATAAGCATTTTGTGGTAAATTTGGTACAAGTAAGTTTGAAGTTATCTATTAGTCCCATCATCAAGAATTATGAGACTGGATCTTTAATAATTTCTATAGTGTTTCAAAATTATTTAGAAGTTTATTATGATAATATTCAATAGAATTATAGAGAATTATAATTGAATTTCTTGAATGAAATAGTGGGAATATTGGAAGAGAGAAGTTATTTATTTAGAAGTTCATTTTTAATTGACTGGAATTAATTTTACGAGAATTTGGCTCATGGAATTTGTACAACCTTATCAATAATGTTGTTAAGCTATTTCGATGATAGGGTTTATGAAGAAAAGGATTAGAAATTGATGAGAAAATTATTGGAAATAGTTAAAGATAATATGAGATATGCTGTTAAGATATCTGCTAATAATGTTAGTACCAGTTTATTTGATAATCAAGTTAATTTGAAAGAGGTTAAGGAGTAATAGTAAAGTTAATAGTAGTTCAAGGTTGATTGTAGAGGACATCCTATTCTTACTAATGAGAGTAAGGCTAATTTTCTACAGAATCTTGATAAGTTATTACAAGGTAATACTCTTATTGATACTGTTGAAGATCAAGCAGACACTGATTCTGAAAATGTTATGATTGTTGCTTTCTATCTACTTACTAAGGAAAACGGGTATAATTTATATTTTATTCTCAATTTATAATCTATATTTAAAATATTATATATATTAAGTTATTTTATAATTATATATTTTATTAAATATATTTTTTTAATAATACTAATTACAAATAGACTATTGTTCATGAGCTTAAATGAAATATACGTAATATAATCTAACTCTCACTCTTTAATTTAACAATCAGAATTCAAAGACTTAATATTAGTATTTTTTGACGGGCTGCTTCAAATAAAACACTTAGGTTCAATTGATAGAATTGCAAAAGGTATAGAGAAAATGTGTGATTCAATCCATCATTCAAACAATAAAGATTTATATCACTTCTCTAATGAACTTCTAAATAAAATACTATCTCTCCTTTCCTCTAATTAATTCCCAAATATCCTTAGAAGATCTGGAGGATTACCTTATGCAGTAGTTAGTCTATTAAGCACTGAACCTCCTTCCAAAAAGACCAATATATTACCTTATACTATTCATCGTTTATTTGAATTAGCTTAAAATTATAAATAAGATAATACTAAAATTACTATTAGTATTCATAGTTTGAATATTCTTAAGATGATTTTTTAGAGTCAGGCTCTTAAGAAGGATGTTGAAATATTTATTGGATAAGCTTTTTAGATTTCCATTTAGGGATTTAGTAGTGTTGATTGGGCTATAAGGAATAGCAGTTTAATGTTGTTTAGTAGTTTGATTAAAAGGACTTTTGGTATCACTAGGGATTCTAATAAGAATAAAGTTAATATTATTGAGTTCTTTAGCAGAGCTCCTTAGCTTGTTTTATTCTTTAAATAAGAAATTATTAGTTTTATTTCTGTCGTTTAAACACATTAATAAACTATTTAATATCCTTCTTTATATCCTATTGCTCTTATTTTAAGTAAGTTATTACCCAACAAAAGCATTAATATTAATAATGATAATAATAATAACGATAATAATGATAATAATGATAATAATGATAATAATGATAATAATAATAATGATAATAATAATGATAATAATAATGATTATAATAATAATAATGATAATAATGATAATAATGAAAATAAAAACAGATTTGATTGAAGGGATATCGATGAATTTTATGAATTACTAATAAAATGTGCTAACCACAAAAACCTGATGGGCAGACAAATGGTAGCCAAATCTATTATCCCTTTCATAAGTAACTAAAACTATTGGTTAAACTTAAATTAATTGATACAAAATCAATAATTGTCTAACCTTTAAACTCTCTAATCTAATCATAACTTCTCTCATGGATTATTGCTTATCATTTATTAAGTTATTAAAGAACTTAGAAATTATCAGAAAAGTAATCTTAATTACATTATAAATTAAACAGAATTTTAATAAATGCAAATCTTTTAATAATCTTTAATCCAAAAATTATTTATTTTCACCAAAAATTAATGTCCATTAGTTTAAAATATGTATTTGAAAATTACTTATAAATTATTAAAAGCATCTTCCACTTTTTAAAATGAAGTTTTTATAGATGAATTATATTAAATTATAAGATAAAATGTTTAAGATTATTTATAAAAATAAACTTGGTAAACAGAGCATGATTTTGGTTATAGCATTTTAATTAAGAAGTAAATTAAAGTATAATTCAAGATAATGGAAATTAAAAATAATTAATTAAATGATCTCAAATTAATATTCATTACTTGTTGCGAGCATTATTTAAAAGAAGAAAAACATTATGAAAAAGAAGACAATAATATTTTCTATTAAATTTTGACAAAAACTATTTAAATTATTAAGAAGAAAACTTAAAATGATTTTAATTAAGAATTCTCTTTATTGATTCTTGATATTTTGAATACAAAGGAATCTAAGTAAATTTTATTTATAATTTAAGTATTAATAAATTTTCTTTATGCTTATAAAAACTTATCAAATTATTATATATTTTTATACAATAAGACTTAAAATTAAACCAAATTTTAGTATCTAAAATGATTATTTTTATTGATAATTTATATTAATTTGAAATCTAATTTAGTTCTAACTCATAAATTATTAAGTAAATAATAAGGTTCTTAGGAATAATGATTAATTAAATAATATTGAAAAAAATTGAAATAAATATTGATAAGTTGATTAAATTTTATATAAAAATATAATTAAAGTATTCTAGCTCAGAATAAAAAGATTATGTTAGAATTAGTTTAATCAAAAGTTTTAAAATATGTCTTTAAAATATATACAATTATAGTATTGCTAATAATCAGATAGAAAATATATTAGATCTTTAAAAATCAATAATAAGATTATTATAAGACGAAATACCTGAAATTAGATAAAAAATAGCTAATCTATTGTAAAAAATGAATAGAAAATAAGAGAAAAATAAATATATTTTTGATTATGTTGTAATTAATTAATTTAATTATATCTATTAAATTTTAAAACAATAAGATGATAATATAGAATTAGTGTTAAAGTTTATTGAATTTTTAATTGAAAATATATTTGTTAGTGAATAATTTGCTTACAAACATTAAAATCATTTAGAAAGTAGAATTTTTGGAGTAGATAAACCAAATAAATTTATTAACGATTTTTTAATAAAAAAGTTATCTTATAAATTATTACATAATATTTATATTGGAAATCCAATTATAATCGATAAAAATAATTATTTAAATTTAAAAAATAAAAAGAAATTTTTAATTGCAAATGAACAATAGATAAAAAGTTATAATTATTTTATAGAAAGAGATGAATACAATTATGAAATGACAATTAATTTCATATATGATTAATTAATTAATAAACTTTTTGATCAAAAATAAACATTTATTTAAAAAGGATATTTGGCGCTAGAAGATGTGGATTAAATTATATATACTGAATTAAAAAAATACATGATGAAAAATTGAAAATAGAATAATATTAATTTAATAAATTTTATTATTTTATTTTTATACATAAATGATATATTTTAATATTTACATAATGTTATTTCTTATAATAATAATTTTTATAATAAAACTAAAATAATTATTTTTATATTAATGTAGAAAATAAAATAAATTTTTGTAAAAAATATTAGGAAAATATATATTTTCTCATAAATAATCGAATAATATACAAATCTCAGTTTTGATAGAATAATTGGTTGACTTTTTATCAACTATAATTTTTATATTAAATTTTTAACATTATAAATAATTAATTAATTGATTGAAATATTAAATTAAAACTAAGTCTAATTATAACTATCAACATTAGACATAGAATAATTACCCTAGTTCAATATTAATTTTAAAGAAAAAACTAATAGTCCAATTGTAGTCGCAATTTATTTTTTAATTATACAGTTTTTAAATATAAGTAAGAAAATGTATTATAATTAATAATTTAAAATCAATATAATAACTGATTTTGAAAGAAACCCTAACTTACCTAATCAAATATTTAAAATAAACTAATAAATTTAAATTGAATAATGTTCTGAAAAATACTTAAATAAATTAGAAATATAAAATACAACCAATAATAAAACAATTAGCATTTCAAATTTTTATTGTATTCCCTTAAATTAAAGAATAAATATTAATAAAAATAAAAATAATTTTAAAATAAAATTAGAATATTAAGATATTAACTTTTATTATAAAAATTTTAATATTATCTAATAAAAAAATGCACAAACAATTTTTGATACTTACAAATATATATTCAAGATTATTAAATTTAGAATTAAATAAATAATAATATTGTCCATTAGCCTTTTTTATAAAGATATAGTTAATATACGATTGAATTTGATGATTAAGTTCAAATTTATAAACCTAAACATATTTTAATTCATATTTATTATAAGCATAAATAAAAACAACAAATATGTATAAGGAATACTATAAATCTTTAATTGATAATAATTATTATTAGTTTAATTTTGACAAAGAGAATAAAAATTAATATCTTTATAAAATTATAATTTCAAAAACTAGTTAAAAGTTTATAATTTACAGAGATTGTTTTAAGTTTAATTAACTTTATAATTAGACTATTAAAAAGATGTTTTAATACGTAAGTAAAGAAAAAAATATATTTTAAATTATTTAAGATAAAAAAATACGTAATAAATTAAAACTATTTAAATTTTTAAAAATAAACTTTAGTATTTAATCAGTAATAATAAAGGAAATAAATTATTTCAATAGAAAATATATGCATATTTAATAATAATTAAACAGACGAAATTTAAAGTATTTAAATATGAAAATAAAGTATTTAAAGTATAAATTATTAAAATGAAGTAATAAAAGACTAAAAAAGTTAGAAAATATATTAGAATGATATTTTTAAGATTTAAAACAATTAAATAATTAAAAACATAAATAATAATTAAAAATATTAATAATTTATTTATCAAAATAAATTAAATAATAATGAAAATAATTAAAATACATAAAGATGTAAATAAAACTCATGTTCTGTTGAACATGATTAATAATAAATTAGAAAGAATAATTTAGAATAATTAAAAAAAAAATCTAAAATAAATAATATAACAAATAAAAATAAAAATAAAATATTATAAGATTTTTAATGTTAAATATAAAATAAAAAATATTTTTATAGTTTATTGATTATCATTTAATTTTATTTTTAAATTAAGACTTAATATCCACTACAAATCAAGCCAACCATACAATCAATGATCCATTATATATATAAATAATTTCGTAAAAAAAAAAAAAAAATTAAGAGTTAATAAAAATTTTTATTATTTTTAATTTTCTATAATACTAATAAAAATATGGAATACTTATAAAAAAAAAAAATAAAAATTTAATATAAATAAAAATTTGAAATAAAATAATTATATTAGTTTTAATTTATTGTTGTTTTATTTAAAATGATAAACAAATTGAGAGAAGTAAAAAAAGAAAAAGAAAGAGCTTAAACTGAAAAAGAAACACAAAGAAAAAGTAAATAAGAGCAATAGAGCAATAAAAGGAAAGAAAAAATAAAAGAGAAAAGCCAAACAAGGATAAATGATTGGTTGGTTGATATAAATGATAACGATAAAATGTTAAAGAGTAATAATAAAGATAATAAAAATAAAAAAATAATTAATAATATTTGTGCATATAATTAGCCCTTTATCATGGAAATTCAATCACAAGTCACGAAACGCACTATGATTTTAGATAAACAGATAAATCAAAAATGATTCATGATAAAGATATGTATGTGAGAACGTAAATGATTATTAAAATAATGTAATAGATAAATGACTAGTAAAGCCAGAGCAGATATATAAGAATAAATAAATAAAGAAAATCTTATGTAAAACGATCTTTATGTTAATGAAGATACTGAAAAATAATTTATTTTGAGTTTAAGAAAAAGACAAGAAAATATAGAAGGTCCTCCTTTGAGATACAGTTACAGAACCGAAAATGAAAAACTTAATGAGAATTTAGAAAAAATAAAAATCCTAGATTTAGAAATGAGAAACACAAAAATGATTCATTATCCAGAATGGAAAGAAAATAAGAAAGAAAAATGGTTGGGGAAAGACCTAAGATCAACTTTCACAGAAAATAATAAATGGAAATAAACTTAAATATGAGAGGAGAAAGATTAAGATTAATACAAATACAAAGAAGGATTAATTAAGATGGGGGAAGAGATAATAACTAGGAAAAGGGAAAAGGATAAGGAGATGAAGAGAAATGAATTTATTAGTATGATATAGAAAGATGTATGGGAAACAAAAATGAATCATAGTAAGAGTATTAGGACTTATAAGGCTGATGAGATTTATGGGGGGAAGGTAAAAGAGTAGTTTTATTCTACTAATAAAACATTATAGTTTTACAAAAGGGCAATAATTGAGAGCAAGAGTATTGATAATGAATAGCCTTTTGTCCATAGTTAAAATATAAGGAAAGTTAGTCTTAAGGATGTTAGGCCCAATCAGCCCAAAATATATAAGAATACTGTAAAGGATTAAATCATCAAAAGAAATGTCAAATATCATTAGTTAACTGATCCCACCACTTTTGACAATCTGCAAGAGTATCATTTTATCATCATATTTTCATATACATTTATCATTTTATAAATTTTATTAATAGCTTGACTAACAATAATTCGAACTTGAATCCCAAATTAACCTATAAGGGTGACTTCATGAAAGAAAAATAGACTCCAATAATTCTGAACCCTTAAATATCAAAACACAAAAAATAGCTTCCAGAAACAGAAGAAACTAATTAGGAGGATGAGCAGAGTTATATTGATGAAAAATACAAATAAAAGATACTTAAATAATCTCTCCCCAAAAAAGAATCCTCCTAACACCTCTCTCGACAATAGAAAATCACTTCTATTGTCAACAAGTATTTCCAATCTTGAACTATCTATTATTTAAATTATCGTAGCTTATATTGATATAAATAATTATTTTATATTAGCAAAATAATAATTATATATATTATCATAATTTTAATTTGAAATTTGGTTTTTTTATCTTTTTTTTGGTAGGGTCTGCTTTGGCTTTCTTGTTGCCTTATAAATTTCGCTGCTCAATCCAGTCTTCATAATCGAAGTAGGAGTACATTTGCCGATATGCTTTTGCTACTTAGCTTTAATCTTTTATTGCTATTGTCCCTTCTTTCCCTTTTTCTTCTACTTTTCGTTTTTTGTAACCTATTACGAAGTTAGGGTCAAATTTTTTATTCTCTATTTGTGTTTCTTCTACATTTATCTTATCGTATATTTAGTTTTTCACTTTTAATTCCTTTTATTAAATATATATATTACGCCTTATTATAATTGATCTTTAACATATTTTAACCAATTACTATTATCATTTTATTAATGTTATTATTATTTTTATTATTATTAATCAATTTTAATATTATCATCAAGACCATTCTTTTGTTAATTAGTTAATTTATTTTCACTCTATAATTTATTATTTTTTGTTACATACATATCTTAAATCAAATTGTCTTGTTGTAATATTTCTTCATTGATTTATCTAGTAAAATTTGAAGGAAAGAATCCTTTTAATTCTTAATTTTGATGACTGAATCCTCCAAACCACCACCCATTATCAAATTTTTAATAAACATTTATAATTTAATCAGTTTTAAAATGTAAAAACTGGATATCTTATTACTAAAACTAATCTTAGAAGTCAGCAATAGCAATTACTTTGTCTGATTGCATAGAGAAAAGTAATTATTATAATAAAGAATAAAAAAATATAAAAGTTTAAATATAATAAAAGATAAGAAAAAATGAGTTAAGTAGACAAAAAAAAATATTGTAAATTGATTGTAAATAAAAAAATAAAAATATTTAAAGGCAAAAGATGATAAAGAATATATACTAGAGACAAGAATAGCTAAATTATGCCCTTATTTCCAATAGAAGTTATTTGAAAAAGAACTAGGAAACTAATAACTAGAGGTAAAATTAGAAGAACTGAACAGCGAAATATTGCATTGCGTGATTTCTTATCTGCATTTTAAATAAAGATACAGTTCAGATTTGAATGGAGATATTCCAGATTTCTTTATCAATCCAGACATAGCCTATGAACTACTAAAGGCGCTTTAGTTTTTAAAAATATGAATTAATTATAAATAAAGTTACATATAAATATTAGTTATTTATTGATTAATATAATAATGAATAATAAGCAGGCTTTTTAAGATAGGTTTAAATCTAAAATTGAGAAAATGGATAGGACAGGAATTGATGGAATACTTAAGAGTTGTAACACTCCCGTTTAAAAGAATCATACTTTTTAGCTAGTTAAAAATAATATTTTAATAGACAAAAATGAGTATGCATTTAATAAATATTAACATCAATATGATAATTCAAAAATCTATAACAATCCATATGATATTTACGATAATAATAATAAATTAGCTCCTACTTTTTATAGTGAAAATTATTAAAATATTTACTCTTCTAAAAACTAAATCTAAACTATAGATTAAGTTTACTACTTAAATTAAAATCACGTTAAATAAATACAAAATTCCAATAAAAAAATTGCTTATTTTAATGATAAATAATTATCGTCATCAAAAAGCTAAAAACATCATAAAGTATTTTTTTATCTTTATTTTTATAATTTTACAGTCTTTGAAATACGAGGATAAAGAAAAATAAATACTTAACGAACTTAGTTACTTGGATTATCAATACTAATAAATGAGAAATAAAAATTTGTGATTTATTTTTGCAATTATAATTTGTAAAATAATTTTTAATTTTATTATTTAAATTTATTCAAAAATTATATGTTTAAAAAATAATATTTATACAAATAATATTATTAAATAATTGTGAAAATAAGAAAATAAATACTTAATGAATTAAAATCAAGATAATGAAAAATCAATTATAGAAAGTAAAAATTTAAATAGTAATAAATATTAATAATAATAAGATTATAATGAAATGCTTTACAAATAGATTTAATTGTAATAATTACAAAGAATGATAGATATAAAACCTCCTAAAGTAATTTTAAATTAAATATTAGATTTTTCCTGAAATATCTATATACAATGGTTAAATATTGAAAAAAAAAATTAAATATGCAAATGTAACTAATTAACCTAAAGATATTTATTTGGTGACTGATAAACCTCATTTATTATCTATCAAAAAACAATTTCTTACCATTTAAGAATTAAGTAATTCCCTCAATAATTAGTTATTTTTATTTATACCTTTATATTTTTAACTTTATAAAATATGTTAAATAAATTTAAAGGCTAGGAATATTTGAATTTCCAATTTTAAATTCCTCTTGATTATGAAGGAGATAAAATTCAGATTTAATTGGATGTTAAATTAACAGATAACAATCAGATAGAAGAAACACTAATTTTTAACATCAATGTGATTTGAATTTAATTTATACTAAATATAATTATAATCATTAAAGTAATTAATCATTTCTTTTTTTTAGCATTTTTATCAACATTTTATGTTAAATTTTCTAAATTTTAAAAAAATAATTCAGGATCCTTATAATTAGGATTT
>Ga0315908_10002949_pt1 | contig 12344 bp, 21 predicted proteins | sample LakEriMetagenome_12_FD_203520 | JGI IMG/M metagenome (GOLD analysis project Ga0315908, IMG submission 203520) | Freshwater fungal communities from buoy surface, Lake Erie, Ohio, United States - Buoy 4 MA124 | ecosystem: Environmental > Aquatic > Freshwater > Lake > Lake biofilm | place: USA...
CACGCTGCTGCCCTCGTTGCTGTAGTAGTAGGTGGACAGGCTGAGCGGGTAGGCCTTGCAGGCTGCGACCTTGTCACAGGAGGTGCTGAAGTCCGCGGGCAGCGTGACCTGCGGGTTGGGCGAGCGCATGATTCATTGACGCTGTCCCCCTCCCCTTAGTCGTAGTTACAAACAACGCGGCGTCACAGTTGCTATTCGCCCGTCACCGGGGGGGCGCATGTGCACAAGGGCATTTTCCCTCTGAGGCTGCCCACCCCAGCGCATGAATCACCCTCAGGGGATGAGACGGCACATGACCCACGATGCTGGCCGTGTCCTGCCAAGCTGCTGCAGCAGCTGCCGCCCGCTGCGCAGCCCAGCTGTCCACTTGCCTTGGCGGGGTTGGTGATGCCGGAGCAGGAGAAGGTGATGGCCAGGCTGTTGACCGAGGTGGATGCCTGCACGCCGTGTAAGCGCGCCACGGTTGGTCAGCATTGACCAGGCTTGTCCTGGGGGGCGGCATGCTAGGGAGCAGAGCCAGCGCGCAGCCTGCTGCCGGCTGGTCTGCAGCAAGGCCCCTGCATGCAGCTCAGCGGCAACGGCAGAAGCAAGCCCCTGCTGCGCACCTGCAGCGCTGGGCCCACGCAGAAGGCCTTGCTGCCCGACACGTCCACGGCTGCGTTCGTCACCACGCTGGCAGACTGAGTGGTCAGCAGGTCGTGTGCGCTCGCGACGAGCGCGGCGTAGGCCTCTGGCGCCGTCATGCCCTCATCCTCAGCAGCCTGCATGAGGCGGCGCCTGCCGCTGCTGCCTGCTGCCGTGGAGGCTGTGGCCGCGTCCACGCCAGCCGACATGGCATTGGCGGCGTCTGTAGCCGCTGCGGCGGTCAGCGCCTTGCCGCTGTCCTGGTTGGCCTCCACCGTGGCCCTGCAGCCAGGCAAAGGCAGCACAAGCACACGCGCGTGTCAGGGGTCCTGCCTACATAAACTGACCAGCAGTGCTCACACAGGCCAACTTGATGAGCAGCCCTGGCGGACAGCAACAAAACATGAACCGAAGCGCCACCAGGCCCGATCATGGGCGCTCACTGGAACAGGCCCATGAGTGCAAAGCCGGAGTCTGTGGTGAGCTCTGCCTTGCTGCTGACTTTCGCGCCAGCGGACAGCAGGCTGGCCAGCTGGTCGGGGTCGCTGACATCGCTGCTAGCCAGGGCAGCGATGAGGTCATTGGTGCGCTGGACTGCCAGGCTGCCAGCGTCAGTGGCAGCGTCGCTCCCGCCGCTGGCCGGGGGGGCTGTGGAGATGCCAGACGTGGCTGCAAAGTCCAGCAGCGAGGCAATCTGCAGCGCCGCTGCCACCATGGCGGAGGTGTCGCCGGTGACGGCCAGGCGTGCCACATCCACGCTTTGCAGCGCATCGGCCAGCTGGGTGGTGCCGAATGCTGTGGTCGGTGCGGTCACCGTGACATCCTTGGTCTGGCAGACCTTGGCGCCCGTGGAGTCGATCTGCATATTGCGCAGAGTGCGGGTTGGCACCGCGCAGCTCTCTGCAGTCTGGCGCAAGGTGCGCTGGTCCCTCGGGGCTCTCATGCTGCCCTGCTGTGCATGCGGCTCGACACGGAGTGCCATGCAGGCAGGGGATGCCAGGCTTGGCTGCCGGGCTTGCGGCTGTTGCTGCATATCTGTGCAGGATGCAGGCGGCCCGCAGCACCAAGCGGCAACAGGGACCGCCGCCCACCCACCGCGCAGATGTAGATGGTGGTGGTCCCCACGGGCAGGCCCTTGAATGTGAAGGATGTGGCTGCATCCGTTGTGAGCGCACGCCACACTCCGCCAGAGGTGGTGCCGAACTCATACAGCAGCTGCAGAGTGGCAGCAGGCATTGGTGAGAAGAGGGTGCAGACCTGCCTGCTGCCGCTAGCATGCAGGGCAGCTGCAGGCGCCAGGTGAGCATCAGCGTCTGATGAGCAGCTGGTGCCCCGCTCACCGAGTCGCCTTGAGGGCTGGTGAAGCCATTGGCAGTCAAGACAAAGGATGCAGCAGGGAACACGCCCGTTGTACCAGACAGGGTGTAGCACGTGCTGGACGGACAGGTGGGCGGCTGGTTCAGGGGCACGCTGACCTTGGCAGAGCCGGTCACACCATCCTGCAAGCAGCGAGAGGGCAGTGCACACCATTACATAATGATGAAGATGAGGATGATGATGCCAGCACCTGAAGCCAGCACTCGCTCTTCCCCTGTGTGTCCAGCCCACTCACCACATCTGTGAGCTGCACGGTGACTGTGACGGCATCGCTGGCTGGCAGCGCCGCAGGCTTGATCACCAGCACCGAGCCGGCCAGGCCGCCGATGGTGTTGTCGGCCGTGAGCGTCACGCCCTCAGCAGCAGTGCCAGACCACCTGCAAACAGGCCAAAGCACCATGACACGGGCATGCCCGCGGCATCAGGTGTGTGCACAGGACACACATGCATCAGCTCCGCAGCATCCAGGCTCGCAGCATGTGCTGGGCAGGACAGGAAGGGCAGCAGCGGGCAGAGGTGGAAGCAGGCGCATGCAGTCATGACTCTCACAGGTACTTGACGCCGGGCTTGTCCGCAAGCACAGCAAGGGCAAGAGGCTCGCTGGGGTTGTGAGCCTTGGGGCAGCGGCGCAGGAGCAGGGTCTTGGGGTCCACGCCACACATGCGCATGATCTGCAGGGCAGCGCACAGAGAAGCAGGCTGCCTGGTGACATGCCGCTCAGCTGGACACACTCCCATGCTAGCAGCGGAGCTGGACAGCTGGACAGCACGCATGCACGGCAGCAGGGCGGCGCAGGTTGAATGCTGGAGTCTGCCACACCTGTCCAGTGGGCACAGCAACTGCGCGTGGCCTGATGAATGTGGTTGCTGTTGCCGTGCGCGTTGCACCGCCCGTGCCCTTGGTGGTGGTGAGCTTGATCATGTAGGTCTGATCAGCAACCATCTGCAAACAGCAACCCCAGGGGACGCTATTGGGTGCGTGCATTGTATCAATAATTCCTGGCAGCAATATCCCCCCTGGCTGATCAGTGCGGCATCAGTGCACCAGCAGCATCTGCGGATCACCTTGGCTGGATTGAATGAGTACAGGGCCCCCTCCAGGGTTGGCAGATACGTGGCATCAGCGAAGCAAGGGCTCAGGCCGTCCATTGCAGTGCATGCCCAGGCGTAGCTCATCGGCTGGGCGCTCAGCACGTCGTCTGCGCAAAGCAATCCGGGCAGCAGGTGTGATGGGGAATCATGTCGCGCAGGCGAGAGCAAGCTGGGGTCCAAGGCAAGGCTGCTGTCTGGATAGCAGCTGGGCCCGCCAAGTCAGGTGCCCCATAGTAAAAGTCAGTCAAGCATCCTGCCATGAGACTGCACTGTGCCCCACCAGGATCGATGGATGCCGCTCCACTCAGCGTGACGGTCCTGCAGGCAACCAGTGCGTAAATTTGGCATGCAACAGCAAGGTGTGCAGCAGCAAGATGTGCGGCACAGCAGCATCAGCGGAGGCATATATAAAGGGGGCAGCAAGACTTGCCCCCCTGGGCAGGATCTGACTCACTTGCTGCTGGGCACATCGCCATTGGGCCCCGTGACTATTGCGATCAGAGGCGTTGCTGCTGCTGTGAGGGTGATGGAGGCCGGATCCGCGGAGGCCTTGTCGTTTCCAGCATACCAGGCTTTCAGGGTGAAACTGTAGGCTCCAGTCACGCCTGTCAGAGGGCCCTTCAGGAAGAGGCTGCATGTTGCAGGGGCATACGGGCATCTGAGTGACTGCTGTGTGCGACTGGCAAGGCATGTGTGGAGCATGCATGGCTGCAAGGAAGGCTTGCCTTGGTGCATAGCCCAGTGAGGAACCAGCAGCGACGCCAGCCACATCTTTGTCGCATGTCCACTCGTAGTAAATGTCCGCATCGTTGTTGCAGACGCTGGATGCAACAGGCTTTGCAAACAGGCGAATGCCTGCAAGCAGCGGGGGGGAGGAAAAACACAATCAGAGGTGCCAAACACAACACACGGCCAGTATGATGCTACGGCAGCAGCAAACAGTTGGCCTGCTGCGCATTTACCTGTTGTAGCAGTGAATGTGGCCGGCCCCTGGGCGATCACCACTGCAGGTGCTGCGTTGTCCTTGTCGTGCTTGACTACAATCTCTGCAAAGTGAGTCTTGTCTGCCTGATTTGTCACTGTCACGCGCAGAGTGAAGCCAGGTTCGCCGATGACAGTTGTAGAATCTGGGCCGGCTACCAGAGCTGAGGCTGGGATTGAGAGCTTGAGCTTGCTCCTGCAGGCACATGAATGTCCAGGCTCCACCTCAGTCCGGTGAGATCAGCGCGCACCGACCAGCTGGCGCGCGCAATGCAGCTCACACCCCGAAAGGACCCTGCAAGCCATTGGCAGCCTGCTGACTCACGCGTAGGCTGAGCTGATGCTTGCTGTGTTGATCGCATCCAGCAGCGCATCCAGCTTGTTGTCGGCGGTGGGAGCCGGGTCGGCGGCGCTCCACGTGATGGCCTTGAATTTCCTCATCAGGGGGTCGTTGGTGAGGGATTGGGAGGCATCAAAGACGACGGCCTCGCCGGAGGTGGAGCATGCCATGGGGATGAAGGCAGGGCCCTGCAACAGGAACAGTGGACATGCCAGTGGTTACTTGGTACCACATCATTGGATTGGCGGTGCTTGAGGTCCCCAGCCATCAGCCAGCACTCAGCTGGCGCAAGACATGCAGGTGGGCCCATGGCTCACAAGCATTGAGCCATGGCAGTCAGCCAAACAGCTGCAAGTCTGGAATGCAGTCCGAAATGCTACCGAAGTTGTGTGGCGGATCAGCAGGCCCTGCGCAGCGCTCAGGCCTCACCTTCAAGACGGCCACTGGCGCAGGGCAGCTCTCAGCATTAGCGCATGTCACCAGCCCACCAGAGGTGCCAGTGAATGCTGTGCCTCCATTGGCGGTCTTGAGCTCAGTCTGACCAGCAGCAAGCACCAGTGTGTTGGCTGCAAGTGCGCAGCAGTGCATTCCAGGGTCACGGGTGATGAGGCTGCAGGAGTTCCTGCTTGGCGCCATGCACAGTAGCAGCAGCAGCAGCGCTTCAGGCATGCGCACCAGCCGCCAGGCGTACTCACTGAGGGCGAGGGACACAGATCCGATTGGCGTGATGGTCAGGACAGCTGCGGAGCCATCAGTGCTGCACTTGGACTGGCCGAGCTTTGTGGCTGTGGCAGCGTCAAAGATGCGTGCACAGGGGACGGACATGGGCGCTGGGACCTGGTTCAGAGCCACGCTGATCCTGCTGTCGGCAGTCAGCTTGGGTGGAGCGCTTCCAAACACAGCTGTTGCAACTTTGCAGATCTTGGTGCACGCTGTGCTGGCCAGCACGCCATTGACGCAGGTGCGGATCTGCAGGCCATTGGTGAAGAGGTGTGCTTGCGTGAATGGGTGGGGACGGGTGCTGGATGCTTGAACCCTTGCGACATGTTGATGCATCAGCAGTGCTTCACTCACTCTGCAGGTTGCATCAGCGGTGACGCAAGTTGCTCCTGCCGTGCAGTCGCTGTCGGTGGTGCAGGTCTTGAACAGCGCGGCGTTGCGTGCAAGCTCGTCCACCACGCTCTGAAGTTCGCAAACGCCTTTGCAGGTGCCCTTCAGCGTGCACCTGCAATGGCAGCATTGTTAAGATGTCAGGTCTTGCTTGGCAGGTGCACACTTGAACTCATCTTTGTTGGCATCCGGCTGGGCTTGCAGCGGGGAACGGGTAGGGCAGTGCAGGAACGCCGGTATGCATCGCATGCAGCCAGCAGCAGCAGCACTCACTTGGTGTCCAGGCCTGTGGCTGAGTCGCAGGTGCACACTGCTGTCACGCCGCTGCTGAAGTCGCATTTGGTGTTCTCAGCTGTGCATTCTGCGTTCGTGCTGCATGTGTTGCCCGCGGCTGCCACCTCTGCCCGCTCTGCAGGCGCCACGATGCCAGTGCCAGTGCAGGAGTCGAGGGCCTCCAGCGGGGCATCGGCGGCGGTGGCGGCAGGGTTTGCCACCTTGCAGCTGGGGTTGCACGACTTCAAGGCGTTGCAGATGGCTGCTGGGCGCGCCGCCAGTACTTGGCCGCCAGGCAGGCTCATCTTGGCAACCAGGCTCAGGCAGGCCGGCATGTTCTGGCCTGCCCACGGATTCTCTTCGCAGGCCTGCAGAATTGACAACCATGGGAACGTCAGCAGCACTTGTTGCTTCCTGCGCATTCCTGTGCATGCCAGGCTGCGGTACGGCAGAAGAGCAGCCCAGCACTTTGCTCACACCCAGCGGCATGACCTGCATCGCTCAAGCCAATGCACAGCTCACCTTTTCCATCAGGAATGCAGCATGTGCGCTGGTCTTGCTGCCGCCATTGTACGGCACTGTGACGGTCTTGTAAGCACCCTTGATGCACTCCCCGCATCTGGCACAAACCGGCTCACAGATGTCCGCCACGGTGCACATGGGGCTGCCAAACACATCTCTCATGCTAGCGCATGCAAGCGCAGTTTGCGCCTGCAGAGCAAGGTGGTGCAGCAAGCCGCGGTGGCGCATGAGATGCTGGACTGTTTTCCTGGCAGACCTGCGGATGGGTCTATGAACTGCAGTCACTGCAGGGTTCATTGCCGGTGCAGAACTCACAAAGTAGCACTCGTGGTCCTCGGAAATACTGCATGTCCCTGCGCCTGCTTCTGCATCAGAAGAGTCGTCAGCCGTCCACCTGCGTGCAGGCGAAGATGTTCAAACACTGAGAACAACAATATTTGCTGATGCTGAGAATATTTGCTGAGGCAAGCATGCATTTGCAGCAGGCATCAAATAACCCTTGCGTGCAATGATCATGCACTCACGTGCACTCATTGACGGCGTTGCACTTTGCACTTGTGGACTTGGACCAGCAGGGATCGACACGTGGGCTGCAGACGGGGATGGGCCTGCACCCTGCAGCGCTGGCCTTGCACTGGTCCGGCTGCCCTGACAGCAGGCAGCAAGCGTCTCCCTTGGCGCAGCCGCTGTCCATGCAGCTGCAAGGATCAGCACACAAGGTGCAGAAATTAGCTTGCTCAGAATGGGCAGGGCATACTGATGCAGCATGAGCCTCTTGGCATAATGGCACCCCTGGTGGTCAGAGCATGGCCAACGGCCCACCTGTCGACTGCCATGCAGGTGGAGGCAGACGAACACATCTGGGGACTGAGGCCGCTGCACACATCCATGCCCATCCTGAGCATGCATTTGCCAGGCGCCAGGGCTTGGATCAGGTCGCTCGCCAAGGGGATGGCATTGTAGGTGCAGCGTGCATCGCCCAGGCAGTCCCACACGGAGTTCTTGGGGGCGCAGGGGTCCTGCTTGAGGGTGCAGCGCTTTGCCACCTTGCACGTGTTGCCGGACAGGCCTGCAGCTTGTGGCACAGGGTGTGGTGAGCGGTGTGGCAGGGTGCGTGCGCCTGTGTGGGGCACACAGCACCAGTGAACCAGGCTTGCAGCCGCTGGACGCGCAACAGATGACAGCCCCACACAGTGTGACTGCAGCTGGCATCATGAGGCGCAGCATAGCATGTGCGCACAGCAGCTCATCCCAAAGCAACTCACTGTTGGTCTTCTTGCCGCATGTGTCAGATTCAGCGGCAGTGAAGGCGGCAGTGGCAGCTGCCACGCAGCAGTCATCAGGGAAGCCTTCAGGGCAGGTGGTCTTGCTGCTGAGGGTTGGCACTGGCTTGCAGTCGTAGACAAAGGAGCAGCGCTCCACATCCTGTTCTGAGTACGTGCACTGCAGCAGCACAACAAGGCATGTCATGTTGGCTGATGGGGCACCTGGGCATGCAGGGGAACGATGCAATGGCCTGCCCTGAATCCCTGAATCACAGTCTAGGAATGCACTCATCACCAACCTGTGCCTGGGACACTACGCCAGGTGCTGCGCACTTGGACCAAAGCGCAGGAGTGTAGCATGTTCCCTTGACATCGCTGCCGTAACTGCTCTTGACGACGGTGCCTGCAGCTCAGCAGCCGGGCAATGCAATCAGTGGACGCAACAGCCGTTGCAGCAATGCTGTCACCACAAATCCAGCGACCATGCAGCCATTGAGAATTGCTGCATGCTTGCCTCGAATAGGGTCGTACAGATGACCCCAGCCTGAGCCTCCCAAGGTTGGCATCTGGAACCATCCATCGTCCTGGTCTGGCTGCATGACGCATGAGTGGGGCGAGTCAACACCCGTGCTGGCCGATCCACAAAACGGTGGGCAGTGTTATTCTTGGCCTGCTGTGCATCAACTGTTGCCATCATGCCTCCCCGGTCCGTTGGCATTGCAAGGCCGACCTACTGTGCATGCGTCAGACTGCAGGCACTCACAGCATACCACTTGCACGGTGATGGGCACAGGCCAACGTTTGCAGCCCTGCCGTCTGTGCCTTGGCTGTCTATGTAGGCGTATGTGCACGCATCGCTGCTGACCACGCATGTGCCGGCTGCCTGGCACTGCAGCTGCGTGGTTGCTGCCTGCACGTCACCTGCAGGCCACGCTCACATGTATTCGTTGCAATCAGCATCATCTGCTGCTGGCACCGCCACCTCACGCTTGACAGCGCTTAGTCTGCACACACAGCCGGGTGTAGCAAGGTGCAAAGCACAGGTGCATGCAGCACACAACGCAACTCACCAACTGCCAGGAAACCAACGCCCTTTGCAGGACCGCTGACTGCGCACGACGCCGTGGAGAAGGCCAGGCCGTGCTTGGGGCAGCATGGATTGGCGGCGGGGTCGCACTCGGCTGAGGCCCACTGATACCAGGCAGAGTTGACGTCTTGGGTTGTGTATTCCAGGCAGACCTGCAGTCGCAAGTGGGCATGGTGTGGGTGCTGGCGTCCGGTGGGGAGCGTAGCCTGCTGCCAGGCTGCTGTCGGCGTGCCAGCCTCTGCATCAAGCGGTGCACCTGCCATGCCTGGGCCCCAGGTTTGTGCAGCGGCTGCCACGCAAGCAAGCACGCATCAGCATCCCCAATCTCTGGCATTCAGATCGGTAGTGTCTGCCCCTGACCTTGATGAGGTTGTCTTCAGTGTCAGCCTGCCAGCCAGATGCCACAAGCGCCGTGGCCAGAGCAGCCTGCTGGATGCATCCCGCTGCTCCCTGTGAGTCCACCGTAAGTTGAGCTGCAACGGCCAGCAGCACTTCATGTGAGGATGGCATGGCATGTGTTGGCATGCTGGGAGGGTTCAGCGTGGGTGGCGAGCATGGGCGCTTGCACGCATGGCCAGCTGCTAGCCAGCTGCCTGCGGAGCGCACCCGCTCCATCAACCTTGTTCTGTGTGGCCACTGCCTTGCAGTAGGGCAAGAACTGGGTCGCGACAGCGGTGCTGGTGAAGGAGCCATCCAGGTAGGGGGTGGCAGCAGAGGCGGCGTTGTCTGGCGCGGTGATGGCAGTGGTGTAGGCGACATAGGGAGCGTCGGCGCCCATGGCCTGCAAGCGGCCAGGTGTACGGCTGTGAATGGAATCTGCTTCTGGCAGGCGCAACAGGTTCCCTGCCACGCAAGCATCAACAAGCCACAATGCCCAGGAATGTCGCCTGCGGTTAGATCGAAGCTGGCTTGCTGATGGCATTTACTGCTATTGGCACGACGCAAGCTGTGACTGCGCTTCATTGCAGGGTGGCAAGCACAGCATGGTGGTGGTGCCCACCCGGCATGTCTTCAGCGGTGCAATGATGCCCTCCAGGCTGTCCGCACACATCATCAAGCCGGATGCCTTCTCGCGCAGGTCACAGGCGACCTCAGCAGATGACCATGCGTCCTGCAGCATGGTGGCGCCAGGGATGTGGGCCGGCCCGCGCATCCAGCGCCCACGACCAATACCTGTGAGTGGGCATGCACGGCACCGGACATGCCCTGCTGCAGAGCTGATCAGTGCCGGTGTGAGCAGCAGCTAGCCAGGGCTGCAGCTTGCAGGGGCGCGTGGCAGGGGTGCAGGGCACCGCCGGCGCCAGCTGTCTGCCGCAGCTTGCAGGGGCGCGAGGCAGGGACGCAGGGCACCGCTGGCACCAACTGCCACTCACCGCATAGAACCGGATGTACCTGGCGCAGATGGAGCAGTCATCATCAGGGCAAGCACCCGCATCCTCTGCAAGATGCAAAGAGGGGATGAAGTCTGCTGGCTGCTCCAAGTATGGCAGTGTCGCACGCCTGCGGGCAGCAGGGCAGGCATGCAATGCGCAAGCAAGCAGCGACCACTCACCACAGACGGCATCTGTGGCTTCAGCGCGTTGCGCAGCAGTGCCTGTCATGATGGTTCTGCACGTTGCGGCCACTGCGCATGTGGCCTTTGCGGCGCCCGTCTCGCGGTTGGTGCAGCTGCTGACGGTCGGCTCTGAGCAGGTGGTGGTCCTGCGGTTGTGGGCCAGCGACAACACACAGGTTGACACACAGCAGCAGCTACGATGCACCAGCATTAGTGTCAGGTGCTAGCCTGCCCCTGTGGCTCATGCCTACTCACTTGGGCGTGGCACACTTGGTTGCATCGCACCCCTTGTACTGCCCGGAGACTGCACACGTGGTCACCACCAGCGGGCGGCAGCTGCCAGCATCCTGGGCCAGGGCTGGCGACGCCTGCCAGACATAAGGCGCGGCCTTCTGCAGGACCCAGGCTGTGCTGGTCGGTGGCGCAGGGGTTGCTGTGCTCTTGGTCCCATACGCATCGATGCACCTGGCATACACACTGTTCGCATAGCTCTGGGCTGTTGCTGCAGTCAATGCGTCCCCTGCCGCCAAAGGCGCTGGCAGCAGTGCTGTGATCCCGGTGACGCAGGCTGCCCTGTCAGCATCTGCAGACACAAAATAAAATAACAGCCAAGTTTCAGCCTTGCCGCTTGTTTGGGCAATGCAGGCAGCAGAGGGGAAAGCACGGCCGCAACACCGGCAGCAACACCCCGCAGCAAATGCAGGAAGAAATGACTCACTGTCAGTAGCAATGCCCATCATGTCACACATGGCTCCTGCCACCACATCCTTGGCTTGACCGGCAGCGTTGACACTAGAAGAGCTGGCCTTTGCGGCAACCCAGTGCGCCGCTGCCATGTTGTAGGCCAGCTCGCAGCGCGAAGCCGTCTGTGCCGTCAGCATGACGCTGGGCGTCCACAGGCAGCCTGTCACTTTGCTGCAGTCGGTCTGCAGCACAGCAGGAACAGCAGCTGGAGCTACCCGCCATGGGATCTCTGACCTGGTGGCACAGCATCCAGCGGTCAGAGCGCGGCGGCCCCCTCCTGCACGTCTGACAGCAGGCAGCCAGCCAAGAAGTCACTGCAGTGGAGTCACAGGGGCCGGCCCGCCGCGCCTACCTGGCTGCTCAGCAGCCCACACGTCATGTCGGCGACAATCTCATCAGCACCCTCAAAGTTAGGCTCACACACGGATGTCTGGACACAGCCATCGGCCACGCAAGTGGCTGTCTTGGATGCGCACTTGTCCTCGGCAGGATAGGCAGCAGCCGGGTCGCCGCCGCTGCACAGCACAGGGGCAGCGCATGGATGTTGGGCACAACAGAGAGGATGCCGTGTGGGACAGGCGGGGCAGCAGTGTCGTGGACACGCACCCTGCAGTCCCACGTGCATGCAGCCAGCCAGCGGGCAAAGCAGCCTGCACAGAGTGAGACTGGTGGTGACATGCTGAGGTGATGCAGCCTTGCCTGGATGCCGCCGCAGACATCTCACAGAACTTTTTCAGCTCTGCCACGTTGTACCTGCGCAATGCGGTGGACATCATCACAATGAGCTGTCAGCTGGGCGGTAGCTGCTGGGCAGTGAGGCATGGGGTGACTGCTTGCATGCGGCTCATTGCGGCTGCCAGGGCAGTGACAACGCAGTCACCCCTGCTCCCCACTGCCGCCGATGCATGTTACAAGCACCAGGTGAACACCCCAGTCACCCCATGTGCAAGGGCAGGCAGCCCAGGAGACTCACGTGAGGGCAGTGGCAGGAGCCTTGGCGTAGAGGCTGAACGCCTTCAGGGCAGAGGGGCACATGGAACTGCCAGCACAGCTAGCAGCTGCAGGGGCGGCTGGACTGGATGCTGCTGGGCAGGGCGCTGGGAATGCATCGCAGGGTGGCTGCCACACCCATCTGGCACCGACGGATGCGACTGTCTCAATCTTCCACCTGCAGGGCATGAACAGTCAGACCAACAAGATAGATAGCCAAAAGCGACCAGCTTGCTCATGCCGCTGATGCCAGCAAGCACGGCAGGCGGCAGGCGGCAGGCGGCAGGCGGCAGGCGGCAGGCGGCAGGCGGCAGGCGGCAGGCGGCAGGCGGCAGGCGGCAGGCGGCAGGCGGCAGGCGGCAGGCGGCAGGCGGCAGGCGGCAGG
>Ga0315908_10002950_pt1 | contig 12343 bp, 6 predicted proteins | sample LakEriMetagenome_12_FD_203520 | JGI IMG/M metagenome (GOLD analysis project Ga0315908, IMG submission 203520) | Freshwater fungal communities from buoy surface, Lake Erie, Ohio, United States - Buoy 4 MA124 | ecosystem: Environmental > Aquatic > Freshwater > Lake > Lake biofilm | place: USA...
TCTTTACATCTTTTTCATGCATATTCTTATTGTTGTTCGAGATATTATTATTGTTATTGTCTAACATAGAAAGCAAATTATAGTTTTGTTTCCTTCTTATTTATTTGTTAATCACTTACTTAATTTACGTTCCATCATCACTAATCATGTCGTTTTCATTAATCACTAAGTTACAAACTTCATTAGTTATATCATTAACTTCGTTTATTAATTAGATTTCGCACTTATTTTTAAAATTCAATGTTTTTATCAGTAATCTGTTTAAAACTATTATTATCAAAGCAAAAAATAAAATCAAACTAATTATTAAATATTTATAAAAATAATTCAAATCCATTATTTTATTATAATAAATTAAGTAACATTTATTATATTTTATTTATTTAAAATTCGATCATAATTAATCCTTAATATTTTAATTTTCAACATCCTCATTATCATCGTCAGTATTATAATCATGATTAAGATTTTGATTGGTTTCGATTTTAAAATCCTATTCATCAATTTTTCGAAATTAGTAACCTCCTAATCCATCTAGATTAATGCAATAGTCATGATACTTAAGTAGAGAATTTCTTAATGAAACACTAAATAGACTGATTCCGTGGTCCTTACAATTTTAAAACAATTTAGATTCTACATCCATACTTACTGCACTCGTGCATTCATCTTAAAATTTATTAATAAATATATGAAATATTAAAAATGATATAATAATGGATAGATATAATATAATTATGATATAAAATTTTATAAATTTAATATATATAATAAAAATATAGTAAAAATATAATAAAAAAATATTATAATTATAATATAAATATAATATAAGATATTAGAATATTAATAAAAATATGCATAATTAGCAATACCTAGAATAGCAAAGGTAGGCTTATGATAAAAGAGCCTAGAGAAAGCAATCCTTTATTTCTCTCCTCCACTCAATACATCATTCCATTCATTAGTACTATTAAAACCTCCCTCCCTCTAAATAAGATAATGGAGATGTACCAATTTAAGAATTTATTCAAGATCCTAATCAGTTACTCCAGCTTGAATCATTTACTAATGTGTATGTGGATAAATAACTTATTCTCTCAATGTGCCTTTAGGGAGATAAGGCTTCTAAGGAACATAAAACAATTATTCCTCGTTAGGTCTGATAATTCTACCTTTATTAATCAACCATAGTTCTGACAAGTATCTGAACAAAGATGACTTCCCACATCCATTAGGACCTGTTATTATTAAGTGTTCGCCCTTCTTGATTTCAAAATTCAATTATTCTAACAAGATTTCTTTGGACGGAGTTTCGATTTGAACATTTTCAAATTTGATGATCTGCATTTCGGTTTGGATTATTTTTTGTTGGTGTTGATGTTGAAAGGATTAATGGGAAAGATCATCTAATACATCTTTGAGTTTGTAGATAATTGAAGTGTAACCTGCTAGGTTTTGGAGTTCTTTGTAACTTACTACGATACGACCTACTGCCTTTGCTAGGTTGATTAATAGGCTGCTATTTTGCATGTAGTCTTTAGTTATCACTCCTGGGTCATTCTTCACTTTGCGAAGGTATTCTTTACTGTTAGGACCAAATACGGGCATACCTATTATCATCATATATATCATTATTTTTATTATTATCATTATTATCATAATTATAATTATTATCATTATTATCATTATTATTATAACATAAATAGTATTGATATAAGAAATATAATTAATAATATAATACCGACAATAGTATATCCTATCATGCTGGCCCCATATTTAACTAACAAAGCATCAAAAGATCCCATATACAATTTTTAGAGATTAATATTACGAGAATGAGTAATGAGAGTATCAAAACTATTAAGAATCCTTTACTTTTCCCATTAATCTCCCCTATAGAAGGCAATTTCCTCACTATGATTCATAAGAGAGGAATGAACAGCTCTATAATCTCCTTCGAACTTCTACTCAATGGCAGTAAGTTTTCCAAAAGAAGGTGATATGGCTTTGATAATACAGGCTGATAACATATAATAGGCCAATATGAAGAGAGGACCTTAATGACCTACTAAGGATGCTAATTTAGAACCAAATAGAATTATGTCTAAGAAGGGTTTGGTAACATTGTTGAATAGATTAGAGAGTGAGGTTGACCATTTCTCAATATCATCAGTTAGGATTTGATCTGGATTCTAGATTCTATGATCAATGTTTATTAGTTGATAGAACACCATTTTGCTTAGGTATCGGTTCAATAAGTATTTAGTCACTCTATAATTTATATTTTTATCAATTATATCTATTTTCAGTTTTATTTTATTGGTATTATTATAATTAACTATAGTATGTTTATTATGATTAATTATTATTATTATTTGTATCAGTATTTGTATTATTATTGTTTGTAATATGATTAATATATTTATTTTGATATTTGATAATACCTATTCCTGAATCTAAGTGCTAACCTTTTGTTGAGATACTCAAGATAAGAGTTGATAAATGAAGCAGGAATAGCAATTAATGCAAGATTAACAATCTTATCAATAAAAGGAAGAAACTTGACCTCAATAAGACTCTTAACAATCCTTCCATTGATATTAGCAATGTAAATACTAAGGAAGGTTCTCAATATAAGAAAGATCATCATCTAAGTCATGTCAAGAAACTCAAGAGAGTAAATAGAAGGCACTACGATTTTGATTAACTGTCGAATTCTGTTAATGAATACCGAGTCGATTTGACCTTTGCTTTTCTTTTCTCGCTCTTCTTGGGTCTTAACAGAAGAGAGAGAGTTATTTATCTTGCTCATTGATTTCTTTATACGGATTAAGTATAGGATCACACCTAACATTGAAACCCCTAGAACCTATTATTAGATATATTTGTAAAGTACTTGGTTTTTTTTGTTTTGAACGAAGAAACGGATGAAGTAGTCCTTGTAACTTTCTGGACTCTACATTTTTGATAGTTAACTCATTGACAAATGATTAATTATACAATGATATATAATTTATTAATAATATATTTATTATTTTATATTATTATTATAATTAAAATTTTGAATTATATTATTATCTTTTTGCCAAAATTAGTATTGAAGAATTCCATAAATAATAATATAAAATATATATTAATTAAATAATTTTATCTTATTCTATAAATTAATATAGAATAGTAAAATTAAAAAAGATTATAGTAATATTATTTTATAAATATATAAAAATAATAAAATTAAATAAATTACCGTAATTCTATATTTATATAATTTATCAATATATAAATATTATCATCAGTAATTGATGAATTAACTATTATTATTATTATTAATAATTTAAAAACTATAATGATAGTTTTTATTAAAATAATATTATGAAGATCAAACAAATATATTAGATTATGCTAGACAAGTGTCTTAACATTGTTTTTTGGTGTCGAACCTATTGTTTTATTCGTCAAAAGGTACTACATATTTATACTCAGGACACTCATTACCCCCCCAAGTGAAGAATCTGCAATCCAATTCGAAAGGATCATAAAAGTATACTTTCTTATAGTCTTTGCAAGGACCCATTACTATTTAAGGGTTCTTGCATCTTTCCTTAGAAATTTTAATTTTTTATTCTGTTTTCCAATTAACTTTCAAATTAAACTTAGACTTTTTTACATTTTAAATATACGCTACTGAAATTACCAATATAAATATTTATAAAATCTTCATATTAATAAAATTACTAATTATTAATATAAAAATAATAATATAACTAATAATAACTTATTAATTTAATCATAAATAATATAACTATTAATGAGTTATTAATTTAATAATAATAATATAACTTATGTTTAAAGAAACATTTCAATCAGGTTTTCTTTCTATCCTGTACTCAATCGGAAGCAAACCTCTATAAATTTGGGACAAGTAAGTTCGAAATGGACACGTAAAAAGAATAACAGATTAAGACATTTAATCTAGTGTATTGGAAATAATGGGAACAAATGTAACAACAACTTTCCTAACTGCTCCACTAGACCCGCAAAAAACATTGGGAATAAAATTACCATTCTTGGTGATGATCATTAAAAATCTGAAGAAATACTTCACATTCGAAGTATAAGTGTTAGATGATAAGAATATTAGGAGAAGATTTAGAGCGAGTAATTATTAATCAACTACTAGAGTCAAACCATTTATATGTACTATGCCTATGAGATTAGATGAAGGGTGGAACTAAATTCAGTTTAATTTGAGTGATTTTACTAGAAGAGCTTATGGTACTAATTATATCGAAACATTGAGGGTTTAAATACATGCCAATTGTAGAATCAGGAGGATATATTTTAGCGATAGATTGTATAGTGAAGATGAATTACCACCTGAATTTAAATTGTTCCTACCTATTTAGAAATAGCCTTAATGAATCAATTATCATATTTATAAATCTATTATCATATGTCATTTTACTATCATCTAACTATTTTATTAATATATAATTATTATTTTATATTATTTATATTCATTGTTTTATTTTTATAATTTTAATTTTAATTGTCTCTTATTATTTTATTTAATTTATTTTTTATTTTAATATATAATTAATAAATTCAATTTTTTTTCTTTATCATTATTTGTTAGTTTATTTATCTTATTTTCAAATTAGACGTTGTTTCCTTTTTATTTACTAAATTATTTAAGTTTTGATTAGTATTTATTTGCTAGTTTTTTAATTTATAGTTTTTCTCTAAATTATATCCAATTGTATCCACATTTTGTTTTAAATTTTTACGTTATTAATTTATTTGTATATCTTACAAATATAAATCATCGTGTAAAATTTAAACTTCATTTACTTCTTAATTTATTTATTTATTTAGTTTTTATTATTATTACTGCTTTTTTAACGGAGATTAATATTATTATTTGAATATTTTTTAGTTAAGCTCAATATTTAATTTTTAATTTTTAGGAGGAGAAATAGGAATTAAACTATCTTAATTCTAATATTTCAATAGTTATTAATTTAAGGACAATATATTTTTAGATTTACAATTTTAAATTTAAGGATTTTGAAATATATTTCTAATTGGGGATTTAGAAAATTACTTTTGATAATCTAATCAATTTTCATAATTATTTGGTGTTTTAGATTTATATAAATTATTCATATTATTTTGCATTAATCTATTATTCATTATCATCTCATACTCAATTATTTCTTTTTGAATTTTTCTTTCTGTTTTCAGTTTTATTTTTTCTTGGTCATATTCATTTAGAATTATTTATTCATCAGTTTATTTAGCATCTTATAATTTTGAGTTTAACTCTGTATTTTATTTCAATTTATTTTTTATTTCATTTTTATTGAATATTCCTTTATTCTAAAATTTTACTGTTATTTATTATTTCTAAATTTAATTTTTTTAATTATTTAATAATTCTTAATTGCTTTTTTAATTTTGATTATCTTATATTTAAGATACATATTGAAATTATTCTATCAAATCATTATCAATTACTATAATTTGGTTTTCTAATTAAGACTTATCTGAAATTATTGTATCGTACTATTATTAATTAATTATTAATTAGTTATTCTATTACTCTTATAATTATTGTTCAATTTATTTCTCTTTAGCCTTTTATGATAATTTAATAGATATTTAATCTTTTATAATCTATTTTTATGTTTATTATTCTGATACTTTTAAAGACTATTTTTTTTAGGTTGTTACTTTTGATTATTATAACTTCTATATATTTTAATCATTTTCTGACTAAATATAAGATTATTAAATTGATACATTCTCATTATTTTTTTATATTTATGTTAGTTTTCCAGATTTTTAAGATTCATCAAATATTTTATTTTAAGAATCTTATAGTAAATTCTGTTAACTTATTTATTTTTAGGATATATAATTAGATTCTTCTAATGAATCTTTATTTTACTATTTTAGTATTTATTCATAATTATTTTAAATACTTTATTATTATTATTATTATTCAATTGAATTAGTTTATAATGAATTATCCTCTATATTTTTTTGTTCAACTTCTTATTGATCTTCTATATGTTCATTATTATCCATTTAAGTTATAATATAAAATATAATAATTTTAAATGTTTTATATTTGCGATGATTCGTATATAATAATAATATTTTTTTTACTTTTTAAGTAAAATTTATTATTATATTAATAATTTTAAATTTGAAAATTTTATAAATGATGTAAAAAAATAATAATTAAAGATCAATATCTATGAAAGAAAACGATTAAAATATTTCGAATATGAATAAAGATATCAAATTAAAAACTATGAATAAATTTATATATTAAAACAACCAATAAAAAAAAATTAATAACTTATACAAATAATCATTTTAATAAATTCATAAATAAAATTTCAATTCTTTTAATTTTGATAAAAATAAAAAAATAAATAGAGTATTAATTTTTGAATCAGATGAAGAAAAAAAATTAAATAATGATGAATAGAATTTAAAAAAAGAAGTGAGATAAATAAATAAAGAGTTAAAATTACAATAGTTATTTTTTAAAACTATTTAAGAATAAAAAAAATAATGTAAAAGATAAAATAAAAATTAATAAAAATAGTAATTGGTGAAAATCATATTAAAAAAAAAATAATAAGAAAGGATTGATTTCTTATAATTTTAAGATTTAATAGATGAATAATCCAGAGCATGTATGATAGACTGGATGATTGAAGTATTTACAAAATTAGAAATAGAGGAAAAAAATACATTATTTCTATGTATTAATATATTAGACAATTACTTATCACAAGTTAGAGAATAATTAAGTCATGATGATTTTCATTTGATAGGAATCACTTGCATTTTTATTGCAAGTTAAATTGAAAATGTTAAACCTATCACAATATAATAAGTTCATATAAATATTGGCCATTAAAAATTTGATATTAAAGCTATATTAAATAAATAAAACGAAATTGTAAAAACAATAAATTATGATGTTTATTCTCATACTATATATTAAACTTCCCTAATTATTCTATCAAGTATTGAAAGTTTTCAAGTAATTTTATTTATAACTTATTTATCATTAATATATAATTTATAATAAAAATAACATTAAATATTTTTGAGATATTAATTATTATTTTATTAAAAAATATTTGTAATAATATTAATATATATTTAATAATTATTAGATAATTGAAAATTAGCATAAAGAAATATTATAATAGATTTAACTTCATATTCATGAATTAATATAATTTAACTACAAATTATTAATTTCAACAGATTTGGCTTATTTATCATCCGCTAGTATTTATATAACTGTAAAAGCGTATCATGTAATGGATTCTAATTTTAAAATTCAATCTATTGTAATTAAATTTAATTTATTGAAGTTATCAGAATTAGTAAGCATTTATAACATAGATCCAATTTATTTAAATGAGGTCACTCAAAATTTATTAGACTTTTATAAGGCTTTTGAAATAAAATATCCTAAAGTTAGAAATATTCATAAATTGTCAATTAATAAAACTAAATAAATACAAAAATCTAAATAAAAGGCCAAATAATGAACTATTATATTTTTGCTATTTAATTATTATGCTTATAATAAATTAATTTAATTATATTAATATTCAAAAAAAAATTCGTTAAAATGAATAATTATCAATAAAAAAATGCTACTGAAATAAATTCATTACAAATGTATGAATAAATGTTACAATAAAAAATAGAGAAAGCTGAAGAATAGAATAATGTTCTAATTAATAGTTTATAAGAAGAAGAAAATTAATATTAATCATAAAGCACATAATTGATTTAATAAATAGAGGATTTATAAAAAGAAAATAATGAACTTTAGTTTTAAATAGAATAAATATCAAAAGAATTATAATAATAAGGATTGATTAATGAATTTAATAGTGAAGAATCATACAATTTTATTATCAATTAATTAGAATAAGAAATTTAATAATTAGAATAGTAATATAAAGAATAAAAAATAGAAAATAGTCAAAATATTTATCAATAATATATGAAAAAATAATAAATAGAAAGTTAATTAAATATTTTAAATAGTCAATCAAACAAATAATAATAATTAGAAAAAGAATAAGAAATATAATAATTAATATCAGAAATAATGAAATTAAAGTAGGATTTTAATTAAGTAGATCCTGAAATTTATGAAAATTATTATTATAAATTAGTGGAGGAAATTTAAAATAATAATAATATATAAAAATTTGGGGAAAGTATGAATTAAACTGAAATTAAAAAGATGTAAGAAAATATTTAAGAATTAGAATATGTAAGAATAGAAAATTAATAAATAGTAGATACTTTAAAAAAATAAATAGAATAACAAAAAGAATTATATAAGCAATAAAATGAATAACTAGATTTATAATTAGTTGATATTTAATAGAATTATGAAAATTTAAAGTAAAATGTAAGCATAATGAAAAATGAAAGATAAGTTTTGAAAAATGATATAGAAAATAAACAAATTTTATATTAATAATTAGTTGCAGATAAAAAGATTAATAAAAAGAGTGATTTTTAAATTTAATCGTAGGAATTAGATTAATAAATAGAAACTAAGTTAGCAGAAAAGGAAAAAAAGGAAAAATAGTTTAATTAATTATTAAAGAAAAACGATGGTAAAAAATTTTTGCATGTTAATGTTAATAAAAATTGTAATTTATTAAATATTATTATAGAAAAATCATTACAGGAATAAATATAATTAGTATAAAAGTCAATTGAAGAAACTAAATTAAGTATTAAAGAAAAAACAAAAAAAAAAGAATAATTAGCAAATTATGTATTATAATTAAAATGATATTTCATATAAATTAAATTTATTTAAAAATCTATCATAATATTTTAGTATTAATTTTATATTTATTAGCAATTTATATTTTTGTATCTTAATCTAAAAATTGTTTCATATTTTAATTAATAAAATATTCACATTGTTCAATTATTTATTATATATCTAACTATAAATATAAATTAAATAATTTACTTTCTTATCAATATTATTTTCTTGCATTTTTTATAAATAAATTTAACATATTTCTTCTTTAATTTATAGTAAGGGGTCTTATTAATTTTTAAATTATTTTTAATAAAGGTCCTTATCATTTTTTATTTAACTTTCAAATAAATTTTAAATGTTGTTAAGTTTTAGACATTAAATAAACCTTTTATCATTCTTAAATATATCTCAAAACTCATTATAATTGTATTTTATATTTTTTCTCTTTTTGTATTCAATTATAAGTGTGCTCAACTACTATATAATAATTTATTATAAGTTAGATTAACTATTAAACTATTCTTATAGTTATTTTTGATATTCGTCAAAAAATATAATCCTTTAATCTTTTTTAAGCTCTAAAAATCTTTGATCTTGTAAAAATTTAACCATAACGAAATCATATTTTTGAAATTAATTTATTTGTTTTTCCTCCAACATTTAAAAATAAGCTTATTTTTGAATTTATTCTTTTTCCTTTTATTTAATCTTATATGATTCTTGATTTTCTTCATAATTTTGTTGAATTTTATTTAACTTATTTATAATTGATTAATCAAAAATATTACATAAATTTTCAGCAAATATTTATGGTTTTTAATCAGTAGCTTTATGATTAATCATATCAAGATATAGTTCAGTTTTATCATAACATTATACATACAGCCATTAAGAAAAATCTATTTATTTCCATAATAATGGTAGTTTTTTAATTATTTATTCATCATTACTAGATAGTATTATTTTTATCACATCTTTTGGATTTTCCCATACACTCTCATCTAATTCTTAATTATAGTAATAAGCAACTTTTATTTCTTTATAATTATGTAATTATGTATGTTCATGTTTTTTCCAATTATTTATTAATTATTAATTATCTATCATAATTTATTATAATGAATTACTATTAAAATATTTATAATCACATAAAATCATCATCTTCTAATTTTTAGTCTTTATTAGTTACCATATCTTCTTTCTTCATCAATATTTTATAACTTGATAATTCTTTTTATTCTTGTTTAATTATTTTTTATTCCTTAATAAGCTTTTACTAAATAAAATATTAGATAATAATTACCTATTCATAAAATGCTTCAACTTTTTCCCTTTTAAGTAGACTATTTTACTCCCTCCACAAAGCTTCTAAATCTGGATACTCTTCCTTCATTGTTTTCTAAATAAGTTTTAGAATGACTTTATCTTTAGAAACTTAATGCACTAATTTCCTCATATTTTCATCTTTAAATCCTACTTATCCTATATCCATTCCTTAAGTTTTATGCAAATTAGTAAAAGGAGTATAAACAACTTTTACATGCTGTTTTTTGCAACCTTCTATAGAATTTTCTTTTACTAATTAACAACATTCATTTAGTATTTTTTAATCTATGTTTTCAAATGACTCGCCTTCTTTCAACCTTAAATAAACATGAGCACTTGATAAATTATCAACATGAAACCAAACATCTTCAGTCCATCCCCATTTTAATAATTCTTCATTTTCAAACTTATCTTTGCCCATATATATCATATGTTTGTCACTTGTTAAAAAGTAAAAAACCATATTTTATCTTTTTACTATATATATTTGATATTAATATATTTATATTATTTTAAATGGAAGAACAACCTTAAGCTTGTTAACCAACTTAACTATATACTTTAAAAAAAGATAAAGAGTATATTGAAATTTTAGAAAGTAAATTCACAACTTTTTTAGAAATATTTATACCTCATTTATTTACTTATAATACTCTTTTCAAATTTAAAAAGTTAAATAGAGTTTTGATTAACTTTTTATATTATTCAAGTTAAATTTTGAGTAGAAAGAAATAGATTTATTAAAAAACATTAGGAGAAGAATATTGCAAAATAATTCAAATTAATGAAGATGATTATACATATTAAGGGTTGCTATAATCTAATAAACGTAAAATTGTTTAATTAATTTTACAGGCTTTTTCTGAAAAATTATTATATTTTATAATTGGAAAAAAATATGATCAATTAAAAAATTTTTATTCTCAAAATCATAATTATTTTTACTCTCCAATTATAAAAATTTTACCTGATTTCAATTAAATTGTTTAGATTATTAATTAAATTAATTTTATTTTCTTTTGTATTTAAGGAAAATATGCTTAATTATCAAAAAGATTAACAAAAATAGATTATTTTTATTAAGAAAAACTTGTAGAAAACAAGTAAAATTATTATATAGTAGGTTATATTATGTTAGTTTAATAATTAGCCACTTTAATTAATTTTATATTTTAATTAAAATAAATATCAAATTAACTTTTAAATAATTAAAATTAATAAAAATAACAATAATCAAATTAATTTTAGTAATAAAATTAAGATAATAATAAATAAATGTAAAATATTTCTCTAAGAAAATGTGGAATTTGCTTAAATAATATAGAGAATATAAGTGTTACTGAATGTGGTCATTTATTTTGTTGGGATTGTATAACTGAAAATTGTAAAATACAAGGAAAATGTCCATATTGTAGATAAAAAATCTTAGCAAGAAAAATAATAATGTTAAAAAACTTTTGCTGAATATATTGATAAAAATAAATTATTAATTAAAATTATAAATTAATATAAATTTAAGATAAATAATATAATTATAAAAATAAATGATTAAAATTAGCAATATATAAAAAATTTATAAAATAAATAGAAATAAAAATAGCTATACATAATTTTTTTTAAAATATTAAATATGATGTGTTTTCAAATTATTTTTAAAATTAGTAATATCATTTTTTTATTTTTTACTAATAATATTATTATCATATAGCAAAACAACTTTAAAATTTTAAATTTTTATATCAATTTAATTAAATAACGTTTAAATCAATTAATTATTTAATTGTATATAAAATATAAAATCAATACATTATTTTTATTGTTATTCTGCAATTTGATAATCCATTATATTATTAAATGATAGAATTTAAAACAGGAAATTAAATTTGCTACTTTATAAATATTAAAAAGTATATTATTAAATATTTTATACTCAAACAAAATATACAACATAAATATCAAAATACATTTATATTATTTATATTTTATGAAAAAATATAATATATTTTTTGTACAATTAAAAAAATATAAAAAAAAGAATCTGAAAATTATTTAAATATGAATATAAAATCATTTTTAACATAGAAAATTTACCACCTTTTTTCATTTAGAAAATTTACCTAGTTTTATAAAATAAAATTTTTACAAAAGTTTATAAAATAGAGAATTTACAACACGTTTTTT